>Ga0123353_10016811_pt1 | contig 10713 bp, 6 predicted proteins | sample TergutLab28metaG_3_FD_92763 | JGI IMG/M metagenome (GOLD analysis project Ga0123353, IMG submission 92763) | Labiotermes labralis P3 segment gut microbial communities from Petit-Saut dam, French Guiana - Lab288 P3 | ecosystem: Host-associated > Arthropoda: Insects > Digestive system > Gut ... | reverse complement strand
TATCTGAGAACAAACAGCGACTTGTGCCACTTACAGCATAAACTGATTGGTTTTTATAACCGAGATGAAAAGTGTTTACAGCGCGGTACGGACTGGGGCTTTAAATACAGCGGTCTGCGCTTCTTCTTTAAAGGGTTATGATACTCCTTGTAATCCATATTCACGGGTAATCTCAGTAAAACTCCCTTCACAATCGATGTATTATAGTTCAGTTATCGCATTGACGTTGTGCTATTAGAAATCTGAATACATTTAGAGTTCCCTTAAAATATACACGCCTAACATCGCGTTTATTACAGGGAAATAAATAATTTTTTCTTCACTTGGCCAGGCTATGCCTCTTTTGTTTTCATGATCTATTGCTCTTAAAACCCAAAACGTGTTTTTCAGCTTTTCTCTTACCAATGAATTCTTTAGCAAGAATTTCTTGACGCTCCATAATAAAAATCCCTTTACTCTCTCTGTCTGTGTCTGGAGTCCAATGATTGACAGTTTGAAAGAACCTCGGAAATTACTTTTCAAACTCTTTCCTGTGCTCCACTCCCGCCCCATCCTCCACCACTCCCCGCGACGTTCGCAACCAGAGCCCCGGGCTGATGTTAATTGATCAAAAGAAAGCGGGGGTGACAGGTGACGAAAGGTTTACAGCAGATTTAGCGTGCTACAGAGAGGCACAAGTGCTGACGGATATGAGAGGAAAATAACTGGCTAGTAAGTTATTATGAACTCGCAAAATGTGAGGCGAAAAAGTTCTGCAAATTAACAGGCCCCCCCCCACAAAATGCTTCCAAAATTTTGGATGCATTTCAAAACTGTACACACTTGTAACAACCTAATAGTGTAAATTACAATAATACAGCTACTTAATCCAACAAACTGTACAACTGATAAATACATAACTTGTCATCTATGTCACCCTACATGTTTCGACCTCTGTAACGTCATCATCAGGGATGTATACACAGAAGCATAAACAATTTGCTGAACGTGTAGGTGTTGGTACATATCTTCCTGCCCCAGTAATATACAACATATACATTCTAACACACATCTACTAAGCAATTATTATTAAAAGATAGTTCACGTCATATCTCAAACATACAAGTTTCGACCCGTTTCTATGAAGCCATCTTCAGTCTGAGCTTTTAAGAAAAGGTATTTTACACAATTGACAATGTTTTGTTGAGTACGAGATCGCGTATTATGTTTTCTAAAACAAATTACGGATTAAGTTAAAGTGACAATCTATAATGTATAATTTTCGAAAATATATTACAGATTAAGATAAAGTAACTTAATCCACAATGTATAATTTCCTAAAATATATTACGGATTATGTTAAAGTAACTAAATCCATAATATACAATTTTCTAAAATATGTTACGGATTAAGTTAAAATGACTTAATCCAAAATGTATAATTTTCGGAAATATATTACGGATTGTGTTAAAGTAACTAAATCCAAATATATAATTTTCTAAAATATATTATAGATTAAGTTAAAGTGATTAATCCATAATGTATAATCTTCTAAAACATATTACGGATTAAGTAACTTAATCCATAATTTACAATTTTCTAAAATATATTACGGATTAAGGTAAAGTGACTTAATCCACAAAGTATAATTTTCTAAAATATATTACGGATTAAGTTAAAGTGATGAATCCATAATGTATAATCTTCTAAAAAATATTATGGATTAAGTAACTTAATCCATAATGTACAATTTTCTAAAATATATTACGGATTTAAAGTAAATTAATCCAGAATGTACAATTTTCTAAAATATATTACGGATTAAGTTAGTGACTTAATCCATAGTGTATAATTTTCTAAAATATATTATGGTTTCAGTTAAAATGACTTAATCCATAATGTATAATTTTCTAAAATATATTACGGATTAAGTTACAGTAACTTAATCCATAATGTACAATTTTCTAAAATATATTACGGATTAAGTTAGAGTGACTTAATCCATAATGTATAATTTTCTAAAATACATTACGGATTACGTTAATGTCACTTAATCCATAATGTATAATTTCCTAAAATATTACGGATTAAGTTAGTGACGTAATCCATACTGTATAATTTTCGAAAATATATTACGGATTAAGTTAAAGTAACTTAATCCATTATGTACGATTTCCTAAAATATATTACGGATTAAGTTAAAGTAACTTAATCCATAATTTTCTAAAATATATTACGGATTAGGTTAAAGTGACTTAATCCATAATGTATAAATTCCTAAAAATGTTACAGATTAAGTTAGAGTGACTTAATCCATAATGTATAATTTTCGAAAATATATTACGGATTAAGTTAGGTGACTTAATCCATAATGTATAATTTCCTAAAATATGTTACGGTTTAAGTTCGAGTGACTTAATCCATAATATATAATTTTCTAAAATATATTACGGATTAAGTTAAAGTGACTTAATCCATAATGTATAATTTTGTAAAATATATTACGGATTAAGTTAAAGTGAATTAATCCATAATGTATGAACTTCTAAAATATATTATGGATTAAGTAACTTAATCCATAATATATAGTTTTCTAAAATATATTACGGATTAAGTTAAAGTGACTTAATCCATAATGTATAATTTCCTAAAATATGTTACGGATTAAGTCAGAGTGACTTAATCCATGATGTATAATTTTCTAAAATATATTATGGATTAAGATAAAGTGACTTAATCCATCACGTACAATTTTCGAAAATTTATTACAGATTAAGTTAAAGTGACTTAATCCATAATATATAATTTTCTAAAATATATTACGGATTAGTTTAAAGCATCTAAATCCATAATGTATAATTTTCTAAAATATGTTACGGATTAAGTTGGAGTGACTTAATCCACAATGTATAATTTCCTAAAATATTTTACGGATTAAGTTAGAGTGACTTAATCCATAATATATAATTTTCTAAAATATATTACGGAATAAGTTAAAACAACTAAATCCATAATGTACAATTTTCTAAAATATGTTACGGATTAAGTTGGAGTGACTTAATCCATAATGTATAATTTTCGAAAATATATTACGGATTAAGTTAAAGTGACTTAATCCATAATGAAAAATTTTCGAAAATATATTACGGATTAAGTTAAAGTGACTTAATCCATAATACATAATTTTCTAAAATATATTACGGAATAAGTTAAAGTTACTTAATCTATAATATAATTTTACTAAAATATATTACGGATTAAGTTAAAGTGTCTTAATCCATAATGTATAATCTTCTCAAATATATTACGGATTAAGTTAAAGTGACTTAATCCAAAATATATAATTTTCTAAAATATATTATGGATTAAGTTAAAGTGACTTAATCCATAATGTATAATCTTCTAAAATATATTATGGATTAAGTAACTTATTCCATTATATATAATTTTCTAAAATATATTACGGATTAAGTTAAAGTGACTAAATACATAATGTATAATTTTCTAAAATATGTTACGTATTAAGTTGGAGTGACTTAATCCATAATGTATAATTTCTTAAAATATTTTACGGATTAAGTTAAAGTGACAATCCATAATATATAATTTTCTAAAATTCATTACGGATTAAGTTAAAGTTAAAGTAACTTAATCCATAATTATAATTGTTTAAAATACATTCTGGATTACGTTAAAGTAACTTAATCCATAATATATAATTTTCTAAAAACATTATGGATTAAGTTAAAGTAACTAATCCATAATATATTTTATAAAATTAATACGAGATACCGTACTCAACAGAACATTGTCAGTTGTATAAAACACTTTTTAAAAGCTCAGCCAGAAGATGGCTCCATAGAAACGAGCCGAAACGAGGTAGCTGTTAAATACCTTTTAATAGTAATAGCTTAGTAGATAGTTGTGCTAGAATATTACTGTCCATTGAACACAATGGGGATGTCTCACCTGAAAACTAGCTCCCTGATAACTACCTTACAGAAGTCAAACTATATAGGGAGAAATACAGGACAATGATTATTTATTGCCGATTGTGCAAACTGTTGGTTTAATAACGTTGTACTTAGTACATTGCACAAAAATTGATCATGTTAAAGGTGAATAATAAATTGCAGGATTTAATCATTTTCCTCCTAAACCTGCAGCAGAAGCTGAAATGCCGTCCAGCCAACCTACCAACCAAATCCATGGAGCAGAATCCTTCATTGGAAGCTCAACAAATCAATAAATTTCACCGATTTTACTGAACCCCGAACTTCATTACCGTGTCCACAAAAGCCCACCACTTTCGCCTATTGTCAGCCATAGCAATACACTCCAAGCCCACCCAATACATTTGTTTATGATCAATCTTAATATTATCCTCCCAGCTATGCCCAGGTCTCCTAAAGTGTTCTGTTCAGACAACAGATGCAGAATTGCGAATTCCTATCTACATGTATGATAGGCAGTATGCACTAAATTCGAAAGCAACTCTCTGTTCCCCGTAAATATGTTAAGAGAATTTTGGTATTCACACACAACACAAAAACTCTACTGTTTTCAATGTACAACTCAAAAAACCAGCAGCACAGAGCATTTTGATCGTTCCTGGGGAAACTTCTAACATAGCCTAGAATCTAAACTTATATTCCAGGGGTACATGAAGCCAGCTGTGCCAATATTTTGCCTACGCATGCCACTTGGTTGCGCCCGGTTAATGCACTACAGCCTTAACGTTACCTACAGGAACAGCTTTAACGCCAGTACTTTTAGCACAGAGATTTGACTTCTTCAAGATTTCAGGTTCATTTTCTTAGACATAAACTCAAGACAGATTTTAGTGTCTGCTATTGCATTATACTGACAGATGTGGCTCTGGTGATGGAGTACCCCTGTCCATGGGGACCCTGTTAGGGGACATGGAGGGGGCTCCCTTACCGGGGACTCTGAGGGAAAGATAAAAGATACATATTAACAGACACACAAAAACGCCCTGTAAGCGGTATCTCTCTCCATAGGGGCCTCATTGGGGAACCTGGAGGGGATTCGCTTGCTGGGATTTTTTGAGTGAAAAGGATAGTGTATCTGGGTTCCTTTATTGGACCCAGAGGACATGAAGATTTTAAATCTGAGGGGGGGGGGGGCATCTGGAACTTTGGTAAAGGATAGTGCTATCCTGAGCTGATATTAGATTATGAGGCACAAAGGGCCATAAGGTCTAGGTGCATCAGGACTGTAAGGGCTTGAACCCAATGCAAATCTAATCTATCAAACAGTATTACATAAACGTACGTCAGCACAATCTATTTATTCTAGAGTACAGGAAGCAAAAGGAAGGAATTTTATGCTTAAACATATTCTGCAAATAACACACTCTGTAGTTATAACTTATCTAGATAGCTTTAGCTAATAAGTAATCCACATGGGATCCCAAAGTGGACAAAGCATCTGGTAACGAAATTATAGGGGCCTGAAGGTGACTAACATCTAGTCGAAACATGTAGCCTTGCTCTAGAATAAATAGATTGTGCAGACGTTCGTTTGTGTAATACTAATTGATTTTCAAGTACATCGTGATGCCTTCATTCAGAACTAACCTACCTATACTGACAGACAGCGAAACGCAACAATGTAACTATCGAATTGAAGACTAAACTGCAATTTTTTGTTGTATTCTGTGACACACACACAAACACACAGTCCTCTCTGCACCCACTGGTTCTGGTAGGTGGGTGGCCACATGACACTGTCTAACATGTTTCAAATGTCTGCAAATATATGCGTCAAGATGCTCCAAATTTTGACATACATTACTGCAGGCCCACTCAGCCCCTTTATGCTGTGAGGGCAAGTTTGGCAGAATGTGGTGTGCACATGGGCAACTGGAAATTCAACACACCGGGTAAAGAAGTGTACGTGTAGTTACATGTACAACTGCACACATACATACACAGTATGTATAAATTATATGTGCATGTTTTTCTATACCTCATGTGCAATAAAAGTGTAATGTAATAATAGAAACGTTTACAACAAAAAGCGATTATTAGCCTAGTCTAGTGTGCCACTATACAAGACAAATCAGAAATGTAATGTGCATATCCATAAATAAACAGTTCATCTGTTTCCAAGATGGCTGTGGCGTTCTACCTCGGCTTTGCTGGGGAAAGGGTTAAAAGACGTCTCTAATGTCTTCATGGGCGACACAGCGCTGCATTGTATAGAAAATGCTGCTTGCCAGCTAACGGTTGAGCGGTCCTGGTATCATTTCCTCTGCGATGTGTTCTTCATCGACCGTCCCGATCCTTAAAGACGAAACCATGGCACTGTGTCCAAATGATGTGAACTGAACGCAGCATTCTTGTTAAGCATGGTCTTGACTCCTCAACCAGAAAACTGCACAATTACAGTTACCACACAGTAAAGTGCAAAAATTATCTTTATGGAAGACAGTCTGTTAATTTTACAAATCAACAAATGACACTTATTCAGTCTAACACAACACAGATTTACCTTAACCCTTTACACGCCGAGTTAAATCTGCCATTTGCTGGCATTATTAGGAGCTCACCATATTCTCCACATTAGCAGGATAAGGGTTAATTCAGATTAATACCTTCACATGTGTTTGAATGTTCTGGCCTGTATTTAGGCCATCCCCAGGCATGTCAATACAAAAATCTTACAATGGAAGATATAATACAAATCTTGGTAGCTCCTAGGGTATGTTATATTTACACAGTCTGTACTAACTTTATGTTGCAGGACTTTTGTGTACAAAAGAGTTCTGTGGTATAATCTGTTCTCAGCTCATTAATCAACAAACGTATCAGTGTATGGAGAATGTATTTTGTTTCTAAGAAACAACACAGACATTCAGAAGTGTGGGTAACAAAAACCTAAAGGAAATGGCAGGTTAGGAAGTGGCACTGTGTAGTACAGTGCAGTCACTGTACTTACTGTATACTGGCTATGGTGTGTAGATGGAATATGAATATGGAGCATTGGTGGAATGGCGACTGGGGAAACCTGAAAAAACTTGGAGAAACACATATTTATCCACCACAAATCCCACATGGAGTGACCTGGAAATATATCTGAGCCTATGTGGTTAGGAGACAAGTACTTCAGAGGACCTATCAGTTGTCATTCCAATACTGGTCTATGTTCATGTTCATTCACCTAGCAATGATAGCATGTAATCTACACACTGACAGTGTCACAAAGTAAACGACAAATCCTATTGTCAAGTTGCAGACTGTCTTTAGAAATAAGAGTGACAGTTTAACCAGGGATAAAGGTAAAGGTAAACTTCAAAGGGGGAGCAGAGGTATAGCTCTACTTTTTCTTCAACCTTGGTGCTTGACGGGAGTGGGTGGATGGTCAACACCACGCCCTGGCCACTTCAATCCTGGGAAAGAGACCCGATACACATTGTAGGGTGGGCAGGTCCCAGGGTCAGTCCCGATGCATGCACAAAATCTCGACACCACCGAAATTCAATTCTCGCACCGCCCAGCCCATAGCAAGTTGCTATACTGAATACAGTCATGGCCCAACTGAACGGGGCATGGAAGTGTGATACGAATTTATGACAGCTGGTCCCTGATCAGGAAATTGCCTTCAGAGGATTACTTATGTGGTTACATCCCCCACCTAACATGGATAACTAACAGCATAGTGCACATGCGCACATTTACCCTCCCATCTCATCCAAATACACATGCACATAACCCCTTTCTTTTGCAGACTTGTGCCTGCTGCAAACTGCAATGTGGGCGATGTCAGACGAAATGGTGAAAGCAGCAAATCGAAACTGGTCATTATCATGTGACATGTCTTCAGCCGTTTTGCAGTTTGCTTTAAAAAAAACGACTATAACAAAACCGGCACCCTAAACACTGAAACTGATCAGAGATGCACAGACGCACATCTTCTATGTCACAAAAAAGAAATTCATTATTTAAGAATAGGCCTACTGGTGTTTGGTATGTGACGCTTTGTTGAAAGAACGAGGACGCTGAACCCTGGACAAAGACGCTGGCGCAGTGTGCTCCTTTGAAACATGTGAAACCAGTCACCACATAAAGAAGTATGATATCTGGGGAGATTGAAATCCTTCATTACAACGCTCTGAAAACCTCAGAAATCCAAAATTCAATATTTATTTATTATACACAAAATGGCAATCAAAAAGTTTACATTATACAACATTCTACAATACGACAGATCTGACCTTCCACAGTAACAAAATAATATCTTTACATACCAAGGCACAAAATGTTACTGCAGAGATATCCAAAATCTGGCCATCAGGTGAGCACTGGCAAACACACAATCAGTGTATGCACTTTTCCTTACCGACCATACAAATTTTTACTTTCGAATCCCACTGGCAAGATGTTGGCTCTCGTCTGGTATGTGATATCTTGGGATACGAACGCTGAACTGATCCATGGTGAATGTCTCTCAGTGTATCGAACATTCCACTGTTTTAAAACATTCTACAATACGACAGATCTGACTTTCCACAGTAACAAAATAATATCTTTCTTTACATATCAAGGCACAAAATGGTATTGCACAGATAACCAAAATCTGGCCATCAGGTGAGCACTGGCAAACACACAATCAGTGTACGCACTTTTCCTTACCAACCATGCAAATTTTTACTTTAGAATCCCACTGGCAAGATGTTGGCTCTCATCTGGTATGTGAAATCTTGGGATACCAATGCTAAACTGATCCACGGTGAATGCCTCTCAGTGTATCGAACATTCCACTGCTTTAACACATTCTACAATACAACAGATCTGACCTTCCACAGGAACAAAATAATATCTTTACATATCAAGGCATAAAATGTTATTGCACAGATACCAAAAACTGGCCATCAAGTGAGTATTGGCAAACACACAATCAGTGTATGCACTCTTCCTTACCAACCATGCAAATTTTTATTTCCAAACCCCACTGACACAGGTGATGGCTCTCGTCTGGTTTGTGACATCTTGGGATCCCAATGCTGAACTGATCCATGGTGAATGTCTCTCAGTGTATCGAACACTCCACTGCTTTAACACATTCTACAATACGACAGATCTGACCTTCCACAGGAACAAAATAATATCTTTACATATCAAGGCATAAAATGTTATTGCACAGATACCCAAAAACTGGCCATCAAGTGAGTAGTGGCAAACACATAATCAGTGTATGCACTTTTCCTTACCAACCATGCAAATTTTTATTTCCAAACCCCACTGAAACAGGTGATGGCTCTCGTCTGGTGACATCTTGGGAACCCAATGTTGGACTGGTCCATGGTGAATGTCTCTGTGTATCGAACATTCCACTGCTTTAATGAGGTCCTTCGTGGTTGATACAGTAGGCAGTCTAATGTTCACAACAAGAGAGACCACGCAGAATTATTTACATGCGATGTGACCAAAGTGGCCACCACGTGATCCCACCCCTGTATAGAACACACAACTGGGAAAGCTGACAGCCAAGGAAGTATTCTTTACTGTAACATTCAACAGACTCATTATACCATTCCGCACCTCAAATATTACACACTAACAAAAATACCTTCATGGGGAGCCGATCATTTTAGAATTGGCTACAAGAAATAATATGGAAGTATACACATCAATCAACATCCCTTTGATTTACTTCTCCTGGGGTACAGTTAGGATTTGGTTGCAGCAACATCAAAAGGCAATTTGGAAATTAGTAACTCCTATCTGATGATGGGCAAGGTTCAGTGGTACAGACACTGCTTTTATATACTTTTCAATACATCTCCAACTGCCATATCTCCAGACAAAAAGAAAGGACATGCAGAAAATACAGAAAATATTTCCTGCAAGTAAGTTTTTTCATATAATTGCGCGCCACACACACACAAACACACACACAACATACCTACTTAAGGAAGCCCCGATTAAGAAGTTCTTCAGGTCAAGATGTACGATCAGAACCAAAATTTTCCAATACAATTTACACGTATCTTGCCTCTTTAAAATGTTTCTCACTTAAAAAGGATATCCTGCCTAAGTAGCACACAAAATTTTTAGATGCAACAAATTCTTCACCCATTTAATAAGTTATCACATCAAAATCCTAATTTCCCACTCATTCAAGCTGTGCCCAAAATGAAGTGACAATATAACACTCTCAGTTTATACAGTGGAATGTACAGTTTTGTTTCCATTGCAGATCAGAGCAACAGACAAGCAAATCAAAATTAATATAAATAGTCATGTCAGCTAAAGGAAGATGCCGCGCTACGGTAGCCTCGTCCCCTAATCCTAGCTCTTAATCTCCACCCTGCCCTTTAATCTCCACCCCTCAACTTTTCTTGGTGTGTTGCCATGTAGGTGACGGAGTTGTCTACGTTCAACTGGCATGATGGACAGTACGAATTCTAAAATCACTAACCACCTGGATTTCATATAAAATTGTGTTTGGTATTACTGGCAGTCTATGGTAAAATGAGGCTCAACCCACAAGCAGCAGGGTTGGATTCGTCTCCAAAAGTAGTTTCTAGCAAGTAGACTTCTCAGTTGTATTTATCATTTCCTTCCACAAAAATATTATTTCTGTAACTGTGCTGGAAGATGTGGTAAGAGAAGTGATACAGCATACATTTAACTTTATTTTTGTTATTTGCTATGTACCTGAGCTATTGTGTCAATACAATTAAGATAATTGATACTGTCTTTATTC
>Ga0123353_10016809_pt1 | contig 10714 bp, 12 predicted proteins | sample TergutLab28metaG_3_FD_92763 | JGI IMG/M metagenome (GOLD analysis project Ga0123353, IMG submission 92763) | Labiotermes labralis P3 segment gut microbial communities from Petit-Saut dam, French Guiana - Lab288 P3 | ecosystem: Host-associated > Arthropoda: Insects > Digestive system > Gut ... | reverse complement strand
GTCGCTCGACTACATACTTGACGCTGTGAAGCGTTCCGTATCGTCCGTCGACCCGAAGACCGTGAATGAACTCATAGATGGTATCATGACCGCCAAGACGATATTCGTCTACGGTTCCGGGAGGTCCGGCCTCATAGGACAGTTCTTCTGTGTCCGCCTTGTGCAGCTGGGCTTCGATGTGCATTTCGTCGGCGACATGACCACGCCCATCGTCATGAAGGGCGATCTCACAATACTCGTGTCCAACACCGGTAACACCATGTCCGTCGTACAGACGGCGAACATCGCCAGCCGTGTGGGCTCTAAGATCATATCCATAACCGACAATCAGGACAGCAAACTCGCGATCGCATCGGATGTCGTGATACACCTGCCCGCGTTCAAGGACAAGGACAGATCGAGATATGCTCCGCTCGGGACCGTGTTCGAGGAGTCCGCACTGGTGTTCCTTGACAGTACGATACCTATGATAATGGAACGTCTGGGTAAGACCGAATCGGACATGAGGAAACGTCACGCCATCTGGGTATGATCCTCTGTTATCACCATGGACGCCTCCTTCGGGCCGTCCCCCGATCCCTTGAACATTCTGATCTCATCTTTCATCGGGTCTATGACCATCGCGTACCCTGCGCTGCCGAATGCGGACGCGTGCGTGGCCACGTCCGTCTCTGACATGAAGCACCCGATCCCCAGATGGGAGTGGTACCATCCGACTATGACATAATCGAAATCAAGGTCGTCCAAAGCATCGAACAGCGTCTCCATTTCAGACGGGTCGAATCGAACGCTCACATCGTCCGAGAGAAGTCCGGATGTCACCACCTTGCTGACCACCGCATACGGGCCGTCGCCGTCCGCATACATGTTCCCTGCCAGCAGCCCCATGACCTCCTCGTTCGAGGCGGCACCGCGCTCCGCGTGCTCTATCATATCGTTCATAGCATCCTCCGAAACGAATATGTCCGCGTTCACCATCCTCTTCCGTTCGGGGATATCGGCGGGCGTGTGCTGTGTTATGCGGGGCATCATGATCTCCCGAAGCTCACTGACGCATTTATCTTTGTCTCATTGTGCAGGAAGAATTCCGACGATTCGACGCATATGTCCGCACCGAATGGGTTCATCGGGTTCGGATTCATGACCAGATGCTCCACCGCCTTGATGAACGACAGAAGCGTCGACCCGAAGGACCACTTGTCCAGTAACTTTATACATACGTACCCTCCGTCCTCCGGCGGCATTATGTTCGGATGGAATATGGGCGTCTCCCATCTGGCCCTCGGTTTCTCGTACGGATATTCCTCGTTTATGGATAATTTGTATGTGTGTTCCTTTATCTGAACGATCTCCCCGTCCGTCTTGGCGTATGCGGGGACATTCTCCATGTTCACTGTTATCTCCACTGGGAACACCGCCTCGTTCGGATCGAACGGTATTTCCGACCCTATATACCCGGAGCATCTCTGAAGCTCGTTGGTTACCCTTCTCAGAAGTACCGGGCGCGGAAGCCCCACTACCCTCCCTCCGGGTCCGGCAGCAGTTCAAGGACGTCGTTATTCATCAGATTGGCCTCCATCACCGTGTCCGATGCCCTCAACAGATATTTTCCCTTTCTCAGCACATACGCCTTCGGTTCCTTCTTCCAGAACTCGGCAGCGCTCTCGATTATGTCGTACACCGTCTCGTTCGGTCCCAGGTCCATCTTGAGTGTCGCGCCGAGTGTCGCGTTCTTTACCGTCACATGTATCCCCATTCCTCACACCCCGCAGAAATGATTGTCGCATCCGTCGTCCCTTTTGATCTCAACGACTGTCGTCTCACCGGACATACCGTCGTAGTACGCCGCGTTCCTGACGCATCTGTTCTCACATCCGGATGCGATCTTCACGGCCTCCCGCACCTGCATCGCAGCTATGACGGACGTGGTCGTTATCTCGGCGGCCATCTTCGGGACGTAGAACACCGATTCCTTTCCGGTGCAGCTGAACCTCGCCTCCGTCACGTCATAATGACTCTTGTTCATCGAGCACTGAAGGCACGGTCCTCCCGGAAGTACCGTCTGGACCTTACCAGTCATGCCGTCGGTCCCGCCGTCGACGTACGGTATCTTAAAGTAGTAGGCGTTCGCGTTGACGTGCAACCTTGCAGTTATATTGTCAAGGCAGCCTATGATCAGGTCGAAGTTCTCCCAGTCGTCCATCTCCTGCACCTTCATACACCTGGGCGTTATCCTCACGTTCTGATCGATCTCGGACGCACGGGCGGCCAGTATCTCGGATTTCGTGCCGCTCATGACATCGCCCTCCCTGAAGAAGACACATCTGTTAAGGTTCGAAGTTACCACATCGTCCATATCTACGACGGTTATGTCCCTGAAACCGGAGAGCACAAGACATTTTACCGCCTCGTTGCCGAGCGCACCGGCTCCCGCCACCAGGCATCTGGCGCTCCGTATCCTTTCAAGGTCCATCCAACCTATCCTGCTCGACCTGTCGAAGCGGTCGTTGTCGTATCCCTTCACGGATATCATAGATGCATTGATGCGGTTATAGTATATAATTGATACTAATGATACTTATTAATATCAAGAAAAATGCATCGCATCCAACGAACAACGTTATAACTGCGTCCGTATATTCACGGACATGACGAAGATCCCGGAGCACGGACACTGCGAGAGTTGCGGGGACCCCGTTGAGTTCGATGAATATTTCTGCTCCGACAATTGTTCCGAGGAATACCGAAAGGACGTGAAGGAGGCCAAGCGCCTGGATAATGTCACGTACATGATCATGGGCGCCGGCATCGTCGCGGCGGCCGTGGTCGCGTTCGCCGTCAGGATCTTTGTACTCTGATCATCCGCACCGTTCCCTCGACGTCGTGCACCCTGAGGATGTCCGCACCGTTCCTAGCGCATTCCGCGGCCGACAGGAGGCCTGCCTCCTCCGTCGGGATGTTCGGATACGCATACGCCAGGAACGATTTCATGGACGTTCCGAGAAGCAGCGGGTAGCCTTTCCGCAGTGTCCCCAGCCTCTGTATTATTTCGACGTTCTGCGGGAACGTCTTCCCGAAACCTATGCCCGGGTCCAGTATTATCTTGTCCCTCTTTATCCCGGCGCTCTCGGCCGCCTGCGACACAGAATCGAAAAAGTCGGATATCTGTTCCACCGCGTCACCTTGCATCGTGTTCTCTTGCATCGTCCTCGGCATGCCGTGCATATGCATTATCACAACGGGAACCCCGGCGGATGCCACGATGCGCATCATGTTTTCGTTGCGAAGACCGCTGACATCGTTGATCATCTCCGCACCCGCGTCCAGAGCCGCCAGCGCCGTCTCCGGGTGCATGGTGTCCACTGATATCGGGATGCTCAGTGAAGGCGCGGCGATCCTGATGACATCCGTTATCCTGGATGTCTCCTCCGCAGGCGTGACCGGTGTAGAACCTGGTCTCGTGGACTCGCCGCCGACGTCTATGATGTCAGCGCCCTCGTCCGCCATACGGAAAATGCGCTCGACGGCACTCTTCCCGGAGTACCTGACCTTATCGGAGAAGGAGTCGGGGGTCATGTTGATGATCCCCATTATCCTTTTGACGCCGTAGTCTATCGAACCGCGCCGCCAACTCGTGATCACAGTAGCTCATCCACCAGTTCGGTCAGGTCGACGATCCTCTTCTTACCGTCGCCCATCCCGAACCTGAGGTTGTTCACACAGAACGGGCACGCCGTCACTATGATGTCGGCGAATGCCGTTTCGCTCAGGCGCATCTCCGCCATCTTCTTAGATTCTTCCGGATACGCAGACCTGACGCCTCCGCCTCCGCCGCAGCAGCGGCTGGTGTCGCGGATGTTGGCCAACTCCTTGAACTCTATGCCGGGTATCTTCTGGATCACGTTCCTCGGAGCGTCATATACTTTCGCATGCCTTCCGAGATGGCACGGGTCGTGGTACGTGACCTTCGCCTCCAACTGCTTCAGCTTAAGGTCCTGCGAGGCCAGGAACTCGGACATGTGGAGCACCTCGAACGGAACGTCCACGTGCTTCTTGTACTCCTCTTTGAACATCCTGTAACAGCCGGCGCATGAGAGGACGAGTTTTTCGACACCTTGCTTCTTTATCGCGTCCACGTTGTGGCGCATGATCTTCACGACGTCGTCGTTCTCCCATCCTATCCTCCGCATAACGGAGCCGCAGCACTTGCAGTCGACCACCGTATGCTCTATACCCAGCTTACCGAATATGGATAGTGCCGCCTTCGTGGTCTCCGGTGTCCTGAACGTGGCGGAACAGCCGGGGAAGTATCCTATCTTGGCGTTCCCGGGCTTCACGCCGAGACGCTGTACCATCGACTCCTTCTCGTCGTAGGGGTTCCCGTTCGCCAATATGCTCTCGGCCGCGGCCTTGTGCTTCGGAAGTATACAGCCGTTCCTCACGAGATCGGCGCGGCACATCTCCACTATCTCGACCACATCGACCTTCGACGGGCATCTGCGGACGCAGTCCATGCACGTCGTGCATGTGTATATGTTCTCTACGACGGACTCGTCCGCCGGTATGTCGCCGGTCAGAAGGCCGTACGAGAGTATCACTCTCCCTCTGGCCACGGATGAGTCCCATCCTACCACCTTGAACGACGGACATACGCTCTTGCAGAATCCGCACATTGTACACACGTTGACGGACTGTTTCACTTTATCGAGGTCCTTTATCTTGATGCTCATTCTCTCACCTTGGGTATCGTGACGCTTCCGTCCATCAGTATCAGGACGCGTGCCTTCGGATTATCTGAAAGCGCCTCCCTGACGGCGTCGGCGACCGTGTCGAACGGACGCATATTCGCTGATGCTATTAATTTCTTGTCAAGATCGGTCACCGCCCATACCTCGGCCCATACCATTATCTCGGCCATCTTCGCAGCCTTGTGATATCCGAGCTTGTACTCCTTGCCCAGATTCTCCAGCACCACCTTCGGATCGGAAGAGGATGACAGCTGGTCAAGGAATGTCGCATGCCCTATCCCCTCACGGCATTTCGATACCATGAGTATCTTTCCGCCCTTCTTCAGCGCCCATTTCCCGTTGTCAAGCGCCTTCTGCGACTGATAGAGGTCCACGTCCATCGGGTACGGCGCCACCGAGATGACGAGGTCCGCCTTCTCGGGGACGGGTACGGAGAACACCTCGTTCGCGCAAGCGACCGCCTCGCTGAACGCTTTGTTGATGTCGCCCGACAGCACCTTGTAGATGTTCTGATGGCGGTCCAACACCATCTGTATGGTGAATATCTTCTTCCCCTTGATCACTTCCAGCGCGTCCATCATGTCCTCGTGCACCGGGTTCCCGCTGAGCACGAGGGACTGTGCCTCCATCCTCATCGCGAGCTTGTGGTTCTGCTCTATCGTTTTGAACGACGCCACACCGGGCAGGAACGACTTCCTGCCGCCCGTATAGCCGGCGAAATAATGAGGCTCCACGCTCGTAATTATCACAAGACGGTCGGCGTCCACTGCGATCTTGTTGACCTCCATGTCAGTGCCGTTCTTCGACCTTCCGAGGTGTATGCATTCGGATTTCTTCGCGTCATGGCATATGATCCTGTCCTTTATGTTCTCATAGTGATTCCCGAACACGAAGTCGTATTCCTCGGCGGTCATGTCGCGATGCGTTCCGGTCGCGATCAGGTACTTGGCGTCCCTTAGGTCCATCTTCTTCGACAATGCGTCCAGGACCTTCGCCGTGGGCGTCGGCCTGGTGCCGTCGTTCACTATGAACACTATGTCCTTCCCTCCTTTGAGGAACTCCGAGAGCGAATCATAACCTATCGGATTGTCTATAGATCTGCCTATCACAACGTCTGACGGCTCGCATTTCACGTCCATCGGGTAAAATATGCCTACTAGATTCTCGTCGGGTACGTCTATCTCCTGTGCTCCGTCCTTACCGTACTTGATATCTATTTTCATCTGACCAATATCAATGACGGGGACATATTAAGCGTTTATGCAGTCCCGTTTGCGAAAAACACCGTCGAAAGAGTTTTTTAATGCGCATGTCATGGCTGACATGTGGCGTCGCTGAAGGATGTCGGAGAGCGTGCGCTCGTCGACCGTATCATACGGAACGTGAGAGGGTCCGCGCACATCGGGCCCGGGGACGACGCTGCATGCATCGATATCAACGGTACGAGGATCGTCGTTTCCACGGATGTCGTCACTTTTGAGAAACATATGGTAAAGGGGATGACCATGGAGCAGTTCGGATGGTTCTCGGCGGCCGTGAACTTCAGTGACATAGCGAGCATGGGCGCAAGGCCGCTGGGAATACTGGCAGCGGTCTCCCTCCCTTCCGGGACGGACGAGAGCGTGCTGTACGACATAATGGATGGCATAAGCCAGTGTGCGGAGTTCTGCGGCACTGAGATACTTGGCGGCGACACAAAAACAGGCTACGGATCGGTATGCGGGACCACGCTCGGAGTGTGTGACCGGAACATTCTCACACGCTCCGGCGCAAGGCCCGGCGACCTGGTCGCCGTGACAGGGTCGCTCGGCTCCGCCGCGGCCGGATGGCATGCGGCGCTGAACGACATACGGGACGATGATTCGTTCTCGGCGGCCGCGCTGCCGGTCCCGAGGGTGAAGGAGGGGATGTTCCTGTCCGAGAACGGTATAGCGACGTCGTGCATGGACATATCGGACGGACTGTCATCGACAGCGGCGGCGATATGCGGGAGCAGCGGCGTCGGCATGGACATATTATGGGAATCTCTCCCTGCGGGGAAGAGTGTCGCCGGTATCGCCGGGAAGCTCGGACTGGATGCGAAAGACCTCGTCCTGAACGGCGGGGGCGAGTACGAACTGATGTTCACGTTCCGCAAGGGATCGCTGGACATGCTGCATTCATCGGACATCGATTTCGCCGTGATCGGCGCGGTGACCGGAGGCGGACTGAATTTGATAACGGACGGGAAGACGGCACCGCTGGAGGATCGTGGATATGAGCATTTCACCAAGGATTGAGGCCCGTTTCTACGAAAGGGACGGCGATGCGTACATATGTGGGCTCTGTCCGCAAGGCTGCCGGATAGGTGTCGGACAATACGGGAAGTGCGGCGCGAGACGCGGTGACGAGGATATGCTGGCCGCATACTCCTACGGAAAGGTGTCATCACTCTGCGTCGATCCGATAGAGAAGAAACCACTCTATCACTTCCGCCCCGGGGGCAGGGTGTTCTCGGTGGGCGGGATCGGCTGCAACATGTCATGCAAGCACTGCCAGAATTGGTCCATATCCCAAAGCGCGTCCGGGAAGAAGAGGACGACGTACGAATCACCGGAGGAGCTTGTGGAGATGTTCCGGAAGGAGAAGGTGGACACGATAGCGTTCACGTACAACGAACCGGCGATATGGTTCGAGTACATGATCGATGTCATGGAGTGCGCCCCGGATGCCACATACGTGATGATAACGAACGGATACATCAGCGAGGCCCCGTTGCGTGAGCTGTGCAGATACGTATCTGCGATGAACATAGATATCAAGGGATTCACGGACGGATTTTACACGAACGTCTGCGGAGGGCGCCTCGAGAATGTCCTGAACACCGTCAGGACCACTTTCTCGCTGGGCGTGCACATTGAGCTTACGTACCTCCTCATACCGGGATACAATGATTCCGATGAGGAGATACGTAATTTCGCGAACTGGGTGGCCGGCGGCCTTTCGGTCGATGTTCCGGTGCACTTCACGAGGTTCCACCCGGACAACACGATGAACAACGTACCGTGGACGTCCCCCGACTCCATGCTGAAGGCGCTGGACACTGCGGCGGACATCGGGCTGAACAATGTGTACGTCGGTAACATCATATCAGAGGAAGGGAGCGATACCTATTGCCCTGAGTGCGGGGCGGTCGTGATACGCCGCACCGGATATCATGTGGACGTGGTCGCCCTCGAAGGGCTCAGATGCAAAGGGTGCGGTCACAAGTTGTACATGTTCCGCTAGATCAGGAACAGAACGTTACCCAGTACGATCGTCAATGCGAACGCTGCCGTTATCGGGACGATGAACGGTATCTTCGGGGTCACCCATACCTTACCGTCCTCCGCGGGCCCCCCTTTCATGGGCCACACATGCATCCTATCGACCGACTGTGCGTCGACGCGGTATCCGATCAGCATGTTCGGAAGTTTTTTGTCCCCGCGCCTTGCGTTCATCACCGCCAGCGGTATCGCTGTCATCATGGACAGGATCGACGCGTACAGCAGCACCGCGAGCGGGAACGACACCACTGATGACAATACATGTTCTGGAGCGCCTATGAGCGGAAGTCCGAACAGGACCGGGTACATTGGGAACGCGATCGCCAGCGATACCAGGCACTTCACGTCCGCCCCTCCCTTTATCACGCCGGAGAAGAAAAGCACCACGAACAGCAGGTAGCATATCGGGATCGCCAACGTCCCCAGGACGAACTCATCACTGAGTCCTGTGGCCATCGGTACCGCGAACATCACCGCCAGCAGTCCGTAGAACGCCATGTCGGTGTTCAAGGAGCGCTCCTTGTCGTACAAAATGTCGACGACTATCATCGCCGACCCTATGAGTATCATGATCCTCTGTATCGTCACCGCACCGTCGAAGAGCGCGGCCGCGAGCATGAACAGTCCGATCGCGCATATGATCATCCAGTGCATGTCCGGGACCTCCCTCGATCTCAGGTCATGGAGCGACGCGGACACCAGCACCACCATTACCGCGATCAGCATCGCCGGCAATATCAACTCGTTCACATCCGCCCGTACCGCGTTACGGTTATTTCAATTAGGACGCTTGCGGCTGTGTGATTATCCAGCCGGGAAAATATATCTATGCAGAACGCCTTTTCGGGTCCGAATGCGGAACATGAAGGCGGCATTGATGTTCGTGGCGGTCCTCGTATCGCTGCTAGCTATGGCGCCGATGCTCTCGGACAGCGCAGAGGCCGCGGGCGTGACGGCGAACGCCTCGGACGTGCAGTTCTCGCTCTCCGCCACGTCCGTCACCGCGACCGATCTGTATGCGGGCAGGAGCATAGACGTTTACGTGATCGTTTCGAACAACCACCCGACCGACGCGCGCATAGCGGAGTTCATGGGAGCGGGCGACGGCTTCAAGGACAAAGGACATATCGAGATGCCGAGGGTCGGGGATGACGGGCCGATACTTCTTGAGAGCGGAGAGACGCACACGCTCCACCTGAAGATCGTCGCCGACAGATATCTTGGCTCGATGCGCAACGTCGATATATTGCTGATGTTCGCGGCCTACGACCCGGCGGCAGGTTACGACCCGGACGACCCCGGAGAGAGATGTACCCTGACGAAAACTGTGAACATATTCTCCGGGCGGGCGTCCGAGAACCAGTTCAACAAGGTCATGGGATTATTCCATAACCCGCTGCCGGGCCCGTTCGACACGGCGATTTACGCCGCAGCGATGACACTGCTGGTATGGATGATCATATCTGTGTTCGTTACATACGTTCTGCTGCCGAGGATCGTCATGCCCTTCCTGATAAGGGACAGCAGGGAGGAGCGTAAGGCCACCGAGGGTAAGATACAAAAACCGATGTTCTTCATGTTCCTGCTGTACGGCGCGACCGCGTGCGTGGCCGTGATGGGAGCGGGTGAATACGTTGTCAGCACCGTCGAAACGGCCGCGTGGATAATATACATAATCTTCGGCGCGTGGATATTCCTGCGGATATTGATAGCTCTGTTGGAGATGTGGGACCGGCGTGTGGCCGCGGACGAGGACGAACCCGACGATTCGCTGACGCCGCTGTTCCTCATGCTCGGAAAGATAGTGATCGCGATGGTCGCCACCGGGGCCATCCTGGCGGTGCTCGGTAGCGATATGATGATAATCGCCACCGGGGCCGGTATCATCGGTCTTGCGATATCGTTCGGTGCGCAGAGCACGCTGGCACAGTTCTTCAGCGGTTTCACACTGCTGATCAACCGCCCGTTCAGACCGGGCGACATGGTCAGGCTGGACAGCAGCCCGGACACGCTGAAAGTGCTGAACGTTGGGTTCATGATGACCACCTTCCGTAACTGGGCCAACTCTGAGATATTCACGATGCCCAATCAAAAGGTCGTGTCGTCCACGATAGTGAACATAACCGCCGAGTCGCTCACATATCGTATAATCGTACTGGTGAACGTTCCTTACACGTCGAACGTAATGCTTGCGAAGAAACTTGCCCTCGAAGCCATGATAGAACACCCCAGGATACTTCAGGACGGTTCCGAGGAGATACCGAAGGCGAGATTCGAGAACTTTTCCGAATCAGCGCTCACCATACGCGTGAGCGGTTTCGTGGATGATTTCGACGACCACCGGTCGATCGCCGGCGAGATAAGGGAAGGAATATACACGAAGTTCCTTGACAATGGTATAACGATAGCGATACCGAAGATGGATGTCTACATCAAGAACCCGTCCGGCGAGGAGTCGAAGATGGACCTCTGATCCTCGTTTCGGCAAAATATTCCTATATTACCTGTTACGGCCATAAAGTTGCGTAAGAGAATAATTTTCTGTTTTCGTTGTTCGGCTGTTGTTTTCGGAGGCATTAAATATAATTGTTTCGTTTATCGGACTCGTAGCTACGAAATCTAACAAGAGGGTTTACTATGGACGAATTGGACGAACATATC
>Ga0123353_10016807_pt1 | contig 10714 bp, 3 predicted proteins | sample TergutLab28metaG_3_FD_92763 | JGI IMG/M metagenome (GOLD analysis project Ga0123353, IMG submission 92763) | Labiotermes labralis P3 segment gut microbial communities from Petit-Saut dam, French Guiana - Lab288 P3 | ecosystem: Host-associated > Arthropoda: Insects > Digestive system > Gut ... | reverse complement strand
ATAATTTTCTTTTTTTTTTTTTTTCTTTTTTTTTTTTTTTTTCATTTTGACACAGGCGGAGGTTTGGGGGGGGGGGGGGGGGGGGAATATGAATTTGGCATGAAACGTTCATCTGAAAATCTTCTGAATCCAATAAGAATTTCGCGAGATATTATTATAAATGTGCATAGAGTTTCACGTAAAGTGCCTGTTTCATTGTCCGATTCTAACCAAACTTAATTTTCAAGACAGATTTTATTAAAAAAAAAAGCGGGACCTGAATTGTTCCATGCCGTCAGGCAGACACGATGAAGCTCATAATCGCTTCGCAACTTTGTGAACGCGCCTAAAATCCATCTGCACAGGTTTCGTCATGTGGTGTAATTTCTGCAACCGCGGCCACTGGAGGCGGCTGATGCAAACCAGGCCTCCTGCTACCCAAGTTCGTTCTGCTTTCTCGCAGTAGCACGGTAAATAATTATGTCAACTACATGATGAAACATATTAGCAAGATTAACAAGGATATCTTTCCCTCACAAAAATATTACATCAGCAGTTACAACAGTAAAGTTTGTTAGAAATACGATAAATATAAAGGCTGGCCAACATGCGGTCCTCGGTCACCTGAACGGTTTCAGTAATACAGTTTAACAAACATAACATAACATGTCTATGGAACATAACGAGGCACGCGGTGGCGTAGTTGGTTGAGGCACTGCACTACAAGCCGGAAAGTCGCGGGTTCGATTCCCGATGGTGTCATTGGAATTTTTCATTGACTATGGCCCTGTGGTTGACTCAGCCTCTAATATAAATGAGTACCAGGAATATTTTCTAGGGGGTAAAGGCGGCCGGTGTGTAAGGCTGGCAATCTTACCACCTTCATGTGCCGAATGTCTTGAAATCTGGGAGTCTCAACCTCCTGGAACCCTCAGTGCCTGTCCAGGCCTGTAATGGGATTGCTTTTTACAGAACATAATATGGCAAAGTTACTGGCAGAAAAAATGTTTAAGAGCTATATAACTCATCACTTTTAACACTGTACACGGTAAACCAAACATTCTTTGTATTTTGCCGTGTTTAGTATGGCCTACTGCCTTGTCATTCAACCGTACTTTTAGCGCAACTTGCTGTTTGTAAATAACGACCTTATAGTTAATTCAATCCTTTCCTCTCCGCCCCTTTCGATATATATATACAAACGTGCGGCCCTTAGGCGAGTCCTTAACGAGTTATGTGGCCCTACTGTAGGTTGCAGTTGGCCAGCCCTGTCGTATGTAATATAAAACTAACGTATAAGAGGTCACTGGTATTGAGGCCATATATTGCTCTGAATGTGCACTTCCAAACTGAGCATTGATGTGACGAGGACCGTTTCGACGAGAAATTATAACAGCTACAAGATCACTTCCCAGAGCACCACATGACCATGTTGTTCGGAGATGTCAGTATTGCAATAGGGATCAGAGATATTTTGAAAACAGCAACTCCTAGCGAGGGTTTCTTTATATAATAATAATAATTATTATTATTCCATCCCAGTTTATTAAAGTGCTAGCTTAACAGCACATAGGCCAAATGCACAACTAACACAAAATGATTACAACACAAATTACACGAATAAACAACACACACAACACAACAAAACAGCTAAAATTGGACTTACGGCTTAAAACAGAAATACAAGTTAACTAATTCATTAAACCATTACTCACACGAAACGTACTACTAGCGGCGTAAAATCTGTTTCAAATATCTAACTGGCTTGCTAAATATGTCTGTATAACTGCTTACCAAATTCTCAACTGTTGCACATCAAGCGGAATGGCAATTTTTGCCTGCTACAGAAAAATGGGTAAAGTTTCTAACATTACGAGAAGGAACTAATATTATCAATCAGGGAAGGCCAAAATTTAGATCTTAGAAAGACATGAATTAAAGAGAGAGAGAGAGAATATCAAGGTGATGTCTTTCAACTTGTAAAGCAAGCAACTTTAGAAGGTCAAATGCGCAGGCACAGTGGTGGGGGATATAAGGGAATAAAAGGACCGACACATAGCGCTGCAGGCTTCCGCCGGATCCGTTCCAGCTTATTGGCATCGGCAGTCGCAACGTCATTCCAGGCAGACGTAACAACTTCTAATTTATATCTCAGTAATAATAAACTATCAATAGCAGAATAGGAGTAGGTCAGTACGAGTTCCAACATTTTGAGTTGACTGAGTAAGAAACATATTAAAAAAGTTGTATTTGGAGTGTTGCTCTTTATGGATCAGAAACATGGACCCTAGCAAAAAATGAAGAAAGGATCGTAAATGAATCCGAAACAAGGTGCTGGAGAAGAATGTTAAAAATCAGATGGACAGACAGAATAACGAATGATGAAGTTTTTCAAAGGGCGAAAGAAGAAAGATTACTTTTAAAATTTTTAAATAATAGACGCCACTCGTGGATAGGACATACGATTAGGCATAATGAGTTTGTAGTAAACAACCTTGAGCGGGAAGACCTCGACTACAGTACTTAAAGCAAGTCGTCAGAAACACAGGAGCTGACAGTTATACAGCATTGAAAAGAATGGCTTGCAACAATTCCAGATAGAAAGCTGCCAACCAATCAAAAGATTGAAGGATAAGAAGAAGAAGGAGGAGGAGGAGGAGAAGGAGAAGGAGAAGGAGAAGGAGAAGGAGAAGGAGAAGAAGAAGAAGAAGAAGAAGAAGAAGAAGAAGAAAAAATATGTAAACGACATTATGGAGGAAAAAAAATTTACAAATCCAAAAGTACCCCTAGACCCTTGGTAGATTCGGTAATAATTCAGTTCCTTAACGTGCAGCCATAGCAAGGCAGGGCTAATTAAAAATAGTGCAAATACACAAATAATAATACGCTACACACCTAAAACTCTCAAAACCACACCGTCCTTACACCGAAGTATTCATAAAAACTTCGACGAGTGGTGTCATACCGTTACAGACAGGAGATGACATTCAAGAATACTAGACAGCAGATCTTGCAGATTATCTGTAACACCGATCACTTGCTACTGATTGTAAAATCGTGTAACTTGTGCTTGCACATTGACTAATTATTGCGTACAACAGGTTGAACTAGCAGGAAACAGCAACATATTATATGGGAGCCGGATATTAATTCGCAAAGACAGGAATCGCAGAGACTGGGTAACTCCATACTGATAAATTTTCCTCGGCATTTCACCAATGCCGGAATAAATCACAAGCTCACGTTCATCACCCTCCAGATAGTTTCCACAAACTTTGTTACAAATACCCTTAACCGGAGTAGCTTATATACAACAGTTAAAAACCTGCCCAATATCCATAGGCCCGTCGCAAAATTAGTTCGATAATATACTATACATAGAATAACAATTATGTAATAAAAAGGTAAAGTGATCCCTTTACAGGCCCGGTGTGGCCCAGAGGGTGGGTAGAGGTATAGCTCTACTCTTCCATGACCGCGGCACTAGAAGGGGGTGAGTAACTAATGTAATAATATAGTAAATGCACTACAAAATAAACTTACAGTTTTTCATGTTCCTACTATGGTCAACTTTGCTGACACTAAGCCACTTTTCCTTTTAGTAACGTAAGTATTGAAACTTTACGCGCGGCTGCTAGCTTACTAAGATTGCGGGTTCGAATCCCGCTGAGGGCATGTTTGTTCGTCTCTAGTCTTTGGTATGTGTTGTGTAGGTAATGGCCTCTGTAACACGCTGCTCACTCGCTCGGAGGAGTCCTACCGTATATTCGTGTGTCTCATTGTGTGTGTTCTAGAAACATCAAAACGAGGCGGCCTTGGCCTGATATACACTGTTGCGCCACAGAGAGAAAAAGTTAAAAACTTGATCAGCTAGTCTATCCAGAAGGCCAAGTACAAAGTATTGAAAACAGTTGTAAGTCACATTACAAAGTTATTGCTTTGCAAAACTCCGATGTGTGAAACTGAAAACGGATTTGGATTTTGGTGAGTGGCGATCGGCAATTAACATTGGTGTCGTAGCGCCTGGTTAGTTTTTCGGCCGGCACACCGGCTATCCTGACAGGTGTTTTTTGTTTCTCCAAGCAAATGACACGTTAGGATGTCGACTAGGCCACGACAGCAGCTTCATTTGAAATCCCTTGCCATTCAAAACTCACCATTCATTCCAACATGGATGCTAAACAGCACGCACTATCGGCAGCATGAAACAACTAAAAAACCCCTCATAACGCGACCTACGTTCAGGTGAGTTCCAAATTTAACTCCTCTATTTGGGTACAGCAGTTGTATAAACATATACAGAGAAAGATTACAGAAGCCGAAATACAAGATGGAATTAGGAGCATTTCTAATCCTGTTTCTTCTATTCCCTCCTCTAAAATCAGGGCTCGTGTAAGGGATGGGCCAGCCGGGTAGCTGCCCGGGGCGCCAACTTATCACACTGGAATAATCGGGAATATGATAATAGGAAAGTCAGGTTCTTCCAAGCGAAAGAATTTCTCCGAAAATTATCCACAATTCGGGCACGCGCCCACAGAAGATTGCCAGCCATATTCTGGGCCGAGAAAGTTCAAAGAATATCGGTTTGAAATGGTGCCAAATTACTGACTTGCCCGGAGCGCGCCCGTGTCTCGGGCCGGCCCTGTCTATAGCATTTCTCAAGAGCATGTTTCGTAGATACGAAGGAGCAGCTAGATGCCCAATGACGCCCTAAAACTATCGCGTCCTTTCGAACATTATAACTAAATGCACCGACGAATGGAGCTGCACAGCCAAAATTGATTTATTTTGTCGAGGTTCATTTGTTTGCGCATAGGTCTGTTCATGTCGCTTGTCCTATTTACGCAGCACTGCATCACCACAGACGTAAAACTTTCAAGTGGCTATAAAGTCTGCCATATGCTACAGCAGCACGAGATAAAACCAGAACTTCGGACAGCGCACAGATCCATTACCGGTCACAACACCACTTCTTTCTGTTAATCAGTGTTCAGTGCGCCATGTGTAACTGGTGTGCTGATGTGGAAGGGGGGGGGGGGTTTGGGTAAAGATAAAGATACGCTCACTTCTAATCTCGACACTAGATGAAGATATAAGTTTTACTCTTAGGGCGCTTTACCCCAGGAACATAGCGACCAATATCCAATGGATAGGAAGCTGGAAAGGAAGAAGTAATGCCAGAGAAGAGAAAATCCCTGCCTCTTTGAAAACAAAACCAAAGGAGAACTTACACTATGTCTTCTGAGTTACCGTGAGTCACTTTGTAACTTAGAAAGTTCGCTCTTCTAAATTGTGTTCGGTAAGTTCCCGAAAGGCGCCCGGTATAAATCTCAGCCAAAACACAGCCAATCCTTAGATTCGTGGATTTGTGTCTACCCAGCAAATTCCGGACTAGTATCTTAAACTGGGAGACGACCGCTTCCTTCCCTATCCTTTCCATTTCAGTCCTCACTACATCTAACCACTCGACACAGTGGCACTGTACTACCGCCAGTTAACTGAGTAAACGACAAAAAAACAGACACGTAAGGGAGCGGTCACGGTCTAGTTACGGGCACTGCCTCGATATTTGCCAGCAGACATTGAGGAAAGCCACAAGGAACGTCAATCAGGAAAACCGGTACGAACCAGGGACCTCGAGTGCGACGCGACATTCGATGTATCCGGTACCTTCCAGCGACAACTAGAAAGAATGCAGCAGCTGTGCCTGGAATACAAAACGAATATGACTGTTGTCCAATACATGCATGCATATTAATTGGGAAAAGTTATTTTATTTATTTATTTATTTATTGTCCATTCATTATTTATTTACAGACTCGGACTCAGGCGTCAAATGGTAGAATAATTCGCAAGTAATAAACTGGAAAGAATGTGGAAGGTAAGGGTCTTTTTTGGATGCTGTTCCCAGAGTTATCAGGAGAGAGAAAGGAGAACCACAGGACAGCCAGTCCCTGGGAATACCTTTGGCCCGGGAACCCTCCTCACGAACACGAAACAGCACTGCTGACCACTCCACTGCGACGCACAGCAACATCTACCTACATACGCTTATATTGTTACAGCAACTGAGTGCTACGCGTGGGACAAGTAAGAGTATTTCGATTTGAAACACCGGTGTTGCTTTTTGGACACCCTGTGAAGTTAACGCTTTTTCCTGTGCCATATGACAGTCTGACCATCACTGCGGAACAAGAGCTGAACCTACGTCTGTCTTTCTGAAAATACCAGCAAAATTTTCACATGCAAAAAAAAAAAAAAGATGTACCACTCTCTAACGATCGTTAGTTCTCCCGCAGCGACTTCTCGTTATCTGTCAATTACAAATCCACCCTACAACAGAAAGCACTTATCGCCAACGTTGCGCTTTTTCCACCCGACAACGTATCGCCGAAGACTGGTTTTACTGCTTAACACGTTATTCTACTACACACATCACACCGATAGCGAGACAGTGGCCCACTAAAACAAGATAGGCAACGTACGTATAACAGAACATCCTGGAGCGTTCGCTTAACGTTTGTACCTCCTCGCCTAGCCTAACAGGCTGATGCCAAATCACTTGAAGAGAGCGCTTTGATGGTGATTTAATATCGTCGGGAATAAAAATCGTACTTTGGTTTTCACGTAAAGTGCCCGATATTTTTGCACGATTGTAATCAAATCTGGATTTTTTTTCCGGCAGATTTTTCATGAAAGTCCCCAGTATCAAACTCCCCCGGAAATCCGTGCAGTAGGAGCCGTGCTGATATATGCGGACAGAGGGGCAGGTGGATATAAGTTTGAGCGCTTTTCCCGGCTATCTGAACGTGCCTATTCAAAGGTCGACCACAGTGTCGCGTGGTTTAAGGCATCGTCAATTACCAACCCACTTGGGACATGGACGTAGTGTCTTCGTTTATTCTGTTTCCGTTACCTTGCGTACGTACAGGCCATGTAATTTGTCCACTCCCCATCCAAAAGGACCTACTAAAAAGAAAGTGTAATAGGCAATTGATAAGGAATGTATGCAAAGAAACACAAGTTCAGGCAATCAGAAACCACGGATTACTCTACAGCAAAAAAAAAAAAGTGTTCCCTAAATTTGCTGCTTTCATTTTTCCGCCATTGCCAAAACTCTGTTGCCGGAATCGTAGACCCCTTTTTGAGAATTCTTGGTGTTAATCAAACGACAGTTTTAGAATGTGTGACACGGTGGGACAGGAACACCCGACCCCAATTTATCGGACTGTCTGTTTGAGTGAGTGAGTGAGTGAGATGTCGGCGTATAGCAATACAAACCGGAGAAATTGTACAGCTTGAAATAGAACCTATCTTAAACAAGCTCTAGCTTTCCTACTATTCATCACGCGTCAGTAAGTTCAGCTGCATCCGGCACGAGGGTCACACGGCATCACTTTTCTGATGCTGTGATGTTCCTACAATACACAAAAATCCCCCAGACTGTACTGATAACCCACAGACCACAACAGCCTAATTTGTACCTGAAAACTCATCAGTTTTCCACTTCAGCAGCCACGCGTCCACTCAGAATCAGTCTGCCACTTACTCGTGTTGTGACGGCATGGGGTGCTGCTGCTGAAGTGACAAAATCAGAGCATCCCGCACAGATTTTTGCACCGTACCAGAAGGTTAGTGGGTGCACTTCACGAAGCGCACGTATTTTCAATATATGTTCTTGCAAATTTCGTACAGTAGGCCTACATGTCACTGGTCTTGAAGTTCTTTTATTGGCGAGACAACCCCACCCGCCTAATGTGTTACTGTAATGTGATTTATCCTTACCATTTGGGAGTTCATTTTAGATCAATGTCTCACTAAACGTCTGCATATAATATTAAAAATTGATAAACGAATAACCGTCAACCACAACAAACTGTATTAATCTCTTGATGTTTTGCTGACCGTGCATCTCAGTATAATCTTCCTAACTAACCAACTTAATGCACAACTTCTTGGTTTATAATAAGTTTATTATAAAACAAAGAATTTGTGCATTAAGTTGATCATTTACTAAGACTTATTAATCACGTCAACACTTGCCACACGTTTTGGTCATTACTGACCATCCTCAGGAATTAAATGCATGATATTTAAAACTCAAAATAAAATACCTATATATAGTATTTGTGCGATCTCACCAATTGCACAAGTCATGTAAGTTTCATGTAACACGTGAACTTAAACAACTGCATATAACAGCACACTTTGGGTACCGCACCAATTACACTGCACTTGAAATGGAAAGAATATAATTAAATGTATATTCAGCTTACTTTAATTCGTTTTGAGGACCACGTCCATTTCGAACAAGAATATCATATTATCGTAAAGCTGTCCATTCCGTGTCTTTTTAAACCAAGCACACCGTTTGTTGCACCAAGTCAATGCACAGTGTTAAAGAAATACAAATATGAAAGGAGCATCTGCAATATGTTTCGGCACAAGTGCGCCATCTTCAGGGTACATCTTCAGGGAGTATCTTCCTGGCCCCTACTACACAAGACATATCACATATACAGGGATCCGATCCACTTTGTATTGAGATACACACTAGAGAACGGAGCATACAATGAATGCCACATGAATAGAAGCTTCCACAGCTAAACGCAACATTAACAAATTCTACTGAATATATATATATATATGCAGTATCATATTTCGAAATTCTAACCGTAAGTTTTAAAAATCTGTACAGCTGTACCTTTTATAACGCCAACAAGGAACCTGCTACAGACCGAAGAACCTTACAAAAAACAACTTTCCAGTGGCAGTTGGTTTTTAAAATTGGTATTTTGTTCTCCCTGAAAATGGTACACTTGTACCGAAACATGTTAGGGATGATCCTTTAATATTTGCGTTAATTAAGACCGTGCATTTAATTGGTGTAATAAACGGTGTACTTTGATAAAGAAAATCAGTGTGTGTGTGTGTGTGTGTGTTTGTTTGTTTTAATCTGTGCTTTAAGTGCAGGGCTAATTTAAAAATATGCTTGTGTATAATGATTACATTATAATAACCTGGGCAATTCCAAAAAACCCCAACTTCGCACAATTTAAATAGTTTCATATATCTGTTTCCACGAGGATATTTTCGTTACCTTACGAGAAATTTAAACGAGTTCCTTCCACAGGCAACAGATTTTCTAAGGTCCGTTAAGCAGGGGCAGAGCGGCCGGAGCTGAAGTTAATCATTCAAATCCTGCCGGTGTCGAAGCTAAGAGCGCGCGAAACACATCCCACACACGAAGTCACTGCTTGATCCTGGACTTAGCACATGTACAACTGTACACATGATGACAACATGTAATTTCACACATACATGATCACAGATACCGAAGAAGGAACAGCATTTGAAAATGATGACGTCAGACTTCTACTCGTTAAAATTATTTCGACATGATTCTCATAGGAAATTTTCAGCATCACCGCTTTCAATGCGCAACTGTATGACCTTTATCGTGTCCGCGGTCACTGCTGTTACTGAATGTAGTTCAAAGATTAGATTAGATAAGTAGTTGGGTTCGAGCCCTTGCGGTCCCCATGCACCTAGGAATTAAAACAGGCCTCTTGAGCCCCGCAATCTGATACTAGGTCAAGGCAGCCCTGTTCTTTTACTAACGTTCCAGATGGCCCTCAGACTTAGATCTTTATATCCTCTGGGTCCAAGAAAAAAGGAACCCAGATATGCCCGTATGAGTGAAGCCATGGCTTCACACTCACACAGAACGTGGACTGAGGCTTCTTCCTCTGTACTACACTTCCTGCATAAGGGGCTATTAATGAACCCCACCATTAGATTAAGATGTCTTCTCAGGGTATTATGTACGGTAAGAACGCCAGTAACAACCCTGGATTGTGTCCTTTAAAGAACAAAAATCTGGTCTTTATAGCCGGGCTAGGGCCCGAAATCAGTTTACGTGTCTGAAAGTAATTCATACATCGCAATCATCGTTGCTATTACTGTCACCACAGCTGACGCGTCTGATCGTCTATGTAGCAAGTTACTTTGTCTAATGTATTTCATACGCCGCCAGTGTCATCATTATGATCGTTACATAACGGGCCTGTCTCTGTAATCAGTGCTGTTTTTTTTCTGTGGCGCTACAGACCAAATCGGGCCTAGCTCGCAACAATTTTAGGTTTTTAGATCACATACATACACACACCACCGGTAGGACTCCTCTGAACGAGTGATCAGCTCGTAGCAGAGGCCGCTACCTACACAACAGACCCAACATCCATGCCCTCAGAGGGATTCGAACCGGCGATCCCAGAAATCAAGCACCTTCAAACCGACGCCTTAGAGCGCACGGCCATCGGCATCGTCGCAGTCATTATCGTTGTGACTTCATCATCTGATGTGTATAAACTAATACGTATCTCAGTCTTCTCAGTGGCATTATAATCGTTTAGACTGTCGATGTTGTCCATAATTAATTTAAGAGACTAACGACCACACGTTAACTAGAATTACACAACTGACAATACAGGAAATACATGGTAAAGTTACACTGAGGCACGTTCGTGTAACCACTGTTGCAGCGGAAAAGCAATACCTATTACATATTCTGAGTGCCTCTCTGTAGACTTCGGTACCCAGCATGAAATGCGCATGCGCCATATTCTCATCTGTGGCCTGCCCCACTCTCCAATATTTTCCACATTATCTCATAAACGGCACGATTTTCGAAGGGGAAAAAAAGTTTTTGAACACAAAATGTGTGTTGCGAGTT
>Ga0123353_10016806_pt1 | contig 10714 bp, 7 predicted proteins | sample TergutLab28metaG_3_FD_92763 | JGI IMG/M metagenome (GOLD analysis project Ga0123353, IMG submission 92763) | Labiotermes labralis P3 segment gut microbial communities from Petit-Saut dam, French Guiana - Lab288 P3 | ecosystem: Host-associated > Arthropoda: Insects > Digestive system > Gut ... | reverse complement strand
CGAAGGTACGCTTGAATTGCTTAACTCGACCTACGACGCGTATGCGGGTACGGTTACGTTCCAAACCTCACGACTGTCCTTCTTCGTTATCGGTGAAGCACCGCCGGAGGAAGCCGCCGTTGAGGTAACCCCACCCGCGACCGTAACGATCAACTCACGCGATACCGCCAGCAACGGCGCGCAAGCCGTAGTGACCGTAAACGGCAGCCATTTCATCAACCTCAGGTATATGATGGAGGAAGTGCTTGACGGTGTGGTGGAAAGTACCCGAGCCGCTGACGGCGAAAGGCTGGCGGTCTTTAGTGCCAACCACGCAGCCGGGGCCGAGGCGAGCATCACCATCGCGGGCACCTATCCGAACGCGACCGTAACGGCTACACTTAACGAAACCCCCATGCTTGTCGCCGCAAGGGTCATCGACGGCAGCTGGTACGTGATCTTGCAGACCTTCGCGCAGATGTATGGTTTTATACCCGAATTGATTCAATAACCGATTAGTCCGATTAAACTAAAAAACGCGAACGCCCTGCGGATTAAACTCGTGGGGCGTTCGTTTATTGAAGAACCCCTTTAAATTTTGCGTTTTTATTGTATAATCAACCTGTTATATATTTTGTTTGGAGGCGTACGATGGTTACATACGAAACAATTAAAAACGATGCGCAGGCACGCGCTTACATCGAAGCGGGTAATGATACGCTTAAGGTGTTGGGTTACACCGAGCATTCCTTCACGCATGTATGCCTGACCGCCGAAACGGCGGGTATGATATTGGAAAAGCTGGGATATACCGAAAGGGAAGTGGAACTCGCCAAGATTACGGGCTTTTTGCACGATATCGGCAATATGATGAACCGTAAATACCATGCTGCTGCGGGTGCGGAAATGACGCGGACGATCCTTGAGCGGCTCGGTATGGAATGGGGCGACATCGGTACAGTATGTTCGGCGGTGGGTAACCACGACGAAGGTTCGGGTGGCAAGCCGGTAAGCGCGGTCGCCGCGGCGCTGAATATCGCCGACAAAGTGGACGTACGCCGTTCGCGCGTGCAGGAAACATGTATGGATAACATCCTCAGCGATATCCACGACCGCGTGAATTACGCCGTAACCCGCGCGGAGCTCGAGGTGCTGCGCGGCGAAAGGGATATCATCCGTTTGTGCTTGGACATTGACGCGGGCTTTACGCCTGTGATGGATTATTTTGAGATTTTTTTAAAGCGGATGCTTATGTGCAGGCGGGCGGCCGCTTTTTTGAATGCGGATTTCGGATTGATGATCAACAACGCAAAGATTATATAATCGGCACACGCAAAGGGGCATTTCCTCATGGATTGGACCGCCGTTATCCTTAACTTTTTGGGCGCATTCGGTTTGTTCCTGATCGGCGTCAACGTATTGAGCGCGGGCTTGCAAAAGGCCGCGGGATGCAAGATGAAGCAAATCTTGGGCCGCGTGGCGCATAACCGCTTTACGGGTGTGTTGTTCGGCGCGGGCGTAACGGCATTGATACAGAGCAGCACGGCCACGACGGTTATGGCGGTCGGGTTCGTGAATGCGGGTATAATATCGTTGGTGCAGGTGACGGGCATCGTCATGGGCGCAAACGTAGGCACCACGCTTACGAGCTGGCTGGTAAGCTCGGCGGAGTGGTCTACCTTCCTTAAGCCGGACGCGCTGGGTGCGGTGATGGCGGCAGGCGGCGCGCTCATCATGTTGTTTACGAAGAAACAAAACATCAAGAACGTCGGCTCGGTATTGGCGGGTTTCGGCGTTCTTTTTTTGGGGCTTTCCATGATGCCCGTAGCGGTAAGGCCGATCGCTCAGCTGGACGCGGTGCAGCAACTGTTCGTAACGATGGGGCGTAACCCGTTGTTGGCCGTATTGGTGGGCATCGGCGTGACGGCGATCATCCAAAGCAGTACGGCTTCGATAGGAATATTGCAAATGATGGCGATGTCGGGCCTGATACCTTGGAACGCCGCGCTTTACATAATTATCGGGCAAAACGTGGGTTCGTGCTTTACGGCGGTATTGTCCAGCTTGGGTACGACGCGCAACGCCCGCGCGACGGCGTTTATCCATTTGGTGTATAACGCGTTGGGTGGGATCATCGTCACGGTCGGGGCCGTTATTTTCTTCTTCGCGATCAACCCCGCGTTCGGCGAAACGGCCATCACGAGTACGAATATCAGCGCGTCCCACACGGGTTACAATGTGGCGTTGATCATCATGCTCTTCCCGTTGGGCGGTTTTATATTAAAATTGGCGGAAAAATTAGCGGGTAAGGAAGTCCCCGCCGTATGCAACCTGACGGAACTGGACGAAAGTATTATCGAAACGCCGAAATATGCTTTGGAAAATTCCAAGAAAGCGATAACGCGCCTGACAGACTTGATGAACGATAATGCGGACTTCGCCGAAGTGGACAAAGCCAACGACGTGATATCGGCATTTCTAAAAAAATTGTACGGGCAAAAGCTGACACACGAAGAAAGCGCGGCGACGACGCAATTATTGTTTAACCTTGAACGATTAAAGAACAAAGCGGAGTCGGTTATAAAGTAAGGGGGTACGGTATGGAAAGGGAAAAGCGGCTTCACTTCGGTGTCCTGTTCTCCCATGTGGACAACCAAAACCAATACCAAATATGGAACGGTATCGCGGAATACGCCGAGGCGATGGACATCCACTTGACGGCGTACGTCAGCGCGTACGTCAACAACGACAACTTTACCTCCAACCTGGATACATGCTTCGAAACGATTTTTAATAATAAATCCCTTGACGGGCTTATTTTGCTTTCCGGTTTTATCATATACAGCGTGGAGCGGGAGCGCTTCGACGAACACGTTGCCCGCATCCCCGCTTGGTTACCCGTCGTGTCCGTGTCGTTGGCGATACCGGGGATGACGTCGGTACTGGTGGACAACGTTTCCGGGATGTACGACGCGGTCGATCATTTGATTAAGGCGCACGGCAAGAAGAATATCGCTTTCGTAAAGGGGCCGGACGGGCACGGCGAGGCCGAGGAAAGGCTGGCGGGTTATAAACGGGCGCTGGAGGTTAATGGGATACCCTTTAACCCGGAGTACGTGTTCCCCGGGCAATTCAGCCAATGGTGCGGTTCAAGCGCGGTGAACGGGATGTACGATACGCGGAACCTCATCGTGGACGCGGTCGCCAATTCGAACGATCAAAACGCCATCGGCGTGTTAAATGAATTGAAGAACAGGAACGTATTGGTGCCGACGGAAGTCGCCGTCACAGGCTTCGACGACGATCCCGCGGCGGAGGTATACATACCCTCGTTGAGTACGGTGCGGCAGGACTTCTATGAAATAGGGCGCGTCAGCGCGGAGGTGCTGTACGATAAAATCAACGGAAAACAAACGGAGGAGCTTAACTACGTCGCACCCGCGTTCATTACGCGGCAATCGTGCGGGTGTATCGTTAAGGAAACGACGCGCGGGGGCGATTCGGATTCAATGCACGCCTATGTGCTGTATTGCTTTTCACGGCTTTTCCATCGGGAAATGAACCCGAACGAAATCGAATCGCTTACGGCGGATTTGATTCATAAAATAAAAAACACACCCTTTCGAAAGGGTGTATTCCTAAACTCCTTTAATGAAATCCTTTTCACCTACAACCACCAAAATCGGGATTTGAACCTATGGGACGATGCGATCGCCGGCCTTTCCGCGGGTATCGAGTTGTATCCCGACGAAATCGAATCCCCGCATTCGGTATTGTCCGCGCTTATTTCCGCGACCGCGCTCGTGCACGATATAAAAAGGAAGAAAGAGATTTCCGCTGAAGTCGAACTGAACGGTATGCGCGTACATTTGCGGCGCATTACCAGCCAATTGCTGCTTATATTCGATATTAATTCTCTCGCCGACGCGTTGGCAAAGTCGTTGCCCGAGCTGTATCTGAATACCGCGATGATCGGCTTGTATAAAATCCCCGTAAAAAAAGACGCGGAGAACCCCGATCGCGCCATCGAGACGATGATCGGCTTTGACGGGGACAAAAAGATCAACATGAAACACAATACCTGGAACCCGATTTCATTTTCCGATTTTTCCACGATCGACCACTTCGACTACGAACGCGAACGGCGGACGCTTCTGTTCTTCCCGCTTTTCTTCGACGACGAGGAAATGGGCGTGATTATTTTACCTTTCAATCCGCAAATCCTCGTGGATGCGTACGAGCTGTTGCGCGTAAGCGTTTCCACGGCGATCAAAGGCGCGGAATTGGTTTCCAAGATACAAACGCTTTCCATCACCGACGAGCTCACGGGTATGTTAAACCGCCGCGGTTTCTTCCAATTCGCTTATTCGCGTTTGATGCACCTTAAGCGCAGCACCGAAAACGTACCTATCGTCATGTTTATGGACATGGACGGCTTAAAAACCATCAACGACACTTACGGGCACAATGAAGGCGATAAAGCCATCATGGCTTTTTCGAAGGTCATACGCGAAGCTCTGCGCGAAGAGGATATCATCGGCCGCGTGGGTGGCGACGAATTCGTCGTGCTGTCGTCGGTTAAGAATCAGGAGCAGGGCGCGCAAGTGGTGAACCGCATCCGCGCGAAATTCGACGAATACAACCGGCAAGGATTCCATCCCTATCATGTGGCGTGCAGCGTCGGCTGCGTCGCGTTGGAGGAATCGACGCGGGAATGCTTCTCGGCGGCAATGCTTAACGCAGATGCCGTATTATATAAGGAAAAAATGGAGAAAAAGAAAAAAGGACTTTCACGGAGGTAGGACATCATGAAATTCCCGTTTTCACAGCAGGGTTTGTATGGGTTAAGCAAGGGTTGGCGTTTTATGAAAGGTGACGGCCCATCGGGCCCGTCGGGTATATCGGGTACCGATTTCGATGACAACGCTTGGGAAGGCGTAACCCTGCCGCACATGCGTAAGGAACACGGTACCGCGTGGTATCGGAACAGCTTCCGCTTGGAGGATGTGGATAGGGATAAGCAGATTTTATTGGAATTTGAGGGAATGCCGTCGGAAGCGGTTGTTTACGTCAACGGCTTTGTTATGGAGCGTTTGTTCTTCGACTATACCCCCTTTGCGCTGGACATCACATGGGCGGCCAACTACGGCTCCATGCCCAATATCGTTGCCATCCGAGTCGATGGGGAAGCGGGTACCTGCCGCAACGCGTGGCTGATCAAAAAACCCGCCGTGCATTTGGCGTATGACGGCGTGTTTATCAAACCTGTACGGGAAAACGACGGCTGGCGTATCGATATGCAGGTGGAAGTGGAGAACACCTTTAAGGAAAATACGTTTTTCGTAATCGAAGCGGAAATTGAAACCGCGGACGGGCTGTTGGAAATAAGGCATGACCCCGAAATTGAGATCGGCGGTTTTTCCACGGAAACGGTCAACTTTGATGTACCCTTTTATAACCCCACGTTGTGGGATACGGACGAACCCTATTTATATGAAGCGAAAGTATCCGTCAGGACGAACCGCGCGACGGATTTTATCACCGACTTCATCAAAATACCCTTCGGCTTCCGTTCGCTTGAAAACTACGCCGAAACCAAGCTGATAACGATACCCCAAAATACGGCAAGCGAAGCCGTGTTCCGTGCGTATAAGGAAATGGGCGCGAATGCCTACGTTCGTACGTACGACACCAACCCCGAAGTACCGGATATTTGCGATCGTTTGGGTATATTTGTCATTGATACGCACCGTAAGCTGCCGCCTTCGCGTGACGCGGCGCGGATAACCGAACGTCGGGTACGCCATATACGCAACCATCCGTCGGTTATCGTATATTCGTTGTTTGACGGAGAGCCCGTCTACGGATATTTACGTGCGGCGATTTTGCGGCAGGATTCAACGCGCCCCATAACGTGCGGTTTAATCGATGCGGAAACCGTTGAGGAAATTCCGGATGAAAACCTTTCGGGTTCGGCTGAGGTTCCCGCCGCCGATATGATTAACGGCCAAATACCCGCGCCGGAGCGCATTAATACAAAGGTCGTTTCGGGCTGGCGGATGTATAAAGAGGTTTCCGATACGATGCCGGACATCGGTACGGGGATCACCTCGAATGAGAACAACAACATGGTGTCGGTTACTTTCGGCGATTCGTATCGTTCCCTTTTGCACAACCAACCCGGTAAGTACGCCCTGTACCGTACCGTGTGCGACTTCGGCGGGAATACCGTGCCGCGCATCCTGCATATCGGTCGGGTCAGCGGTTTCTTTTGGTTATATATCGGCGGTCTCCTCGTACACCATACCGAAGAATGCCGTAACGAAGGAAGCGTCGAATATACAATCTCCAACACCGTCACCGGAAAACACGAAGTCACGGTTATCCTGCGCAACATGCACGAGCGGCAAACCCGGGCGGGGATTTATTCGCCCGTGGTGATTAGGGAATATACGCGTTAAAAAGGTAACGGGGGGATATATATGCCGAGCGCACTCATCACCGGCGCGGACCGCGGGCTCGGGTTGTCGTTGTGCAAGGAGTATTTGAACCGCGGTTTTACGGTCTTCGCGGGGAAGTTTATGGAGGATTACACCCTGTTGGAAGACTTGCGTGAAAAGGATAAAAACCTCCATATCCTGTGGTTGGATGTAGGCTGCGCCGAAAGCATAAAAAAAGCGCACGCTTATGTGGCGCAAACCACGGGTTCGCTTGACATGCTTATTTCCAACGCCGCTTTGATGGGTAAATTCGAATGCGACTTATATGCGCCGCCGATGGATTTGGAATCGGTGTGGAATACCTTCCGCGTAAACGCGTTGGGACCCCTACGCCTTACGGAGGAATTCCTGCCGTTGATGGAAAAGGGTGGGGCAAAACGTTTGTGCTTCGTCTCCAGCGAGGTAGCGTGCATCACCCTCATGAAGCACCGCGGCGACGGGCCGTACCCCTATCCCATGAGCAAGGCGTCGTTGAATATGGGTGTACGAATGCTGCACAACCAACTGCATGAACGAGGGTATACTTTTAGATTGTTCCATCCCGGGTGGATGAAGCGGCGTATGGCGGACGGTACGCTGTCGGAAACGGCACGGTTTGACCCCGATGACATCGGCGGAATCGCGGCGCGGTATTTCGATAGGGATTTGGGTGATGAGCACCGTTTGGTGATGGTGGATTACGACGGATATGAATGGCCGTTTTGACACAAGGAGAACGGTATGAAAAAGAATATATTGATTACCGACGCGGAAACGGATATCGGTAAGGCGTTGGCAGCGGTATTCACGCGGGAAGGGCATTCGGTATTTATCCATGACCCGACGCGTGAAACAGAAATCCCGTATGCGGATTATCTTATTGACACGACGGATTTCCGCGACCCCTCGGATGATTTTACGTTGGAGGACGGTATCGACGGCGGTATCATTGAACGCGTGTTCCGCGAAAATGTCCTGCGGTCGATGGCGTTGTTGGAAAAATATTTACCGCTTTTGGACGCGGGAGAAGGGAAGCGTTTGGTTTACCTTTCTTCCGCGCAAGCGTCCATTAACGGGACCCGCGCGGTGAGCGGCTTCGGTTACAACATGAGCAAGGCCGCGCTTCACCAGTTTATCCAATTAACGCGTAACAAGCTGGCCCCCAAGGGTTATACGTTCCGCGTGTTTGACCCCATGGCGGGGGAGGTAACGCCCCAAGCCGCGGCGGAAGCGGCGTACAATTATATTACCCGCAGGCGGGGTACGGAAAACCATGACCCGTTGCGGGATGATGAAGAGAATTTGGTTATGCGCGATGCGATGGGTAGGCAGTATGCTTGGTGAAGCAATGAGCGGGTAAGGGCAGGTAAAACGGGCTCGTGACGGACAGTCGGGAAGCGATTGGGATTCACTTCCTTGAAGGCGAAGTCGGTCGTTGAATCCCAACCGCTTCCCTCTGTACGTGCCTTGGCGTTCGCTTGTTTTATCTGCCCTTACCCGACGCTTGTCTTGCACAAATTATATATAGTTCCTGTTTTTGTCCAACGTTCACATATTTGCGAACCCAGAATTATGATTTTATTATCTTCAAATCGCAAAACCGTCGGTAACAAGTCTACATAAAATTCTTTTTTCGTTTTCGGAAAAAATTTTCTTATTTTTCCGGTCGGGTCTGTAAATGATAAACCGTCAACTGTTATAACAAAACCTAATATATCATTTGTGTAAACGCCGTTTTTTGGAAAATAATCGGGACTTGGTATACGATTTATATTTAAGAATGATAGCATTTCATCTTCAAGGCAAGCCCAATTTTTATCAGAAATTTCAAGAGATAATTTTTTTGTTGGCAATGAATTAAATAATAAATTTGCCATAAACGCATAATCCCGCAAGAATTGTTTAAAACTCTCCGCTCCGGGCGGCTTATTCGCATAATATGGTTGGGCTTTGTCCCTATTCCATATGGAGTTCAAATATGACGTACCACGGTCATTTTCGAGATAATTTATTGTTGCTTCGGTGTTTTCCCTATAAAAATATATCAAACATGGGTTTAATGGTTGTATTATATCTATAATTTGGTTAATGAAATTTTGTAATTCCTCATAAGGTTTATTTTGAAATAAAAATGTGAAAATTTGGAATTGAAAAAGCGCACTATCTATAATATAGACTTCATTTCTATTTTTTATCACTTTTTCGGTAAAATTCGCCCACTTTTCCAATGCAAATTTTTTGTATACATCAAGAGGAAAATTCCAAACATCAAATTTCAACAACGCTTTGTAAATATCTTCGCCGATTTCATCTTTATGATTCCATTGAATTTCGGGCAAATGGATACCGACGGTATTTTTCTTAAACACGGCTATTTTATTGAGAATATCCGATGCTTTGGGATATATTTTTAAGAATTTATTATATTCATCATATGTCAAGCCAACTTCATCAAAAAATAAAACAGGATGCGGCATAGCTACTTCATGTATCCACTTTGCATCAAAATTGCTACGTTCAAGTTGTATATTTATAAATCTTGCATTTGTAGTTTTTCCTGTAGAGGGTAAACCTTCTAACATAATTAATTGTGTATCTATCATTTTTACCTCCGGGTTCGTACGTATTGACACAACGCGTCGGGAATGGGGAAACCCCTACCGGTATTTTTCCGCTTGCAGTTGGTACATTTCCGCGTATTTGCCGTTTAACGCCAATAATTCCGCGTGGCTACCGCTTTCGGTCAAGCGGCCTTCTTCAAACATGTAAATTTTGTCCGCCATTTTTGTCGTGGACAGTCTGTGCGAAATGAATATGACGGTTTTGCCGCCCAAGTTCATCATGGTGTTGTTCAGCTCGTATTCGGCGATGGGGTCGAGTGCGCTGGAGGGTTCGTCCATGATGATGATTGGGCTGTTTTTGTATAGGCTGCGGCTCGTGGCGAGCTTTTGGCGTTCCCCGCCGGAAAGCTCCTCGCCGTCGGTAAATTCGTTGGTGAGCTGACTGTCGAGGCCGTTCGGCATTTTCGCCAGCTTTTCCGCGAAGCCGCCCATTTCGATTGCGCGGGTCAGGCGGCCGTCGTCGGGCGGGGCACCGCTTGCCAGCACGTTTTGCGTAACGGTGGCGGCGTAGATTTGGTAGTCCTGGAAAAGCGTGGCGAACAGGTCGCGGTATTCGGATACGCCGTAGCCGCGGATGTCCTCCCCGCCGTACCGGATTTCGCCCGCGTCGGGGTCGTACAGGCGCATGAGGAGCTTGACGAGGGTCGTCTTGCCCGCGCCGTTGTAGCCGACGATGGCGATTTTTTCGCCGCGGTTGATGGTCATGTTCACGTCGGTCAGGGTGGGCGTTTGCGCGGCAGGGTAAGTGAAGGATACGTTGCGCATTTCAAGCAGCGGCGCGGTGGGGGCGGAGGGCACGGCTGGGTTGGAGGGGTCGGATGGTACAGTTGGGTCGGGCGTTTCCCCGATGGGGAACGGCAGCGGGGTTGTACCCGATGTGATTTTTGGCTCATACGAAAGGAACGTCCGTACCTTTTCGATATACTGGCTGTGTTCTTGCAACTGCGCGAGTGAGCCGGAGAAGTCGTTAATCGTACCGCTCGCCCATTGCGCACTGCGGAACAGCCCGAACAACGCGCCGAAGCTGAGCGCACCCCGCACGATCGTCATAAACATGAGGTAAATTAAATATATCAAGTCGAAGATGAAATTGCCCGTTATATAATCCTGTAAAAATTCGATAACGGCGATTTTACGCGACGGCTTTTTCAGCGTTTCGTACACGTTCGTTTCCGATTGGGTATAATCCTCGTACAGGCGTTCCTTGATGCGGTTTAGGCGGATTTCCTTTACATAGTCGGGCAGGTAAAAGATGCGGTTGATATAGTCGCGCTTGCGCAGGATGGGGTTTAGCTTTTCGTTCAGCTTGAAATCCAGCTTGCTGATTTTAACGCGGAACAGGAACGAAACGGTGAAGGACACAAGCACGAAAATAACGCTGACGCGGTCGGTCAGGAGCATGTAGCCGCCCAGCACGATAAGCATCATGATACCGCTGATTAATGCGGCGACGGTATTGATCACCGCGTCAACCCTTTGGGTGGCGTTGTTCATGGCGAAGACGAAATCGTTGAAGAACGCGGGGTCGTCGTAGCAGGCGATGTCCATGGATTTCGCCTTGGCGAAGAGCCTTTCGCGCAGGGCGCGGTAGATTTTCTCCTTGCCCTTGGGCTCGATACGCGCGGAAAAATATTG
>Ga0123353_10016805_pt1 | contig 10714 bp, 3 predicted proteins | sample TergutLab28metaG_3_FD_92763 | JGI IMG/M metagenome (GOLD analysis project Ga0123353, IMG submission 92763) | Labiotermes labralis P3 segment gut microbial communities from Petit-Saut dam, French Guiana - Lab288 P3 | ecosystem: Host-associated > Arthropoda: Insects > Digestive system > Gut ... | reverse complement strand
CTGACTAGCCCCACGGGAGAGTGGCTGTTCATGGATGAACAGTAAGGTCTCCTCTGACTGGCTGTCAAGTTACATCAAGGCCACGCGAACTCTTCTCCATTTATTCAAAATGGCTGGATACTTTCCGGACAGCCCTCGTACTCTGAGGCACTGTCAATGAATTCCAAGATGTATTATTGGATATGACACCGTGTAGTCGTGTAGGACCCTACCGACTTGTAGGGGAAACATGCTGCCTCCAAAGTCTAACCTGAGAATCTCTAGACCCTTGGAAATGTGACTGACATGTACCGAAACTTCGGTAAGGAATTACTCCTACACGCTGCGTAACAACCCAGAAGAGCGTAGATCACATATATTCGGGTCGGAAAACTGAAATCACACAAAAGTCTACCCTGATGAAGGAAGCAGTAAAATCCTCTGAACCTTCCGAAAAATTGTACCAGACTACACGGCGTCACGTTTCTTAATACAGCAGTCTTACTCTATTACGAATCACAAAGGAAAAAGACTCCTTAGAAGACCTAGTTACAGGTGGGAAGATAATATTGCAATGGATCCTAAATATATGGGACATGGATACGTGGTCTGGATTGATATGGCTCAGGATAGAGAAATATGGTGGCTGTTGGGAACACGGTAATGAACATTCGGGTTTCGTAAAACATCGGAAATTTCTTGATCGGCTGAGGAATTTTTAGCTTCTTCAAGGAGGGTCCTGCTCCATTGAGTTAGTGTTGTGTGGTATGACGCCGTACTGTTTGGTTGGCCACTCATAATATGGAGACAACAGGTTGCTCATAAACGTCTTGCCTTCGTCCTATGCATTACATTTCGCTTATTACGGTCTCACCCGTCCGCCCTCCACTGCACACTGTTTGACGCCAGGCGGCAGCTTGAAAATTGTTCTATCTTCACAGGATATAGCACAACGCCAGCATTATGGCGGTTTAACTGGGTCCACATATCACTTAGCGCGCGCCGCCTCGATGCGTCCCCCCCCCCATCCCCCCCTTCAACACTTGTCCTCTCTCATCGCCTGAATCCACCCTCGCTGTCCTGTAATCGGCTGCTCTGAGAGGGTGAAAGGGTGAGTTTAATTTATCTTGCCTTGTGTTCTAAAATGATACACAGCTTGTAGAAGGTCCTTATCGAACAGAAAACCTTTGGGTAGAATGAAATTCAGCTGTTAAAAAATGTATAAAAACTTTATGAAATGTATAAAATCGACCGTAATTAGAAATTAAATATTGTAACAGAGCCTGAAGTTTCAACAGCGTTGTTATTAATATCTGATATCGGAAAATATCCTGAGATAGTTGCACCAGTTACCAACACCCTCACTTGTGTCTCTCAATATAATTTTTCTATAATTGTATGTTTTTTCACCGTTCATTGTAGTATAATTACACAATATATACCAACAAAATCCACCTTTTCTAAGTTAATATTTTAATTTTAAGTTTCGTGATGTTTTCTACCGTCTTCCTGAAGACGAACCCTCGGATTCGAAACGTGCAGAAGACATCAAAAAATTAAGAATTAAAATATTAATTTAGATAAGGTGCATTGTATAACTTTTCAATAATTCTTAATCTAATTCAAGAGAAAATTTATTTATTGCTTGAATCCACTTTCAAAATAGACTGCACCCACTAACATTCCATGTTTTAACCCTTTTTTTCAATTTCAATTTCAATAAGATCGCCTTCACCACTTGTACACCTCGCACTTTGTTCTTACAACAATTCCGCACATTCCCTTAACACGACATTCGTCGTCTTGTTTCCCCACTGACAAGCTGGTACATACCGTCTTGTTCACTTCCCAAATTTGTACTGTCAACACATTTCGCTTTTTTTTTAGGTCCCTTTTTTTTTAAATTTTGAGCCATTTACGAAAAAAATTGATATTTTCACCTCTGTGTTCCTGAACACTTCAAAAGTATGCGAAAAAATTGTAACAACCCACCAACGTACGCTAAATCGCGTATATACACATTTATATTACGCTAAAATGTGTAGGAATATTTTAATGTAATATAATTATATAAATACTGGATGTTGCATTTGTTTTGAATTATTTTAAATTAGTCACTGTCAGTGAACTGGAATGAATGACGTAAAATTTATGTGGACAGTGTCGTCTTCCTCGCTACAGAATGTTGTGTTCTCCAACCCATTGCTTCCCCACTCCTCTCAGATTGAAAACCCCCACTCCAAGGCATTGTATCCTGCTTATATCTCTCTTCTTGTTATCAGTCGAACAAAATTCTATTTTCTCTATTCACTTACAACGCATTTTCAGCCTGGCTATATGTTCCGGCATTTTTGCACAAAACGACACATTCAAATAGCAACTAAATTTAGTATCGTAAAAAAATTATGTAATATCGAAATTAAATGCTTAAAGCGTTTAACTTCATCGCAACTTTCCATTTCTTTTGGTGATGCAAAATAAGTGCCGGGTAACATACAGCGAGACATGACTATTATAGCGGGTACACAAAGAGGAGTTGTATTAGAATGAGAAAAAAATTAAACATTAATAGTAATTATCCGTTGCGACTTAAAGCATAAACATCTAATTCCGCACATTTTGACCCCCTAGTTTAACTTTAATGTTATCCTGCTCTTTACCTCCTGGTTTTCCAAAACGGTCGACCACACAAAAAAAATCCACTCATGAGATGGCGTCACGTTCCAGAAATCCGCAATGTTTTTTTTTTCCGAGATTTTGACTGAAAGAAAACTGACGGATATCTCCTATGAAAAATAAAACTGCTAAAGGAAACGTAATATTGCTGTGAGACTGCAGACTGAAATATGGTGCTTCACAGCAGGGTCAGTACTTGGCATTTGTTTGCTGATTTCTTACGTCATATCTCACAGACTCCTGAGAAGAAATAAAACCAATTTATCAATCCATCTGATAGAATAGAATGAATTTTTCTTTGCGTATTAAATACTTTCATTCCGTTTGCTCGGAACATTTTATGTTCATATCCGTATACGTAAGATGACAAGGATATATGAAGTGAATATATCAGTTACTAAACGTAAGGTGGGAAAACATACAAAGAGTTTAAATAGAAATTCAAGGTAAAATAATAGATCACATGTCACATTTTAATTATCTTGGACATCTGATATCAGAAACCAAATAATATTGAACTAAAATTCTGGAGTGCAATATAATTTACAGATCAATATGAAGCTGTTTTTTTTATCGCTACTGCTCCTGTACAAGATTAGATTAAAGGCAGCACTTCGAGAGGGTTCGCAAGTTTGGATTTTAAATGAAAGATTTGAATATAAATTAGAAGCAACTCTAATGAGATCTCTCAGACGACTTTCTGATTTAACCAGGCTTCACAAACAGAATTACAGGCTACCGCAAAAACTAGAAGCAATCTGCATAGTTGCAGACACAAGACTGTACCAACAGAACTGGAGAAAATGTGGCAAGAATGGAACAAGTTCGCCTCCAACTATTGGTGTTCCAGTGTCATGGGAAAGGACGGCATGATCTGGGAAGACCATGACATAGATGGAAAGATCAGGAACTTTTCATGACCAAGAGGAACAGGCCACAATGAACCTAAAACTTGCGATGTCATGATGATGATGATTATTATGATGATTATGATCTATAAACAACGTGAGAGTGAAATTTATGAACGTGACAGTACCAGCAGGTACATGCTGTGTAAACAATGTGTATCTTGCTGTCTGTCTCTCAGCGTTGACTAATATATGTAAATTTACTACAAAATTTTGCATTTCCGTCTCTCTGCGTGCCCTATCTGTGTCTGTACACAGTAACACGATAATTACACTGCAGTATCCATATGCGCCATCATCTTGCTACATTTGTAGACACTAGTACTGACAAAAGCTGAAAATAATTTGAAGTAGCTGTGCGTAGCTTACAAAATTTGAGGCTGTCACAGCGGTATTGCTGAGGGTTTGGGTCTTCTGTGTTTTGATGTTGTGTCGTTGGGTGAGTGCTGACGGGCGTTTAGACAGAAATTGGTGCTTCCAACTTCAAGTGCATGCTGTGAGTAAGGGCGTCGTGTAAGGAAAATAAGGACGTCATATAACAAAATAAAGGGCGTCATGTAACAAAATTAAGGGAAATATGTACCAAACTTAATGGCACCGTGGACCAAAATGAAGGGCAAATGTACCAAACTTAAGGGCGTCGTGTAAAAAATTAATAGCGTCTTGTACCAAATTAAGGGCAATATATACCAAAATTAATGGCGTCGTTTACCAAAATTAAGGGATATATGAATCAAGTAGCAAAATTAAGGGCATTATGTACCTAAATTAATGGCATTTGTACCAAAATTAAGGGCAAAATGTACCAAACTTAATGGAGGCTTTTATCAAAATTAAGGGTTCATGCACCAAAAGTAGGAAGTAATCTTCAGTGTATTAACTACATATGTGGTGTGGCAGTAAACGTAGAACAAGGGGTGTTAGAAGTCCACAGTCACGTGACACTGTGCAGAAGTTGTCATATAAAACGTATTCACAGTCGCGCAGAATTTTAATTGTTTAATAAGAAGAATTTTTTATATAAGCAGAAGTGATAATTATGATTAATGTCATCTATTACAATAAAACAAACTTGAAAACTTTTCGACGTCACTGACGCCGACGTCATCACGTCTTCCTGTTCCTCTTTTGTTATTGTGTCCTCTTTTGCTCACCTCTTGGCCCTTACCATCCTCCTTTTTACTTCAAGAACCAAGTTCATGTCCCTTACATTCAACATGCCACAATTCAACGCCACGTGCCCACGTAGTCTAACAGAGGTAAGGTGGCAGCCTTCGATCTAACAACACTATTCCTCCTCATTACCTTCCTAAACATATCGCCCGCCAATTCCCACGACTACATTCTTCGCTTCACAGCACTTTGTCTGCTGTTAATCATTGTAGTGCTGCTAGTACGAGCGGCTTTTGCCAGTAAATTGTCTGCTGCTTGTGTATAGGAAGTGTGTAATGTGTCTGACAATAGCTGCCTATTGTTAGCATTCTTTGTGCTCTTCTTCACACAAGTTGTATATATACATGTGCGTGTATCATGTATTTATGTGTTAGTATGTCTGTATGTGTGTATGTATATATATATGTATGTGTGTATACATGTATGTATGTATGTATGTACGTATGTATGTATATATATATATATATATATTATGTATGTTTTATGTGTGTATGTACGCACGTATGTATGTATGTGTGTATGTATGTATGTTTGTGCGTATGTATATATGTATGTATGTTTGTGCGTATGTATATATGTATGTATGTAAATATGTATGTTTTTTGTTTGTGTGTGTATATATAGGTGTATGTATGCATGTACTTAGGTGTGTGTGTGTGTGTGTGTGTGTGTGTACATAAAATGCTGCAGTGTTTGCCAATAAAAGAGAAGGACTTTCACACAAAGGATTACTGAAAACTTTGTCCTGCATTCAAATAATAATGTATTCACAGAGCAAATAAGCACAAAGCTGTCTTACTATACACTTACCTTACCGGTTGCATAAAGCAGCTATCACATTCAAATTGTTCTGATGCATTATTGACATCAGTGAGCAACGGACCAATCAATTTTACAGTCAGTTCTGCACTGCGCTCCGTGTTTGAAATGTACTTACAGTATAATTGAGCTGGACATGAAGGACAAGACAGGCAATGTACGTAACATTGAGGTGCGTTCTTGCAACCATAAGTATTACGTATTGTGAATGTGTGCCTGTAGCCGTAGGTATCCAGCATGCAACGCGCCTGCACCATTTTGTCATCTGTGGCCTGCTCGGCTGTACTTTATTTTTCCACCTTATTTTATAAACGGCACGATTTTCGAAAACACGATATATTGAACATAACATTTTTCTTGTTTTCTCTACAAATTTGTCCAAACCATTTCTTATTTTAGGAAGAATTGAGCGAGATGTGATCAAAAATATATATTAGTCTTCATGTATATTACCATTTATGTCTGTCAGATTTTAATTGAATTTTAATTTTCTGGACAGAATTTCAAATAATATAATTAAATTTCATGAAAGTCCGTCCAACAGGCGCCGAGTTGTTCCATGGGGACGGACTGGCGGACAGAGGGACAGACAGACATGATAGTCGCTTCTCGCAATTTGGCGAACGCACCTAAAATCTAAAAACTAAAAGGACCAGATATTCCTGCACGCATGCGCGAGTAGACCGAGTTTCCTTTCACTTGTTTCCAAGTTGTGACTCACTCACAAATAATTTTGTTCATATGGAATATAATACTGTAAGACACACTCTAATTTCTTGTCTGTACTGTTGTGTATAGTATCATGGCTTCCGAAATGTGTAATTTGCAAACAAGTTCCTTAATAATTACGACCTCATATAGCAGTTCTACTCACTTACTTATTTACTTACTTACTTACTTACTTACTTACTTACTTACTAACTTACTTACTTACTTTACTTACTTACTTACTTACTTATTTACTTACTTACTCCACACAGCAGAGTCCTTCTTGAGAAGCTAACAGTTCCTCAGCTAGTCAAGAAATTCCCCGCATTGTATGCAACCCGAAGGTTCATTACCGCATTCAAAAATGCCCGCCTCCTGTCCCTATCCTGAGCAAGCTCGATCCAGTCCATGCCCCCACATCACACCTCCTGAATATCCATCATGATATTATATTCCCATCAACTCCTAGGTCTTCCAGATAGTCTGCATCCCTCAGGTTTCCCCACCATATCCCTGTATGCGCCTCTTCTCTCCCCCATACGTGTTACATGCCCCGCCCATCTCATTCTTCTCGATTTGATCACCCGAATAATATTCGGTGATTAGTATAGATCTCTAACCTCCTAATTATGTTGTTTTCTCCACTCCCTGTTACCACGTCCCTATTAGACCCAAATTTTCTCCTCAAAACCCTATTCTCAGAAGCCCTCAGCCTACGTTCCTCCTTCCATGTGAACGACCAAGTTTCACACCCATACAAAATAACAGGCAAAATTATAATACTATATATATCTCAATCTTCATATTTTTGGATAGGAGATAGCAGGTCCACACGTATCAGAAACTCCTAATACGATTGGTTACCAAATGTCTGTGTTTTTATCGTGGTTACAATAGTTACGGTCGGTAGTGACCCAGCTGTCCTGTACATTTTACACGCACACGCGTTCCCGTTACTTCGTCATGGCTGGCAATATTCCAGTAGCACATTGTCACTCCGCGGTATAGCAGACTTTTGTTTCAACAGAAAACAATGGCTACTGTTTTTACCCATAATCATGCGCACGGAGGGGGGGGGGTTTAACTTGGCCTGTTCCAATCCATACGTGGTTTAATGCAAAATCAATGACTGACTGGCTGACTGATCGATGTGTGACATTCGTTCTGTTTTGTTACTTCCGTATTGTGCAAGTTGTGTGCGTCGTTCTTCGTACTTAACTACTACGTACTTCTGTACAAATTGTATGTGTCTAATTTAGAAATGCTGCTAAAATGTGAAATTTGATTGAAGAAATTGCCAGTCTTTGACTTTCAATTGCACTGTATTGCCTTCTAACCCATTACTTACTGCAATCAAACACGTTGTAAATCATTTTAAATATTTTTCCCCGTGTTTCTTCGTATTTCAATTTTGTCTCCCCATTACCCACAAACTACTTACTTTTCTCCCTTATTTCTTCCATTCCTACAAATTCCGTTTTATTTTCCTTCTTATTTCAGTATTTTTCTAATTTTTTGTTTTTACAAAAATGTGCGCCATCTTTAGGACTGAGTCACATTTTACTAACACACAACAAACCTTTCTGTACAGTCATATCAAGAAACATAATTTCACGATAAATATGTAAAATACATTTCAGTATACGTGTATTTGGACTGTACTCAATTCCGAAGATGTATGAGAGAGAATATCCTACAGAAACTTCGGTACTTATGTACCCATACTGCATAATGTCATAACCATACGCGAGGATCTTCAAAAAAGTAGAATAATAAGTTGCTTCGAATTAAGCACAGAAATTATTCTGGAAAAGCAGCTGAGCTAGTAAAACTCTTAAGTAACATTAATAAACTACAAGGCAGGCGCTGTACGTATAAAGTAACATTGAGGCGCGTTCGTGCAACCATTGTTGCAGTGGAAAAGAGATGAGTATCACATATTGTGAGTGTGTGTTTGTAGCCTTAGGTGCCCAGCATGAAATGTGCATGCGCCATATTGTCACATGTGGGATGCCCAGCTCTACCATACTTTTCCACATTATCTCATCAACTGCACGATTTTCGAAAAAAAATTATTGAACACAAAATATATTTACATTTCCTCTACAACTGTTGTCTGAAACATTTCTCATTTTAAGAAGAATGCAGCGAGGCAGTATTATAACTGTACATATGCCGTAATATAAAGTACCAGTTGTTCCTAACGTATTTTAATAGAACTTGGATTTTCTCAACAGGTTTTCGAAAAACATGCAGATATGAAGTTTCATGAAAATCATTCCAGTGGGAGTCGAGTTTTTTTTTCATGCGGACGGTTAGAGAGACAGACAGACACCGACAGACATGAAGGAGCTAAGAGACCCTTTTCGCAACTTTTCGAATGCACCTAAAAAACCTAACTTCTGTCATGTATGCACTTGACTCAGTATTGCACTCAATCTTGTGTTTTTAAGAAACTCGCTGTTTCTTATTTCACTCATTCACCGAACACGGTCGTCAGATTGTTGTCATTCTTTCTTCTTATTCAAGGTAACCTGGGTTCAAACATAAACCTTGAAAAGCCGTTATTATTGAGGTATTTCTTGATTTGTGTCAGTCACTTCATTCAAACACCATGATATTACCTGACATCAGATCACGACAAATTCCTTCTGTTTCCTATCCAATCCATTTTTCATTCATCATTATACCATCCAACACAGTAGGACGGCAAAACGCTACAAGGTAAAATTAACTATTTGATTGACCACCCGCCTGTTAATACCGACCAGGCTCTTAATGCTGACCAACCTGTTAATGCGGACCATTCTCTTAATTCTGACCCGCCTGTCAATGCTGCCCAGCCTGTTAATGCTGACCAGCCTGTTACTACTGACCAGCCTGTTACTGCTGATCAGCCTGTCAATGCTGCCCAGCCTGTTAATGCTGACCAGCCTGTTACGGCTGACCAGCTTATTAATGTTGACCATCCTGTCAATGCTGACCATTCTCTTAATTCTGACCCGCCTGTTAATACTGCCCAGCCCCTTAATATTGACCAGCCTGTTAATGCTGACCCACCTGTTAATGTTGTTTACTGTGTGAATCATATCGAACAAGCGAATACAATTTGTGAACAAAATTCACCAAGCTTTAAACTTTTAAGCAGTATGGCATGGTTATGTATACAGAAGTGGAAGTATGGATCCTAACATTCTTGTTTTCAGCAATTGACAGAGATTATTATTCAAAACACGCCCAGCCATTTTATCCCAGAGGACAGAGCCCGGTTCCCAAAGGATGGGAGACAGACTGGACCTCCGAGTCGGTAAAAATGCTGTGGGCGAGAGAAAATCTTTGCCGCTATCTGGAATTGTATATTGTATATTGCCTTTTATACGGCCTAGAATGCAGTCACTGTAGTGAGTTGTCCGGCTCCAATCGCCATGTACAAGAAGTATAATTAATTAAATTGCTGTTTAATCTGGGGTTGGCTGGTGAAACATTTGGTAGCCTTCTGTGTTGTCAGGCATTTTGATAGTGCGTGGCGCTGCACTGCGGTGGGATTACAGACAGACAGACAGACAGGCTTGTTAGTGGCCGAGCGGATCACCGCAGATAAAAGATGACAGCTACAATCCCTAACCGATGCCAGTCATAAACCATCTGTTGCATAAGATAGTGGTGACATGTGAGGCGATGCGATAAATACAACCGACCGTGAAGTGTGTTGGCTGCTGTCTCCGTACTACATCGTCACTTCAAACTTAAGACTAACAATAATCATTAAAGGGGAGAACTCAGTGACACACATGCTAACAGAACTTGTATTAACAAAACCTTACTTGTGCAGTTTCAGACTTCCGCCGTGAAGAAGATGGAAACTGCATGCCATGTTCTGGACTATTACGCAGCGGGTAGTGGTAATGTCTTGCAGACGTTTCGGGACAAACTATCGGTCCCATCTTCAGGGGTCATGAACCGATCATTCGGTAAGTGATTTTCGCTACTCGCTACGTAATATCCCAGAAGAGCGCAGTTTTCCAAAACTTATTTCACATCGCAGGTACATGTTTCGGCCTAAATGTAAGCGTCTTTACAAACCCAAATGTATAAAAATGTGTGAAGGCATATTACAAAGTCGTTATATTGTCTACAATATTGAAAAGGGCACTTTATAAACTGTAATAATTTTATTAATTATATTGCTGAACACGTTGTTCTAGTTCAGGCCTGTTTAATACTTACCTTTAGGTATAGTTAAAGGTTTCGGCTTAGAGAACAGAGTGTTTGTTAAAAAGTTTGTGTTAGACTGAAGTGCCATTCTGTTTGAACCTTATATTGTAAACACAGCAGGATTTCCCGTTTCAAGACAACGGTAATTAGTTTTCAGCATCCAGATACTAGATTGGCTTTATGTAACTCGTAGAATTTGCGTGAACGTCAACTTTTTCTACTTTTTCTGATAAGAT
>Ga0123353_10016803_pt1 | contig 10715 bp, 5 predicted proteins | sample TergutLab28metaG_3_FD_92763 | JGI IMG/M metagenome (GOLD analysis project Ga0123353, IMG submission 92763) | Labiotermes labralis P3 segment gut microbial communities from Petit-Saut dam, French Guiana - Lab288 P3 | ecosystem: Host-associated > Arthropoda: Insects > Digestive system > Gut ... | reverse complement strand
CGGTTAGAAGAGTTGTGGCCGAGCTGCTTTGGAAAAAGAGAGTGGTGACAATTCCTGTTAAAAATCCCGAAAATGGCCTCTGTACAATGTATTGGATATATTTGCGAATCCGAAAAGTGAACATTCTCTGAACGGCTTCACTGAGCTGCATCATAGCGAAGAGAAAGATAATAAGTCCGGCGCAAAATGTGAAGAGTGATCTCATCGTGTCTGATCCATTATGTTAGGGAAGCATAGCCCCTTTTATCTTTTGATCTGTGTAGTGATTCCCGTAAGAAATTTGCATAGTTATTATTTAGTTGTCTTGTGATAGCTGTGAATCTGGATGTTGTCCGGTCGTCCGGTTGTCTTATCAATTCTCAAGATATCCGAATTCTTTTAGCAGTTGTTTGTTTTGACTCCAGTCTTTACGCACACGGACAAGAATACGCAGGAAAATACGGGAGGCAAAGAAAATTTCCAGATCCGTACGGGCGAGGGAACCGATTTTTTTCAGCATGGAACCTTTTTTTCCGATGATAATCCCTTTCTGTGACTCCTTTTCCACGTTAATGGTCGCTTCAATGCGAATGTGGCGAAGCTCCTGATCCACTTTGAAAGAATCGATTGCTACGGCGGTGGTGTAAGGAATTTCCTGATGCGTAAGAATAATAATCTTTTCGCGGATCACCTCTGCGGAGATAAAACGTTCCGTTCTGTCCGTAATCATGTCTTCTGGAAACAGCGCTTCTCCTGCGGGGAGGCGCTTCCATATTTCGTCTAGTAAAATATCAATGCCCTGATTTCTGAGGGCTGATAAGGGAATGATTTCCGCGAAGGGAAACAGGGAGCGCGATTCATCAATGAGGGGAAGAAGGGATTCTTTTGGAACCAGGTCAATTTTATTGATTCCTAGGAAGACGGGCAGGGGAAGGGATTGCAAAGATCCGATCAGACGCAAATCTCCTTTTTGTATTCCCTTATCGGCCTCAATAAGGAGCAACAAGATATCCGTTGTGCCAAATGTACGTACGGCGTTATCAACCAGTACCTTGTTCAAAGGGCTGAATGGCTCATGAATACCTGGCGTATCAATAAAAATGAACTGCCCGTCCGCCCGATTATAGATGCCCATAATGCGGTTGCGGGTTGTCTGTGGCTTTGATGCGGTAATGGCAATCTTTTCGCCAATGATATGATTCATAAGGGTCGATTTTCCGACGTTGGGGCGTCCGATAATACCGATAAAACCCGATTTGAACACGGACCTTTTCCTCCTTAATTTTGGGAAGGCAGACATTCGTATTATCGCCCACGGCATTTCGACCGAACCTGGGCAAGGGATGCCTTACTTGGTCAACACATAACACGTAAGGCTGATTTATACAACTTCGTGTCGCAAGTCACGGAAAAAGATCACTTCTGTGAAGGGTGGCAACGCAACGATTGTTCATCGACAGGGCAAGGGTACCCCGTTTCATGGTCGTGTCTGCAAGAATGGCCATGTCGGATAAGGGGAAACGATTCCGTAATGACCGAACGTTTGCGTTTCTGTTTCCCCTAAAAGAGGAAAGATCCTGGGGGGAAACCGTAAAGGAGACTTTATGGCTGCAAACAGGTTCCCGTTCCAGAAGTTTTGTTGCCATGTCCAGAAAAATGGCTGATTCTACGAGGGAACGAAAAGCTGGATGGAAAGGGCCAGCAATAATATTGCCTTCTTCTTCCATTGTTTCCGTTCTCTGTAGCCCCAGGCGAATTATGGGAATAGAAGCCTTTTCAAAGCGAATCAATGCTGTTTTGCATAGAGAAGTAGCCTCGGAAAGTTTGAGGGGCGTGTAACAACCATTGGAATACATTTCTGCCAGAAGTGTTCCGGCAAAGACTAGGGTTGGATGAAGGCGGATCATATCTGGTTTCATGGTAATAACCTGCGTGACGGTGTCGTCAAAACACTCAGGTGTGTCGCCGGGAAGACCGACCATAAGATGAATACCGGTTATCATACCAAAACTCTGAGCAAGACGAACGGAGGTGCGGACATCCTGTGCCGTATGTCCCCTTTCACTGAGGCGCAAAACATGATCAGCCATGGATTGAGCTCCGATTTCTATAACTTTCACGCCATGGTTTTGTAAAAACGAGAGGCGCGAGGAATCAAGATCGTCTGGTCTGGTGGATATGCGAATTCCCTGGATAAGCTGTTCCTGCCTCAGGGCGTCAGTTATGCTTAGGAGCTGTTCCTGCCTGTAACGGGACATGCCAGTGAAGTTGCCACCGTAAAAGGCGAGTTCCAGAGTTGCCGGTTTTTTCCGGGAGAAGGAAATATAGCGGGCTACCTGCTGACGAAGATGATTTTCGGTCGGCATACCCACGTCTGTTCCTGATATTTGGCGGATGTTGCAGAAAACACATCGCCGTGGGCAACCTTTATTCATAAGAAAAATGGGAACAATCATCGTATATTAGATAAAAAAGCGACATTATTTGAGCAGATATTGCATTTGCTTAGGCCTTCTGCCTTGACACCTGCTTTCGGGAATTGTATACGTGAAGCTCAGTGTGTGCAATGCCATTTTGCAAAAGGGGAAACAAATGGAACGATTAAAGCGATGCTCTTTAGTATGTTTGTGGGGGATAATTTTTCTTTTAGGGTGGGGGACTCATTTATATGCGAATCCTGTAACCGATAAACTGAAGAAAGATTTTCCCGAATTCGTTTTTGACAGCGTTATAGAGTCACCCATTAAGGGGATTTATGCTGTTACCTATGCCAATCAGTCAATCGTCTATTATATACCCAAATCAGGGATTTTGCTGACAGGTGAGATGATTGCTAAAGGCGGTACTAATCTAACCGAAGATATTCGTAGCGATATTCTGACGCGCCGCTTTAAGGATGTTCCTTTAGAAAAGGGGATAAAAATCGGAGAGGGGAAACATGCGGTTGTTGTATTTACGGATCCTGACTGTTCCTTTTGTCGCCATGGAGCGCTGTATTTTTCGGATCGTACGGATGTGACCCAATACATTTTCTTCTGGCCTCTTTCCCATGATGCCAGACATAAAGTACGACAGATCCTTTGTGCGGAAGATCGTGTCAAGGTATATGAGGAAACAATGGTCGGCGTGTATGATGGTCGCGAAGATATAAGTATTTGCACTGATCCTGATGTGGATAATCTTATGGCCGAACACCGCGCTTTGGCGGAGCGCATGGGCTTTACAGGGGTACCTGTTTATTTCATTAATGGAAAAGCAGTGCATGGCGCTAATATTCCTATGATTAACAGCTTGTTAAATGAAAAGGGGCAAAAGGAGCAAGTAACGAATAAAGAAGGAACAAAAAAGAAGGGCAAGGCAGCCGACAAGCAGTAGAGGATGTGTCTTTTGCGCAGCAGCAACACCGTTCTACCGACTGGTATGCCTGTCAACAATAGACGGGAAATGAGAAGCAACAACAAAAGCATACATTCTTTATTTTTAAAAAGAAGCACTGCTTAAACGTCTCTGCGAGCAAATCGCTGTGTTACGCGGCGCTTGCAACCCCGATCCGGCTATCATTGTTAATATGTCTCGGCTACTGCGCTCCGTGCGCCTTGTGCTTTTGTTTTATCTCCCACAGCTCATTAAACGGCGCGGTTTTCAGCTTTTTTTCAAATACTTTTCTAGTACACGGATCACTTCTTCCATGACCAGCGGTTTCCCCACATGTCCATCCATGCCGGATGCGAGGCATTTTTCTATGTCCTCTCTGAAGACATTAGCTGTCATGGCGACGATGGGGATATCCTGGGCACGTTCGACGCCGGATGTCCGAATTTTTCTCGTTGCGGTATAACCGTCCATTCCCGGCATTTGTACATCCATAAATATCATGCCGTACTTCAAAGGATCGGCCATGAATGCTTCGAGTGCTTCAATGCCGTTTGCTGCACAGTCTATTTTAATATTTGTCGGTCCAAGGAGGGCAAGGACAATTTCCTGGTTAATCTCCACATCCTCTGCTAATAAGATACAGTGATCTTCGAGGTTTATGACGGGTGCTTCCTGTTTGCCCTGAGCTTGAGCCGGTACGCCCAAATATTCATTTATGCTGTCCGCGATGTATGACATAAATAATGGTTTTGGAAGGAATTTGTTAACTCCGGCTTCAATGGCGCTGTCATGAATAGTGTTCCAATCTGTAACGGATGCCATCATTATAACTGCCGGGGCGCCTTCATACTGCTCATTAATGATACGCGCAAGTTCAATGCCGTTCATTTCAGGCATATTCCAGTCAATAAAATAAAGATTATACGCACCGTTTTTCTCAATGAGGGAGAGGGCCTCATGCCCACTTGATACTGTATCGCATGAAATGGACAGTTGCTTGGCAACTTCACGGAAGAAGATCAACACTTGAGGGTCAGCATCAATCGCAAGCATCTGTATATTTTTCCAATTCAGTTCGGGATTAAGCAGCATCCTTCTCTCTTCCTTGCCACCGCAAGCCAGGGGTACGGTAAACGAGAATGTTGCGCCCTTCCCAAGCTCGGAATCAAGCCATATTTTGCCGTTCATCAGTTCAACAATACTCTTGGATATAACAAGTCCAAGTCCTGTACCACCGTATTTACGTGAGGTACTGGTTTCTGCCTGTACAAAAGAAGTGAATAGTCGTTCCTGTTGCTCCTTGCTGATGCCAATGCCAGTGTCGCTGACGGCAATCAGAAGTGTGCATACGTCTTTTTCCTTGAGTAAGAGCGTAACTTCCAGGTGTATTGAGCCTCCTTCTGGCGTAAACTTAACGGCGTTGGAGAGTAGATTTGTAATAACCTGTGCAATTCGTTGATCGTCACCTATAAGTGTGGATGGTATAGTGGGATCAATATGAACAGTCAGTTTCTGATGCTTTTTGTCCACACGGAAGTTAATGACATCGACCGTTCGCTGGAGCATTTTATCGAATTCAAAGGCCGCAACAGACAAAGAAAGCTTTTTAGCTTCTATCTTCGATACATCCAGAATATCGTTAATGACTCCCAACAGATGTGTTGAGGCATCCTGAATTTTCCGAAAGGCGTAATCTTTTTTGTCTATATCCGAAGCAGTTTTGCCGATGGAAGTCATTCCTATAATAGCGTTCATGGGAGTGCGTATTTCGTGGCTCATATTGGATAAAAAGTCACCCTTGGCACGGCTTGCCTGTTCTGCTTTCTGTCTAGCCTCCTCTATCTCCGTGACATCATTACTAATGATAATGTATCCTATTCTGTTGTTATCCTTGTCCAGCAGATAATTCGCGATACCCTTTAAATAATGTCCATTATCCTCCATATATAACACTTCGGCCTCCCTGCTTTCGTGTAAGGCCGTAATAGGACAGTATTTTGAACCTGGCGGATAAACGCTTATGTCGTTGTAGGAAGTGCCAATGGACTTATCCATGGTCTTGCCGATGAATTTCAGGGCCTGATCATTCAGATAAATGATTTTATGATCCATGTCAGTAATTACAAGAGGGGAGCTGACACTGTTCACAATACTGTCGGCCATTTCGTCGAAGGAATCGGCAAGCATACCGAACTCATCTTTGGCGGTCGAATGAAAGCGGAATTGGCGCTCACCCGTACGGAAATGGGATATGCCATTGAGGAGCAGCTTGATATTTCCTGTCAGATAAGACGCTAAAAGAATGGCAATTAAAACAACCAGTATGATCAAAAATATACTTGTAACGGCGAGGCGTAATGTGTTTCCCAGCAGATTGTGATTAATAGCTTCAGTGAGCTTTACTTCTGTCTCGTGAGCGGGACGTGTGAAATCCTCAATGCCCGCACCGATGGTGACCATGGCAAATCCGCGTTTTGAACCGTTTTGGTTTTCAGGGGCGTATTGACCTGTATAATAGGGAATGGCGCCGGCGGTGGTCGGCTTGTAAATGCCGCTCCAGAGGATATAGAACGAACCTGATCCGCCTTTTCCCGTGAGATTCATCCAGCCCGTACACTGCGGGGCATTGTTGAGATACCGCCCATCAAGCCCGACGAATCCGGCTTTGGTGAGTGCGCGTGCGGGCGTCTTGTCTCGCGATTGATAGTCGAAGATGTAGTTATTGTTCGCATCCTTTACGGAATTACCGTCCCTATCCTTCAATATTCGCTCGCCGAACTGCGGAAGGATATCTCTGTCACTTTCGTTTTTCGCAAGAAACTGTCCCCAACTCGCACCAGCCGGGGTTTTGCTCAGATTATTCCATGATGGGTTAGCGGCAAGCCACTCGGCGCCTCCGTTTGTGAACCAATGATAATAGGGAGTATCCTTTGCGGGTTGTGTATCACCCTCGGCGTCTAATATCGGTATTTTTGCCGTTGTGTTACCTTTTTCATCCGGGAGTTTTACAAATCCACCATTTTTATAATCCCTTTCGTAATCAATCGTGCCTTCCAGCCACGGGACTTGCGGTTCTCCTGTAAGCGGATTATAGCCGACTATAGAATGATGCCTCGGGTGGGCGATGTTGCGGCATTTGTAGTCCCATATAAACGCGTAGTTACCGTCATAGGCGTCGGGCAGTACGGTGTAACGCTCGAACATCGGGGTAATATAATCCACAAACCCCATGATGTGATCATGGTTCAGAGCCATAGTTGCGTAACCAATGATCGTGCCACGCTTGTCAGTAACCGGAGTAGCCCAGCGCACGATGCCTTCAAAGCGCTTACCGACAGGATTCTCTTTGCCCGCGTACGCCTGCTGTCTTGCTATTTCAATAAACTCTTCGACAGGCATGTTTGCAATTTCCTGTAACAAGTCATAATTGGGGTGTGTCGCGGCGACATTCTTTTTCAATATTCCAGGCGTGTACATTCCAATGTAGTTCGTGCCCACGTACGCGCCGATAACGTCCGATACATAAATTTCACCAGGCCGCAACTTCTTCAGTTCTGCGAAATAGCTTTCCGCCTTCACATAGGTCTTCCCTTTGTCAGACACATTCCCTTTTTCGGGATTTAAAGGGTAATTCTTTTTGGTTGAGCCGGGAGTTACATATTTATATACTTCATTGCCGTTCAGATCAATGAACGCGACTTCATCGTACAACGGCACGTACTCATGATATTGCCTGAAAACTTCAGGCGGCCTGTAGCGAAAAGCGCTTTTATATAATTCATCGTTATTTTCCCTGTTCACAGACACATCAGTCGGTCCGGTATAGATATATGGATCTTTTTCCACCCATGACATACCATCTTCCGCAAGTACCCATTCACCTGGCCTCATCAACATGCTGTTCCTGCTTTCAGAGAAAGCTTTATAGGTTGCGTCAGAGGGAGCGAGGTTTGCGAGCAAGAGTACATCTTGGTCACGTTGATGAAGAAACTCTGCGATTATAGTTGCCGTGTCGGTGGTCATTCTCTCAATATTCTCCCTGGCCCCATCATTCAGGGCTTTCGAGGAGTCACCGACGGAAATGTCGCGCAATATGCGGCCGAGGGAAGTAATCTGAGTCCACGCGATAGCTGTAAGCAAAATAATGGGAATGACCTTTACCACCAAAAAGATAAGAATTAACTTGGGACGTAGCTTTAGATTAATTTTATTCAATAAATCTCCCAATCCTATTATCCGATCCTTATTGAAACGCTTTGTCATTGCCATTTATCTTCCAACATACAACGAACGGTATTTGTCAGTTCGTTGTGTCCATATGAATATAGCCATTTTATTTTTTGTATAAATTTTTCGTCATGATTATTATGAAAAATTTTATAAAGATATTTATTTAATACGGTAGATATTACATTGTATCACATCTAATGTCAAGTTTCATAGCAAAACGAAAATACGCTATCACGTTAGCAGCGTATGTTTTCCGCAATATCCTTCATCGTTAACCTTAATGTGAAATATGTTGATTCTATACTACGCTGTAGAGCAGTTCCGCATAACTGGGAAGGGGCCAATATTTTTTCGCGACAAGTGTCTCAAGTTCATCTGCGATAAACCGCAGTTCCGACATGGTGGTGAATACCTGATTTCGATAAAACCTTGCGTGCGAGAGAATTTCACGTTCTTCCCTGCTTTCCGGAAGCATGCTTTCAAGATGGTTCAGCTTTTTTATCAGTGATCCGGACAATTTCGCGATTCGCCCGAGCAAATACTCCTCAAGGGAAACGTCGTATTCGCCGCACAACTTTTTACGTTCCAGAAGAGTTACCGCCTCGTTTTGATAGGCTATACACGCCGGTACGATCTCACCCATGATAATACCCACCATTGTGAGCGCCTCGATATGCAGAGTTTTGCAATAGCCTTCCATGAGGATTTCGTAGCGCGAATGAAGCTCCGTTTCGGAAAAAACATGGTGTTTTGTGAACAATTCAACGCTTTTCTGAGAAATAAATGCAGGAAGAGCATCCACAGTGGTTTTCAGGTTTGACAGCCCGCGCCGTCCGGCCTCCGTTACCCATTCGTCGGCGTAGTTGTTGCCGTTAAAAATAATCCGCTTATGTTTACTGAATGTTTTCCTGACAAGGGTTGCCAAATCACCCGTGAAATTTTTGGATGCCTCTAACTCGTCCGCAAATTGTTGCAAGACTTCCGCGACTGCCGTGTTCAGTATTATATTCGGTTCCGCGATAGAAAATGTTGAGCCGGGCATACGGAACTCGAATTTATTACCGGTAAATGCGAAGGGTGACGTGCGGTTGCGGTCAGTCGTGTCCCTGGGAAAATGTGGCAACACTGTCACGCCAATCTCCATCTGGTGTTTCTCTTTGCTATGATAATCTTTACCGGCTTCAAGAGCCTCAAATATCTCCGTCAGCTCATCACCGAGAAACATCGACACAATTGCAGGAGGAGCCTCATTCGTGCCCAATCGGTGATCGTTACCTGCACTGGCCACCGAAACCCGAAGCAAATCCTGATAATCATCCACTGCTCTGATGACCGCGACTAAAAATAATAAGAACTGCGCGTTTTCATACGGCGTTTCACCGGGTTCGAAAAGGTTGATACCCGCATCTGTGGAAATAGACCAGTTATTGTGCTTGCCGCTGCCGTTGATACCGGCAAACGGCTTCTCATGGAGCAGACAGGCAAGGCCATGCTTGTTGGCAATGCTTTTCATCAGTTCCATAGTAAGCTGGTTGTGGTCTGTGGCGATATTGGTCGTTGTGAAAATCGGAGCGAGTTCATGCTGTGACGGAGCGACCTCGTTATGCTTGGTTTTGGCGTAAACGCCGAGCTTCCAGAGTTCCTCTTCGAGTTCCCTCATAAAAGCAGATACTCTCGGCTTCAAACTGCCGAAATAATGATCGTCAAGCTCCTGCCCCTTGGGTGGGCGTGCGCCAAACAATGTCCTGCCCGTATAGACCAGATCGGGACGTTTTAAGTATGCCATTTTATCAATAAGGAAGTATTCCTGCTCCGGACCGACAGTCGTGATGGTGTACCGCACGGAAGTGTTTCCGAAAAGCCTTAGTATGCGCCGTGCCTGTTTATCAACGGCCTCCATGGAGCGAAGAAGCGGTGTCTTTTTATCAAGGGCCTCGCCGCTGTAAGAGCAAAACGCGGTAGGGATGTACAGTGTCCCGTCTTTGATAAAGGCATATGAGGTAATGTCCCAGACGGTGTAGCCCCTCGCTTCAAAGGTGGCGCGCAACCCGCCGGACGGAAAACTGGATGCGTCCGGCTCCCCCCGGACAAGCTCTTTGCCCGAAAACTCCATGATGATCCTGCCATCTTCCGCGGGCGAGATAAAACTGTCATGCTTTTCAGCCGTAATACCGGTCATGGGCTGGAACCAGTGGGTAAAATGGGTCGCACCCCTTTCTACTGCCCAGTCCTTCATGGCGTTCGCGACCACGTTGGCGACATCAAGTTCCAAATGCGTACCTTGTGACATTGTCTTTTTCAAGGCCCTGTAAATATCATGCGGGAGCTGCTCCCGCATAATCGCGTCACTGAAGACGCAGCTTGCGAACATGTTGGGAATATCTTTCATTTCAAACACCTCACAGTAATTTAGTGCTGGCGGTGGCGCATTCGGTTATAGGGGTCCGGAGTTTATACAAAGACATAGCAGACCGATTCCATCCGGTACGACTAATTCCATCATGAGCAATATCTTTGCCGGGGAAAAGTAAGGCGCTACGGATAAAAGCCCTTAACACCTTTACTGTTTAACTATGTAACATAACGCAAGCTGGTTTATTTATCAAGCATATCCTGGAAAGGATGCCCTTAAATGGTCTGTATGAGATTAAATAGCAAGGTACACGATACTCCGATTGAAAGCCCTTCTTTTTGAAGGGAATGTAAATTTTGAATTGCGAGAGCCTGCCTTTTGATGATGACAACTCAGAAGCCAGTGTAACACCGTAATTTTTCGTGTGTTATTCGCGGTAGTGGCATGAAAATACTTACCTCCTCTTGGAGGAAATAGCTGATTGCGGATGAAATTACCGATTAAATGCTCTTGCAAGCAAATTACTACATTGTGCGGTATTCGTAACCTTGACCATTCCGTTGATATATCTTGGTTGCTGCACTCCGTGTGCCTTGCGGTTCATCTTTCATACCCCATTTAAACAGCGCTTCCCTAATCTAAAAATGAAAGGGTCGTTTTTCTTCCCATTCTCCCTTTAATTGCCCGCAGGCGGCGAGGATGTCGCGGCCTTTGCTGGCTCGGATGATGGCCGTGTAGTTGTGCTCGGCCAGGTATGCTTGAAATGCGGCTATGGTTT
>Ga0123353_10016802_pt1 | contig 10715 bp, 8 predicted proteins | sample TergutLab28metaG_3_FD_92763 | JGI IMG/M metagenome (GOLD analysis project Ga0123353, IMG submission 92763) | Labiotermes labralis P3 segment gut microbial communities from Petit-Saut dam, French Guiana - Lab288 P3 | ecosystem: Host-associated > Arthropoda: Insects > Digestive system > Gut ... | reverse complement strand
CGTCCCGTTTGCTTTTGTCGGTCCACTCGCATTGTGCGCCGCGCCGCTTGCCCAGACTTACCGGCTTCTGGTCGTCGAAGCCCAGCCTGTGGTTGATCGCCAGAGTCCAGACCTGGGCGGAGAGCAGGTCGTCGCCCTCAATCTTTACGGAAGCCAGCCGGACTGGGTATTTGAAATTGAGCTTGACGTATTTTTGCCGTAGCGGGAGGGTTAAGAAATTGCCGTGCACATGATTTTCGAAATCCGGCGCTGACGCCTGGTTTGGGTACTCGATGACGTATTGCGAGGCATGTTCGCTTTCCCGGATCGCCCGGGGTTCAAGCATGAAAGGCAGCCAGTCGTTGATCTCGATGGGATACGCCTTCGCCTTTGCCCTTTTTTCGCCCAGAATCGAGGCGTAGTTCTGTTCTAGCACGTCCGCGGCGTAGATCCCCAGGAACTGGCTAGCTGCCGGGCCGAAATGCATATTGACGGGTGAAACAGTTAGGTGCTTGTTGTACCTGCCGTTTTGGTTATATTGTGCGAATGCGTCAATAGGGTCGTACACAGGCAACCCAGCCTGCTCGAACACAGGCATAACATTTCTTGAATGGCATTCAAACAGGCTCGCGTCATAAAGCGTTGGCGGCGTTGGAATGACAATCGTGGGAATATCCCGCTCCCGGACGAATTGACTCAGGGGCTGCACTACAAATTCATCAAACCGTTCGATATTCGGGCTTTCCGCAAAAAGACGATATGCCGTCCAGGCGATATAGCCGAATTCGAATTCGCTGCTGTTAAAGTGATTTTCCGTCTGGCTGAGTTTTGTGACTAATTTCAAATTCAGGAAATAAAATAAGCTTGGGAAGAGTTTAGGGGGATTGTTATCATTCCTGGGGCCCCTGGCTATAAACGGATAGTAATGCCGCAGCCCCATACCTAGACGCTCCAAATCCGGGTCATTTACGAAATAACCCAATATAATCAGATCCGGCCGCAACTCTTCCAACAGCGTGCTTTCTCTCAGCCAGACATATTCATCGTATGTAGAAGCGCCCGGATAGCCCGCCGCATAGACATCACAGTCATAGCCCCGGCGTTCGAGCTTAGAAGACAGGATGTTCCACCACAGCTGGTTGAAGTTGGTTGAACCGTCCCCCCAGACATACGAGTCCCCGATAACCAGTATTTTGGGGCGGCTACTGCTGATCTCCGGTTCTCTGCCCCTCAGCGCAACCAGGGGGTAGGGGTGCTTTTTGGTCATTTTCTCGACATTCATAGCCGCAATTACGTCGTCTTCGCGGAGGTATTCCGCATATCCGCAAAGCCTGTCCGCAACAGCCAGGCCGAAGAGCAAAATCATCGTCGCGAAAAAAGTATAAACAAGGGATCGCACCGGGAAAATTCGCAAAGATTTGGTGTGGCCCAGAGATCGCATGTATGCGTCCTTATTTTTATGCATAAAAAATACCAGTGCTGCGGCTGGACCTAGCAGCAACGCAATGCAGATGATGATTTTCGCCATATCCATATTCCTCTCTATAACTGATTATAAACACCCCCCACAAGCGCATGCCTGCGGGGACTGATGTTCGGTTTATTCGCTTGGCCACCGGTCTCATGCTAACGGCGCTATATTCGCTATGGTTACGCGCCTATACATATAGACGGTCATGTAAGGCTGTATTGTTTGGTCGGTCCATGTAACGGTACCGCTGCCACCGGTGGGAGTGAAGTTCGCAATGCCGAGCGAATGGGTGCCGGTTTGCGCAAAATATTGCGTGGTGTATTTGGCCGTGGGTGCGGTATAGCTGGGCGTTGGCAAGCTGACTGACGGCATCCATCTGGTAATATCAAAGGGGGTGCTAATAGTGAAGGTGGTGCCGGTTCCGTTGGGGTTGGTGGTGCCACTGTAAGTTGTGCCATTAGCTTGGTTCATAACATTTGCGGTGGCGCTTCCTGCAAATGTCCAAGTACGATTGGTGAATGGAATGGTGTACGTATGCGTGTGATTGAGTACGATTGCTGTGATTGGGTCGCTAGTTAAGTCGCCGCTGCCGCTTACACTTACAACGGCGTTGCCGTTCCATCCCACGTTACCGGGTGTGGCCGTGACATTGCCGGGTGTCAGCGATAAGCCTGTGCCCGACAGCGACAGATTCAGCGGCGAGATCGGGGCGGATTTCCCGGGAACGTTCATGGTTCCGCCTTTCGCATCAATTGTGGAGTCCGTCAGCACCGGGCCGTTGCCGTCGTTGCCGCCGGGATAATCGGTGTTGACGCCCGCCGGTGCTCGCCCGGTTCCCCAGACCTCCCAAGTTCCGCCGAAGTGGGCATTCATTTGCGGTACCGTGCTTAAATCCGGATTCTGGGTGATGTAGATGCTTCCCGCCGGGAGGCTCTTGTTCATCATATAAATAAATAGGTTATCCACATCAATTAACGGATTATCAATCAGGCCGACATTGACGCCCAGGCCGGACGCGTCGGCGTACTTCGCGCTGATAACGGGCGCCCCCAGCAACACCGCTATCAGCAGCGCCGTCACGGCCGCAATTGCGTACCGTTTACCTTTTTTTGTTGTCAATAGTTTCTTCACCCAAAAACACCTCCAAGCTTCATTGGCGCGGGGCACGGCGTCGCTAGTTCAGCGCCGCCAGCGCGGTACGCATATACATATAACAAGTTTGATAGGGCTGCACAGTGGTGTCGTTCGCGTTGATATTACCGCTGGCGTTTACGGTGATGTCCTTCGTCAACACCTGCGGGGTGTAGGTCCTGATCGGCGGGCTGTAGCTGAAACCGGGGAAGGAGGTGAACGAAATACTGCATGACCCCAGCGTGAATTTAGTGGTAACATTGAATGTATGGCTGTCTGAACCACCATTGGTGTTGGAAGTACTCCCCGTAAAAGAAGCAGCAGTATAGCCGGATGCAAAGTTTGCGTTAGCGCTGTCAATTGAGTTGTCTCCACCACCAGTATTCCACTGTATGTTCGCCGAATGGGAATGGGTAGGAAGATTGGCTGCCGTTGCGGTTCCCGATCCGGTTATTGTGTAAGTTTCCGTTGAGAGAACAACCTTTGCGTCGCCGTTATGGGTTGCGCTGCCATCCGCATTGAGATCTGCCTTGCCCGTGGATATTGAGGGATTTGATGTCGCGATGTTGGTGAACGGTCCGATGGCGGGGGTGCTTGGGCCACCGAAATCGCCGCCGAATCCTCCCAGCAGAAACGCGGGGTCGGCCTGGTTGGGGTCCACGCCGACCGGTACGCGCCCCTGTCCCCAGCGGATCCATGCGCCGCCGAAGTTAGTGCCCATATCCCCCGGTGTGGTGATGGTCGTGGTCATGTAGATGCTCCCGATGGGATACATCACATTCATCAGGTGGATCATCAGGTTATCCGCCTGGGTGGCAGTAATCACGCTGATATTGGCGTCGATATCAATATTCGCCACCTTTTCGTTGTATACCGCGCCCGCGCAGGGCGTCAGCGACACCGCCAATGCGATGAGCACCGCCAATGCCGCCGCGCACCGCCTGAAGTTTTTCGCTGTCAGGAACCTCTCCAACTAAAACACCTCCATATATGATTGCGCGATATTCAGCTTTGGCGCATAAAAATGTGACAAGTGATGTAAGGCTGCATGGTTTTGTCGGTAATGGTCGCTTGTGCGGGACCGTAGCTGAAGCTCAGCGGGAACCCGCTAATCGCCTGGTCCGCGTAATCCCAAGTGGGGTTTTTCAAGGTAACGCCCGTGGGATTCGTATAGCGTGGCGCGTTGGTGATGTTCGGCGCGGTGCTGGTAACTGTAACAGGAGTACCGTTGGTATCCGTAGAGTTGTTGATTATACTAGCAGCGGGATTGGTGCCGCCAATGGCGGGGCTTGTTATAATACCGCTCGTTGATCCGCTGCCGCAGGGGCTGGAGCATGTTTTTCCTCCGATGTTCTTTTGTCCACTGCCAAAGCTGTAGTTATGGGTGTGGGACACCAAAGGATAATTCCCCGTACCCGTGAGTGTTGTGGGGCCGTTGGTGAGCGTCACGGCATAGAGGCTGTCGGGAAGGGACAGGCTACCGGTCGGGCTCCACGTCACGCCGCCCGGCGTTAAGTTTGTGTTGTTAGCGGTCACATTTCCAGTAATCGTATATGTTCCGGTGCCAGTACCGCCGCCGGTGCCGCCCTGCTTCGGCACCGCGTCAAAAAAGTTGCTGAAGCTTACCGGCGGGGTCACGGTACTGTCGATAGCGCCTGTCGCCGCATAGCCCACAGGCACCTGCTTTTGCCCAATGCGCACCCACGACATCGAATTGCCGTACTGGTTGAAGTGATTATTCATTAACGTTTCTGTGGCCAGGCTAGCGGATGCCGTCATGTAAACGCTCCCCACAGGGAACCGCTGCTCCAGAAAATACCTGAGTAGTTCATCAAGATCGGCATCAGAAACCCCGCTAATGCCGGTGTCCTCAACCTCAAAGCCAGTGACGTATTTCGCGTTGGTGAAAGGCAGCAACTGCACTGAAAGCACCATCCCCGCGAACAAAAGCAAGCTCGCCAGTGGCACCCAAATGCGTTTTTTCGTTTTAAAAAAGTTCTTCATCCACAACACCTCCAAATGAATGGGAAATCCAACCAACCCAACTAATTCACCTGCTCGCAAATCGCGCCGACCTTCAAGTTTGTAAACGTGCAGTTTTGAATTACGACGTCCACGTCCCGCTCCTCCCCCGGGGGGATTACCAGCCCTATGCTGGTAACATCCGTGCTCCCATCCATAAAACGAATTTTGCTTTTCACAACGGCTAGCGCCGACGCATCTGTCGGCGCGTCCACCTTAATACACGGTGTAAAACGCGCAGTTACTTCGCTGTTGTTTGTGAATTTCGCAGGAAACGATGCGGCCTCGTGTTTAAGTGTTCCTATGCCAAGTGGATCTGCCGTCCGCCCCTCGAAAAACAATACCAGCGGATGCCCCTTCACTGTCCCGGCGGCGGGGATGGCCGGAATCTCAATCTTGCCCGCGGGTATGTATTGAAAGGCCAGCACCACATCCCATTTTGCCACACGCCCGCCGGCGCTGCTCTCCCCTGACGCAATGTATTTCGCATTGGTGGAAGCGATGCACACCAGTGGCAACGTCATCAAGGTTGTGATGAAAAGAACCTGCACCGCCAGCCAAAAGGAGGTTTGTTCAGGCAGACGAAATTTCCATCGACCCCGATTTTTGTCAATCATCAGTAATCCCTCCAATATTTTTGTCTAGTATGCATTATAGCATGCTTCACCGATGGTGTCAACAGGAAAAAAATCTTTTTCGGGCTTTTTCCTTGAAAAAAGCGAGTAGTCAAAGCGATTTTTTATGAATTTTTACACCGATTGTGGCTATTCAGACAAAACCTTGTGTAGTAACGCAAGATGTTGTGGCAGGAATTTTCGCTTGCAATCCTTTGCGAGGGATGATATAATAAACAAACAACGAAGGGAGGGAATCATATGCTGCATTGGCTGGGTGACAAAATTCTGTCGTTACATTTGCCGGATGTGTCTTTAGCGATGTTTGGCACCTTGATGTTCGCGCTGTTTGTCCCGTTCACAATCTTCTTCTTCATCTCCCGCAGAGTAAACGCGCGGGCGGAACCCGCCGTGCCGGGACCGCGCCGGTTGCTGCTGCTGGCGCAGGCACTTAAAAACATGGAAGGGCATGGTCGGTCCAACGTGTTTCTCTTTTTCGTCAAAAAGGTGGAGCGGCCGGTAGTTTGGCTACTGCGGAAAGCAGACCGGCTGTTGCCAGATGCTAACACGGGACGGCGGCTGAATTTTTTTGTGCTGCTCTTCATTGCTTTTTCGATCGGGTACACACAGGGCTTTCATGTTCTCGATAAAACATCAAGGAACCTTATGGAATTGCGGGATGCGGTCCTGCCGATGGAACGGGCATCGTCCAATTTATGGATGTTGTTTGCTTCTTTTTGGGTGTTTTCTTTTTTGATTGTGCTGCCAATTTTTGTTGTTGGAAAAAACCGGGAATTGCACCTTGATATTGCGGCATTGTTTTCGTTGATCGTTATGAGCTTTGCCAAATTGGTTTTCTGCTGGCCAAACTGCTGCTTCGGCATCCCTTTCGCCTGGGGTGTCTATTTTCCGGATTTAGGGACAACGGTCTTTCCTGTGCAGCTGCTCGAGTTTGCCACCTGCCTTTTGATCAGTATTTTAGCCTTTTTCTATATATTGTATGCAAAATCGTACAAGCCCGGGTACGGATGCACGTTTTGTACGTTCTTATATTCGCTGCAGCGGTTTTACGCGGAGCGGTTTCGTTATCACAGCGAGCTTTATCGCCCTGCGGAAGCACACATGGTTTTTGGTTTTGGCGTGGTGCAAATCATGTGCTTGATCGGATGCGTCATCTCAATCGTCTGGCTGTTTCTGCTTCCTCTGGAAAAAAAGCTGCTGGATCGTCTTGGCCTTTTTATTATGGGGGGTCGTCTGCGGAAACGGGCCGCAAATCACACGTGAAAGGAATGTTTGTATGCTGGAATTGTTAGCCGATAAAATCTTGTCATTTCGCCCGCCGAAAATACCATTAGGGATGTTCTCCTCCTTGATGTTCGTGTTGTTTATCCCGCTGGTGACCTTCTTCTTCATCTCCCGCAAAATGAATGCGCGGGCTGAACCCGTTATGCCGGGGCCGCGTCGACTGCTATTGCTGGCGCAGGTGCTTATGGATATAGATATGGAAGGGCTTGGCCGGTCCAACTTGTTTCTCTTTTTTGCAAAAAAGATGGAGCGGCAGGTGGTTTGGCTGCTGCGGAAAGCTGACCGGTTGCTGCCGGATGTTAACACGGGACGGCGGCTGAATTTTTTCGTATTACTCTTCATTGCTTTTTTGGCGGGATACTCCCAAAGTTTTCATATTGCCGACAAAACATCGAAACATCTCATCGATTTGCGTGACACAGTCTTGCCGATCGAACAGGCATCGTCTAATTTGTGGCATTTATTTGCTTCCTTTTGGCTGTTTGGCCTCTTGGTTTTTTTGCCGATTTTCCTTATCCGAAAGAATCGGGAGCTGTACCTTGATGTTGCAGCTTTGTTCATATTGATAATAATGAGTTTTATCAAATTGCTCTATTGCTGGCCTAAATGCTGTTTCGGCATTCCTTTTCCTGGGGGCGTCTATCTCCCACGCTTGGGAACAACGGTTTTTCCGGTGCAGCTGCTCGAGTTTGCCCTCTACTTTTTGGGTAGTGTTATTTACCTGATTTATTTACTGTATGCAAAATCATACAAGTCCGGGCATGGATGCGCATTTTGTGTCATCCTATATATGGTACTGCGGTTTTATGTAGAGCACTTTCGCTATCACAGCGACCTTTACCGCCCAGCGGAGGCAAAAATGATTTTTGGCCTTGATGTAGTGCAAATCATGTGCCTACTCGGGTGCGCTATCGCAATCGCCTGGCTGCTTCTGCTCCCGTTGGAAAAAAAACTGATGGACCATGTTAACCTTTTCGTTGTGAGGCGCCTACGTAAGCTGGCGATGAAAAGTTCTCTTTTCGCAGTTGCAGCTGACAGAAGCAGGCTCCCGTGAAAACAGGAAAGGCTGGACGGATTGAAGCTGGACGGATTGAAAAACCGGTAAATATTAACACGAGGAGAATACTATGAACGTATTGCTTGTCAACCCTAATTGCGGATTTCAGACATACATTAAGTCGGCGCCTCTGGGTTTGCTCTCTATCGCGACTTATCTGAAAGAACGCGACTTAAACGTGCGTATGTATGACCGCAAGATCGAAAAGCTTTCCCCGGAAAAGGCTGTACGGGGCTTTCAACCTGACGCCGTGGGCGTTTCCGTGGCTTCCGTGGCGGATATTCATGACGGTGTGCGGATCTCCCGCTGGTTCCGGAAGAGGGGGATTCCCGTGATTTGGGGCGGGCAGTTTTCTTCCCTTGTCCCGGAGATGATTTTGCGGGAGTGCCGCGCAGACTACGTGGTGATCGAAGAAGGGGAAATCACATTTTATGAGCTGATGCAGGCGCTTAAGCAAAAGGGCGATACGGCACAGATCAAGGGGATCGCCTATTTGAAGGACTCGGGGGAAATGTGCAATACCCCAGCAAGGGGATTTGCGGATTTAAGGAATATGCCCGTCATCGACTGGTCTTTCATCGAGCCCGAAAAGTACTTTATCCCGGATCCGGAAATCGGCAGCCGTAAGGTGCTGTGCTTGTACTCCTCCAAGGGCTGCTCGGGGCGCTGCGCTTTCTGTTACAACAAAGAGTTTCATCACTCCCAATGCAGAAAGCGCCCTAACGAGTATGTCATCAGCGAAATCGAGGAGCTTGCGACTAAACATGGCATGGATGGCGTTTTCTTTGTCGACGACGATATGTTTGGTGACAACCAGGGCGATATGCGGGACTTCTGTCGGCGCCTACAGGAAAAGAACCTGAATGTACGCTGGCGCTGTTTCACACGGGCAACTCGCTTAAGCCGGGAAGAGCTAGGGTTGATATATGACGCCGGCTGTCGTAGGGTGTTCGTCGGCGTGGAGAGTGGTTCGCCGGAAATACTCAAACGCATGCGAAAAAGGGATGACCTCGCGAAAATAGAAGGCGCAATCCGGAACTGCAATGAAGCCGGCATCGCGGCTACCTGCGGCTTTGTCCTCGGGTTCCCGGGCGAAACCGAGGCGCAGTTGCGCGAAACCGCGCGCCTGATGAAACGCCTGGATACCTACCCGAATCGGCTGCAAATACTGATGCATTTCCCCTTCCCAGGCTCGGACACCTACAACGAACTGGTGGGCTCAGGGTGGCTAGACCCGCCGAAATCCCTGCACGAGTGGGGCAAGTATAAGTTGCGGGAAGATATATTCGACAATGAATTCAACGTGCCAGCACGGGATATGCATGTGCTACAGGCTTATTTCGGTTGGCGGGGATTTTTCCGCAGGCCCGAAAAACACGCGAAGCGCGAAACCGCGCGCAGCACATTCGGTTCCTCGATGCGCAATATATTCCAACAGAATTTTTTCCATATGATCAAGTTTATTTTTTCGTCCGCCAAATATTTCATAACGATTGCCTGGTACGCCCATGCTTACCCGGGCATCCGCAAAAAGTATGAGCTCGACTGAAAAGCCTCACGCCCATTGGGGGGCAAATTGCTCGCCGGTTTGAATAAATGAGCTGCGCATATTCCAATTGCAGTGTGTTGACTGGTAGCATCTACGGCAGGCGGCGCACATGCCATCGGAATTGACGGTGTTTCTGTAATCAGCAAATTTTTTGGAATTCCACTGCTGCATAAAATCTACACTCGTGTCAAATTTAAAAAGCTGAACCGGTGTCGACATACACGGCCTGACAAAACCGTCCGAGCCCAGGAAAAAATCCCGGTAGGAGGCGATGCACGGGCGGTGAGGCGTGTTGCCCGCCGGATCTTGTCCTTGTACATAGGGCAATTTTAACAAAACGCCCAATTCTTCTGCGCGTTCGGCCGCTTTGCCGAATGACTCTTCCACCTCATTGGGGCTGTCCCATAAAACTTCTGGCACAAGCCGGCTGTGAAACGCCGTTAAGTAGACAACCTTGAGTTCCTCCAGCCCAACCTCCGCTGTCATTTCGACCATTGCAGGCAATTCTTGTAAATTGCTTTTCATGGCGCAAAACACGTAATTCATGTATGGGTATAAAAGATGATTTTCTTTTTTTATCCGCACAATATTTCTTAACCCGGCATTGATTTTGTTCAAATCCGATCCACACCGAATCCGATTGCTCGTTTCCGTCGACGCGCCGTCGACGCTCACCGCGACAATGTCAACCGCGTTATCAAAAATCGCGTCCGTCAACGCATCAAGGCGCATGCCGTTCGTGCAAAAATATTTTCTGGCGGCATGGTGGTTGATTACTTGTAACATTTCAACGAACCCCGGGTGCATTGTAGGCTCGCCCCATCCCATCAGAGTGACTTCCTCGATGGTATCGAACAGCGGCTCCAGCGCGTAAAACCAATCCATATCCAGTTTTGTGCTCGCGAAATTCGCCGCTTGCCGCCCGCACATCATGCAACGCAGGTTGCAGTCGTTCGTGAGTTCAAGAACAATGCGCCGCGGCGCCGAAGCCAGGATTTGCTTCTCTGCTTCCATCTCGCGCATATTTATTTCACTGTTATTTCGCTGGGTTTCTGTCAGCGGTTTTCCCGAAAACAGGGTTCTATTTTTTGCCCGGAGTATCATTGCGTTTCCACCACCTTCATCACAGTATACAATAACGGCGCAGGTTTGTCAAACCGTGTTTTTGTCTGCAGACCGCTTCACGAGGAATTGTCTGCACACCGCTTCAGCTCTTGACAAATGCAACGCAATTGGATATACTAAAATGGATACAGCATGAACTTTGCAGGAACAGTCAGAGGAATTATGGAGAGCAAAAAACTGGCGTGGCGCATCCGCCGCCACGCGCTTGATATGACCTCGCGCGCCCGCGCGTCGCACATCGCGGCGGCGCTGTCGGCGGTGGACATCCTGGCTGTGCTCTACGCGGGCGCGGCCCGGCTGAACCCGCGCGATCCGGCCGATCCCAACCGCGACCGGATTTTTCTCAGCAAGGGGCACGCCGGCGCGGCGCTCTACGCGGCCCTGGCGGAGACAGGCTTCTTCGACCCAAAGGAGCTCCTTTCCTATTGCGCCGATGGCAGCATGCTCTCGGGCCATGTTTCG
>Ga0123353_10016801_pt1 | contig 10716 bp, 6 predicted proteins | sample TergutLab28metaG_3_FD_92763 | JGI IMG/M metagenome (GOLD analysis project Ga0123353, IMG submission 92763) | Labiotermes labralis P3 segment gut microbial communities from Petit-Saut dam, French Guiana - Lab288 P3 | ecosystem: Host-associated > Arthropoda: Insects > Digestive system > Gut ... | reverse complement strand
TATAACCGACTATTTATTTAATTGCACGTTTGATTTTTGCACAAAACTAAGCATAACGTAAAAAAAGGCGTTTGATTTTTGCATAAAACCAAACGCCCTTGCAAAACCGGTAAAAGTGAAGCTATTTTTGGCACTCATTTTACAAACATCTCACCTAAATTATACATGAAACTGATAGTAAACCATTGGAAATAATTTGATAATAAACGAAACGAGAGTAAGGAGTATCGGATACATGCGAAAAAGAATCATCGGATTAATCATACCATTAGTTTTTTTACTTTCTTCCCTTATATTACTTACAGGATGTGGAACGAGCGCCGCATCGAATGAGATAGTGACAGGTTTTTCAGAACGCATGACAGTACAACCCGCTGAGTCTCCGGAAACACTCGTTGAGCTGCAGCGGGAGCTGTTCGCAAACCTTGATTTCGGGATGTTCGGCGAAATAGAAACGCTGCCCTATATGATAGCGCTCGCAGACGCATATATTGCCGAATATGATGGGGCTTCAATTGATTTCGCCGTAGTCAGCAGGGATGAGGCGCTTGAGTTGTTCCAGTCCGGTCAGGCGCAAGCAGCGGTAGTGACCGACGAAACTCAAGGTGGCGTTCTCGTTGCATATCAATGTTTGGGAGTAGCTGTTCACCCTGACAATCCTGTTATGGAAATCAATAGCGATCAGATCTTTGGTATCTTCAGCGGTGAGATAGATAATTGGCGGGAGTTTGGTTTTGATGACGCCCCGATCACAGTATACGTAACCGATCGCTACACTGCCTCAAGACAGGCTTTTGAGAATATTCTCTCTCTAAAAAGTACCGATGGCATTGCCAAATCACTCGTACCGGACACGGCCGTTGTCTTGACTGACGATAACTCTTTGGTGGAAGCGATTTTGGGAGATAAGTATGGCATAGGGATCACATGGGTTGGCGAGACTCCTATGGCTGTAAACTTCATTTCGGTAGACTCTGTAGCATTTTCGCAAAACTCTATTGCAGATGGCTCATATGGGCTATCGAGACCCATCGTGCTTATGGCAAACGGGGACGTCGAAGCTCTACTGGAGTTTGCCGTCTGTCCAAAAATGACGGAAATAGCGCGCGATCTCGGCTTCTGGCCGGTAACATAATATTTTTATATTTGGAGGTTTAATAGCATGAAAAAAGCAAAAGGTTTATTTGCGCTGGTCCTTACTGTGGTCCTCATTCTCTGTGCGCTGCCAATGAATGCGTCGGCTGCGGGACTAAAACTGGTAGTTGATGGGAAAGAACTAGTGACTGACGTATCCATGATCGTCGAAGACGGAGTCACTCTTGTTCCGCTGAAATTTATCATCGACGCTTTCGGCGCCGTCGGCGTATGGAATGCTACCGCCAGAACGGCGACGGTCACTAACACACTCCACAAGATAGTATTTACTATTGGTTCAACTACATACACTGTAGACGGCGTTGCAAAGACCCTTCAGCTTGCACCAAGGATACAAAGCGACAGGACTATGGTACCGTTACGCGCGATAAGCGAGGCTTTTGGCGCGCAGGTCGATTATAACGCCGCTACCAACACCGGTTATATCAACTATTTTTCAAACCCCGGACTAAGCGGTTCCATCCTGATCAGCGGTTCAACAACGGTTCAACCCATTGCGACAGCGGCAGCGGATAATCTCAGGAAAATGAACAACCGTCTGTCGATATCGGTTGCGGGATCAGGTTCCGGCGCGGGAATCGGCGACGCGATAAACGGCACGGTAAACATAGGTATGTCCTCACGCGAACTGAAAGCCGAAGAAGCTGCGCAACTTAACGAGTATATCATTGCCCACGACGGCGTAGCCATCATCGTACATAATAATAATGCGGTGAGAAACCTGACTGTAGATCAGATCAAAAAGATTTTTACCGGAGAGATCAAAAACTGGAATGAGGTTGGCGGGGCAAATGCGCCCGTTATCGTATATACCCGTGAATCCACTTCCGGCACGCTCGCGGCGCTTCAGGATATTCTCGGCATAACGATCAAGGATACAGCAACCCCGACTGACTCGACCGGTCTTATGAGATCTGCGGTCGCAGCTGATGCCAACGGTATTGGTTACATATCCTCAGGGCAGATCGATAGCTCAGTTAAAGCTCTGACCGTTGGTAATATTGCCCCGTCCCTTGGAAACATAAAATCAGGCACATACCCCATATGCCGAAACCTCCTTCTTGTCACAAGGGGCAGACCCGGTGAACTGGCGGCTTTATTTATCGACTATCTTCTCTCCAGGGATGGGCAGCAAGTAGTTCTGGATGAAAAATACATCAGCGTACTGGACTGAAATAATCATGCTGATGACTCAGCTGCTTTGATCACTCAAAGCAGCTGAGCTTCATGCAGAGGTGTAGCATGAAACGAAAACTCGGCGTTATATTACCGGATTTTCTCGTCAAAACCGGCGCATATATCAGCATAGCGATAATAGTGTTTATATTCTACTTTGTTTTTTCCAGCGCAATACCTACCATCAGGAGCAGTGGCTTTTCTCTTTTTACGGAGGGCGGTTTTGACTCGCAGCTTCGAAGAGCGTTCAACGGAGAGCCGGACGTCGCGTTCGGGATGCTGGGCCTTCTGTACGGAACCTTTACCAGCACAGTTCTTGCCCTAATAGTAGCCAGCTTTCTGGGTATCGCTACGGCAATAGTTATCGTCGAATATGCCCCGCGTCGCGTAGCAGCGTTTCTAACAAGCGTGGTACAGCTTCTTGCTTCGATCCCGTCAATCGTTTTCGGTCTGGTCGCGCTTATGACCGTAGTGCCTCTCGTGGAACGGCTCTTCATCACTCCCGAGAAGCAGATCGCCTATTTGGATTTCTTTCAAATGACTGGTCGCGGGCTTCTCTCATCCGCTGTTGTTCTTACGTTTATGATCGTTCCCATGATCGTATCTTTGAGTATTGACGCCTTAAATAGCGTTCAACAAAGTCATATTGAGGTGGGTTACGCTATAGGGATGACCCGATTCCGCATTGTGACGAAAATCGCACTGCCATCTGCAAGATCCGGGATCATAGCAAGTATTATCCTTGCAGCCGGGCGCGGGATCGGGGAGGCCATTGCCGTTTCCCTTGTGTGCGGAGGCGTGGGATATCTGCCAAATCTTTCTACAGGGTTTGCATCTCTGCTCGCTCCGATCCTTACGTTTTCATCGGCGATCGTGAACAAATCTGAAGGAATGAGTGTTGCGGCAGTGCAGTCCGCTTTATTTACATGCGGCGCTATTTTGCTGGTTTTCGGGGCGATTATGAGCGTCGGTTCGCAAGTCATAAAACGTGTTATAAGAAAAAAGGAAGGGTTCAGTGACTGATATGAACGCAGCTATTAATGAGCCGGTGAAATTGAAAAATCATGCATTTCAAACGGGACTAGGTGTTGCCGGCATATGGCTGTCTGCGGGAATGATTTTATCGGTCTGCCTGTTCATAGTTTGTTACGTTTTTATTGAAGGAGTTGGCTCGCTGTCATGGCAGTTTTTGATCACAGAACCTAACTTGTCAGCCATACGCACCGATTCAGGCGGTATACTGACGCCCATGGTAGGGACTGTGTTTCTAACCGTTATCAGTATTATTCTTGTCTTCCCCTTTGCCATTGCGACGGCAGTATACCTTTGTTTTTATGCAAAGCGTGGTATTATGAAAACCCTTGTATCCACCGCGATAGACATTCTTTCAGGCGTTCCCACCATTGTGATCGGATTGTTCGCGCTCTCAATATTTACGCTCCCGGTTTTTACGTTTTTCAGCACAGGAGTTGAAGGCGTCGAGGGTATGAACCGAGCTTATGGCAAGTCATTTTTAGTCTGCGGGATATCCATGGCGATCATGATCCTGCCTTTCGTTATTAAATCAATGGAAGAAGCGCTGAAAGCAGTGCCTAGTTCATACTACGAGGGAGCATTGGCTTTGGGCGCTTCAAAGTGGCGTGCGATCTCTAAAGCAGTCCTAAACGCGGCAAAACCGGGAATCGTGACAGGTGTTATCCTTGGTATGGGGCGCGTCGTAGGAGATACTGCGATCGTATGGCTTACGTTGGGCGGCACATTACGTATGACAGGTATTCAACCGTGGTATCTTCATCCTCTTTCCACGCTGCGCAATACCGGTTCGACGTTAACATCGTACATTTTTTTCACATCTCCGGCTGGAGAAGGAAATAATCACTATGTCGCTTTTGGCGCCTCGCTGGTATTGATCGTCATCATTTTGATTCTAAACGTGATAGCCACACTGATTGGCAAGAGTAAAAAGAATGTGTAAGAATATTATTTCCATTAAAGGTTTAAACACCTGGTACGGTGAAAAACAGGCTCTCGAAGACATATGCCTTGATATACCTGAAAATAGTATCACAGCGTTTATTGGGCCGTCAGGCTGTGGAAAGACGACTCTTTTAAGAAGCCTTAACCGGCTCAACGATTTGATACCGGGTTTTAGGCTATCAGGTAAAATCAGCATCAGCGGAAAAGACATATATGCGGATAATGATCCGGTTTCTGTACGTGAACTGAGAAAAAGGATCGGTATGGTTTTCCAGCACCCGAATCCTTTGCCTGATACTATTTTAAAAAATCTTATACTGCCGCTGAGCGAACATTATCATATGAGCAAGACGACGCTAAGGGATAAAGCGGTCGAAAAACTCAAACTAATCGGGTTTTATGAAGAAATATCGGACAAACTGAACAAGAGCGCGCTCCTGCTTTCAGGCGGTCAGCAGCAGAGGTTGTGTATTGCACGCGCCCTTATGCTTGAGCCGGGGATCGTTTTGTTTGACGAACCTTGTTCCGCCCTTGATCCGATATCGACAAGTAGAATCGAAGATGTGCTGCAGGAGCTCAAGCAATATTACTCGATCGTTATGGTTACCCACAACCTTGAACAAGCTCGCCGTATAGCCGATCATACTGCATTTTTTTATCTTGGAAAGCTGATCGAGTCAGGACCGACACTTAAGCTCTTTTCTATTCCGGAAACAGAGCTGCTGCGCAATTACGTTACCGGGCGCATGTGATAGCCGCGAAGGTATTTATACCAATAAATACTGCCGTAATTCTTTTAATACTTCGTCTATATCGATCGGCTTGCCTATGTGACCGTTCATACCTGCGTCGAGGCATTTCTCAATGTCCTCACGGAAAACATTGGCGGTCATAGCGATGATCGGAACAGTTTTTGCTTGTGTGACGCCAAGCGAGCGGATTTGCCGCGTGGCTCCGTACCCGTCCATTTCGGGCATCTGAATGTCCATGAATATCATGTCATATTTATCCGGCGCGTCTTTGAACATGTGAACCGCTTGCTTTCCATTTTCCGCACAATCAACGGTTATGTTCGTAGGTTCCAAAAGTGACACCACTATCTCCCGGTTTATTTCCACATCATCTGCGAGTAATATCGAATACCCTGTAAAATCATCGGTTTGACCGGTATCATCACCTGAATGCAGTTCGTCTTTTGTATTTATGTATGCATTGATGACGTCGGCTATCACCGATGGGAATAACGGTTTGGGAAGGAATTTGTCCACGCCTGCATCATTCGCTTCATCTTCTATTGTATTCCAATCGACCGACGAAAAAATAATGGCGATAGAATTTTGTTCCGATTTTGTTTGTATTTGCCGGGCGAGTTCGATCCCATTCATACCCGGCAGTTTCCAATCGATAAAATAAATACTGTAATCATCGTCTTTACTGAGCAGTTCGGCAGCTTCTTCCCCACTGGCTGCAACCGTACAGGATATTTCTAAACTATCGGCGACAATCGTGAAGAACTCACGGATCTCCGCTTCATCGTCGACGACAAAAATACGGATGTTTTCCCAATTGACACTCTCGTCGAGCAGGCGTTTTTTAGCTTCTGTATCACGTTTCATAAAGAACGTAAAAATGAATTTTGAACCTTTACCCGGCTCTGACTCTACCCAAATCTCACCGTCCATCAACTCCACTATTCGTTTTGTGATAGCAAGACCAAGCCCCGTACCGCCATATTTACGTGTCGTTGTTGATTCCGCCTGTTCAAACGAGGTAAACAGGCGCGTTTTTTGTTCTTCCGTAATACCTATTCCGGTATCTTCGACGCTGATTTGCAAACGGCACAAACCGTTTTCTTCTGATATAAACCGGGAATCAAGACGGATAGTACCTTCCTCCGGCGTGAACTTTACGGCGTTGGACAACAGATTGGTAATCACCTGCGCCAACCTCTGGTCATCACCGATAAGCGTATGCGGTATATTTTTGTCTATGTAGATAAAAAACCTCTGCCTGCGCTCATCCACACGCAGATTGATGACGTCCGCGATCTTTTGCAGCATTTTTTCAAAATCAAAACTGTCGGGCGACAATTCAAACTTGTCCGCCTCGATCTTTGACATATCAAGGATGTCATTTATGATGCCGAGAAGGTGCTTGCTCGCCCCGCTGATTTTATTTAAAGCGTCGTCTTTTTTTATAACGTCATTCGATAACTTGCCGATTGACGTCATGCCTATTATCGCGTTCATCGGCGTGCGTATCTCATGGCTCATTGTAGATAGGAAATTACTTTTTGCTTTACTGGCGGCCTCGGCTTCTATCCGCTGCCTTTCCGAATCAAGTATGATATTCTTTGTTTCGGTTATATCCACAAGCGTACCTATAACACGGATGGGATTGCCGTTTTTATCACGGACAGTCGCGCCCGCGTCATGGTAATACGAGTATTCACCGTCTCTTTTCATCATGCGATACTCCAGGTCGTATGGCGTTTTACCGGTTGTGTCCATGATGTGTTTCTCAAACGCTTCAAGGATTCTTTCGTTGTCTTCAGGATGTATGCGGTCGCTCCAACTGCTGAGTATGTTGGGAAAATCGGACTCGTCCTTAAATCCTAACATATGCCGGAGTTCGTTTGACCAGATAAAAGCATTGTCCGGGTTGATCGGGTCGTCCTTTACGATCACCATTTCCCATAGACCGACTTTTGACGCCTGTATCGCCATATCCAGTTTGGCAATTTGCAGTATGTTTTGCCCGAGTACTTCCTCAGTTTTATCAAGAGCGGTTTTCAATTCCCTTTGGATCAAAATGCGGTTTATGGAGTTTACCAGCATCAGCGTCACAGAACGGAGCATATCAACTTCATCATGCGTGAAATAGCGCTCCTTGACTACATCATCGACGCAGAACACTCCCCAAAATTCATCCTGATAAAATAGGGGGATCGTAAGTGTGGACGTGAGTCCAAGCGGGCCCAATAAATCCTGATCCTCTTGCGGCAACTCTGCGATGGGGCCGTTGACGTATTCGCCGCGAAGGAACAGGTCCTTCCATCTGTTGGTGTAAGGTACCGCCAGTCCGATTTCTATATGCGGGGCCTTTTTACCGGCGTCGGACAACCATTTATGGCTTAAGACAAAACAAAGAACACCCTCACGCATCTCATTCGGCCAAATCTGCACACAGTCCGCATCCATGTAATTGCCTATGATTTCCATACCTTCCAGCAGGGATTGTTCAAAATGCTCTTCATTGGCCGCAGCGAGCAGTACGGATGCGACGCGGTTCATGGCGCTGAGAGTATTGTCCCGCTTTTCGATGGCGCTCATCATTCGCTTATGTTCACTTAAATTCCTGATATATGATGCGATAAGCTGATCATCTTTATAATCCACACGAACCAAAGTGGTTTCGCAAGGGAACGCTACGCCGTCAAGCGTTTGATGCATCCATTCAAACCGGCAATAACCCTCTTCAAACGCTTTCCGCAGCCTAGCAATAGCCACTTCTTTTGACAGGCTACCGTCGGGTTGGTAAACAGGTGAAAGGTCAAAAAATCTATCTATGAATTCTTGTTTGCCCGACAGTTTGAAAAGATTGATCGTTGCCTGATTGCAATCAATAATATTCAAGTCTTTGTTCCAGGTTTGTGTACCGAAAGGCGTGGAATCAAGCATGATACGCATACGTTCGTCCGCCTCATGCCTTTTTTCCATTTGTAGAAGCTGCTCATGAGCGCGCATGTTTTCCTCATGCTCGGCTTTTGCGTCTTCCTTGGATTTCACTATGCAGTTTTCCGGTATATTGACGCCGAGCGCGATTTTCCTCGCCATTTTGTAACAGGTATCGCTTCCGCAGGCGCTGCAGTCGATATGCTGCTTTTCATAGCTGGACTTACTCAATGATTCAAATGCTCTGTTTATATCCTCGTCGGTTATTATAGATAAGGTTTCGCTGACGGATAGGTATTTTCTCAAAAATCGCGTGAAGTCAAGTGACTCGTCGTATTTTTTGTATACCGAGTCGTAATATTCTCTTCTGCGTTCCTTCGTTGCCTTCTTTCTGCGGGTATTCATAGTCTTATCGATCTCAAACACGTTTTGCGTATTTAAAGCGGCAGGCCCTACATTACAGCCTTCTGTGCAGTTTAACACGTCATATATATCGGGCAAGGATTCCTCCGGAGTCCTTGCGTACTCGTTTAGTTTTTCGTATATGTCAAACCCTTCCCCTTTGACGATGTGAAGCTTTTTCCCTGTGAAATATTCAATGTTTTCTTTTAATCCGCCCGGCATGGGGAACAGGGAACCCAAACCGCATTCCTCGTGGTCAAATCCCGTTTCTTCTTCGGGAAGGGTTATGCTATTGTCTTTCAAATATGAAGCCAGCCCGGCAAAAGTAACATTGTACTCGCCAAGCCCCGTATCTTCAAGCTCCGTCTTTTTTGCAATACACGGCGAAAGCAAAGCGATCCGGTCTGTAATACCTTGATACTCCTTCATGTACACGGACATGCATCCCACCGGGCCGTGTACGGGGGATAGTTTTGGCAATAGATCCTGACGGTAAGTTTCCAGGTAAGTGACGATTACCGGGCATGGTTGGGTTATTATAGGCAGCGGCATATTTCTCTCGACATATTTTATATGCCCCCAAATGCTGATGTCCGCGCCCAGTGATACGTCATAAACCTTATTAACGCCATGCCGTTTCAAATATGTGAACAGCCTTTTATACTCGGGAATGTTTGTCCTGATGGCGGGCGCGGCCATGAGCGATATGAGTATGCCTTTCGACAGATCGTCAAAGAAACGCACGGTATCGTCCTCAAAACCCCTCGCTTCATGTTTGCACGCCGAAATGCACCAGCCGCAAGCGATACACTTGTCACGGTCGATACCCACCTTTATTCTACCGGCATTATCCTGATAGGTAATATTGGCCGTTTCCATCGGGCATTCGCGCACACACCTATTACAACCCGTGCACAGGTCGTTATTTGATTTGATAGTCTCAACCATTTATTAAGCCTCCTACACGCCAAGAAATTTGCCGGTTATATCAGCTATTGCCGATCGGAGTAAAACCTTTATACAAACACATTACTATCGACCAGATTCGGGAAGATACACATTCAGAATCTTTATAACTTCATCAAAGTTCAGCGGCTTGCCTATATGATCGTTCATACCGGCGGCAAGACAGTTATCGACGTCCTCCTTGAACACATTTGCGGTCATAGCGATGATCGGTATAGATTTCGCCTTTGGAATATCGAACGCCCTGATTTGACGCGTCGCTTCATATCCGTCCATTTCCGGCATTTGCAGGTCCATAAATATCATTTCGTATTTTTCGGGATCGGCCTTAAACATATCCACCGCTATGGCGCCGTTTACCGCGCAATCGATTGTTAGCAATGTCGGTTCAAGTAAGGCAAGCACTATCTCACGGTTTATTTCAACATCTTCCGCCAGCAAAATATGGTGTCCTTTAAAAATACTATTTATATCCTCGGCGGCGTTATTATTCTGCCGTTCCTCGCAGCCGAAGTTTTCACATACTATATCCGCAATGGTTGAAGGAAACAAAGGCTTTTGTAAAAACTTATTGACGCCCGCTTCTTTAGCTCTTCCGGAGATTATATTGAGTTCTGCTGCGGAAATCATAACCACGAATGAATTGGTCTTCTCCCCTATTTTCCCTTGCAGTTTTTCCGTCAATTCAATGCCATCCATACCCGGCATCTTCCAATCTATGAAAAACAGGTTGTACGCATTATTATTCTCGAGGAGTTTGAGAGCGTCGGCGCCGTTATTGGCAACATCGCAATGAGCGCCGAACTTGCTCATAATCCCTTGAAAATCCTGTAAAATGTATTTGTCGTCATCGACGACTAAAGTGCGTATATTTTTCCATCCGATTTCACGGTTATATGGACTCTCATTTTTCATATCGCATCGCTGCATTTTAACGGTAAAAATAAAGGTTGCGCCTTTACCGAGTTCTGATTCGGCCCATATCTCACCCCCCATCATTTCAACAATACTTTTGGAGATAGCGAGTCCAAGCCCGGTGCCGCCGAATTTACGGGATGTGCTGTTTTCGGCTTGGTGAAAAGACTGAAACAGCTTGGCTTGTTGCTCCGGACTGATACCGATTCCTGTATCGGATACGGAAATCTTTATTTCATAAACGCCGTTTTCTTCACCTAAGAAATATGTATTAAGATTGATACTGCCTTCTTCCGGAGTAAATTTTATTGCGTTCCCCAAAAGATTTGTTATTACTTGCGTTAAACGCTGGTCATCACCGAACATAAATTGCGGAATATTCCTGTCTACATATACGGTAAGTTTTTGCTTCTTTTCTTCCACACGGAAATTGGATACATTTACAACACTT
>Ga0123353_10016800_pt1 | contig 10717 bp, 7 predicted proteins | sample TergutLab28metaG_3_FD_92763 | JGI IMG/M metagenome (GOLD analysis project Ga0123353, IMG submission 92763) | Labiotermes labralis P3 segment gut microbial communities from Petit-Saut dam, French Guiana - Lab288 P3 | ecosystem: Host-associated > Arthropoda: Insects > Digestive system > Gut ... | reverse complement strand
CCTATAAATCATGCAATTGAACACACTGTTGAAAATTTTGAAAACCTTACAATTGTTGCCTGGATACAAAATAATACTGATAAAACTATAGAGCAGGTAGCAAATGGTGTCAACACCGAACAACCATCAGTAGAGTTTAAAAGCTTAAACAGTGAATATGGTACTGTTTCTGCAACAGTAAATGGAGAATCCATTTCATCAGGTGATAAGGTAATTCACGGTGATAACATAGTTTTCTCTTCATTACCAGAAGAAGGATATGAAGTAAAAGAATGGTTAATAAACGGACAAAAATACATAGGAGAAAATGGGAACTCTATAGAAATTCCTATTATAAATTATCTAATTGTGTCGGTTGAATTTAGAGAAACAAACGAATATCCTTGCAACACAGTTGGAGCAGACGTAAGCGCGGAATTTAATAACGGATGTTCCAAAGTAAAAATAACATGGTCAGAAGCAGATGGAGAATACACTGAAGGATACCGTATCTTGTTTGAAGGAAATATTTTAGACGACAATATTCAAACCACTGAATTTATACATGAGTTTGATTTTGAATACGGTAAATCTTATTCATGGGAAATCATCACTATTTGTGAATATGGAGATTCAGAACCAAGAACGGTAAATGTTATGGCTGATTGTACAGGTATAAACAAACTGTTTTACAATCTTATAATTTATCCAAATCCTGCTTCAACTTCAGTCATTATCAAAGGCGCTGAAATTGTAAAAGTAGAAGTTTACAATATGTTAGGTTATCTTATTGATACAAAAGAAGGTTGTATAGACGCTTTTGACGTTTCTGCATTCAAACAGGGACAGTATATTTTTAAAGTATTTGATATTAATAACAATATTGTTAATAAATTAATTACAGTAAAAAAGTAATTTAGTAAATCTTTCTTTTTAAGAGGCTGGTCATGAAAAATGGCCGCCTCTTTTTTAAATTAAATCTGTCAACGCCAAAATTTTTGTGAATTTTTACCTGTTAGGTATATTTTTTGAAGCAATTTTTTTAACAGACTTATAATTTAATTAATTAAGAACATGACCCTAATTAAATCCATTTCAGGTATCAGAGGAACTATTGGCGGAAAACCTTCTGAAGGGCTGACCCCTATCGACATTGTCCGTTTCACATCTGCTTACGGAGTTTGGTTGAGACAGCAAAATAAAGACAAAAAACTAAAAGTCGTTGTTGGGCGGGATGCCCGCATTTCGGGCGAAATGGTTAAAAACATTGTAGTCGGGTCATTGCAGGGGCTTGGCATTGATGTTATTCATTTGGGACTTGCAACAACTCCAACTGTCGAATTAGCAGTGGTTTACGAAAATGCCGCAGGAGGATTAATTCTTACCGCAAGTCATAACCCAAAACAGTGGAACGCTTTGAAAATGCTTAATGAGAAAGGGGAATTTCTGTCGTCTGAAGATGGCGCTAACGTACTTTCAATCGCTGAAAAAGAAGACTTTTTTTATGCAGAAGTTGACGAATTGGGAAAAATTATTGAACTTCCAGATTTTCTGCAAAAGCATATTGATAATGTACTTTCTTTAGAATTAGTTGATATTGAAGTTATTAAAAAAGCAAATTTCAAGGTAGCGATTGACTGTGTCAATTCGGTTGGCGGTATTGCTATTCCGGCGCTTTTAAAGGCTTTGGGAGTAAGTTGCATATATGAACTTTACTGTAATCCTGACGGCATTTTTCCGCATAATCCCGAACCCCTCCCGGAACATCTTGGCGAAATTTCAAAATTGATTCAAAAGGAAAAAGCAGACGTTGGTTTTGTCGTTGACCCTGACGTGGACAGGCTTGCCATTATCAACGAAGACGGAACAATGTTCGGTGAAGAATATACATTGGTTGCCGTTGCCGACTATATATTATCCAAAACTCCCGCGAATACAGTTTCAAATTTGAGTTCTACAAGAGCGTTACGCGATGTTACCGAAAAGTATGGAAAACAATATTTTGCGGCGGCAGTAGGCGAGGTAAATGTAGTTGAAAAGATGAAAGAAGTGAACGCTATTATTGGCGGAGAAGGAAATGGAGGCGTTATTTATCCTGAGTCTCACTATGGACGGGATGCTTTAACAGGAATAGCGTTGTTTTTGACCCTTTTGGCAAAAAAAGGTAAGAAGTGTTCTGATTTACGAAAAGAATATCCTTCCTATTATATGTCGAAAAACAAGATAGAACTAACTGAAGGAGTTGATGTTGACGTAATTTTATTAAAAGTTAAAGATAAGTTCAAAACTGAAAAAGTAACCGATATTGACGGCGTAAAGATTGATTTTTCAGATAGTTGGGTACATCTTCGCAAGTCAAACACCGAACCTATAATCAGGATTTATTCAGAGGCAAAATCAAAGGAAGAAGCGGATAAATTAGCGGTAGAGATGATTGGGATTATTGGAAGTCTATAATCCTCTCACTCCACCATCGGCACAAACATAACCGGGAGTAAATCTTTTTCTATAATTTTACCGTCTTTTTTGGTTATAAGTTTTAATGATTGTACTGATTGAATGGGTCCGACGGGTAATATCATTTTGCCGCCTTCTTTTAATTGCTCAATCAATTTTTCGGGAATTTTATCGGGGGCAGCGGTAACAATTATTGCATCAAAAGGGGCTTCTTCTTCCCATCCTAAGTAACCATTTCCACATTTTACTTTTACATTTTTGAATTTGAGGTCTTTAAGGGTTTTTTCTGCTCTGATAGTAAGTTCTTCCAATAATTCAATTGTATAGACCTCACATCCGAGATAAGCAAGAATAGCAGCTTGATAGCCTGAACCGGTACCTATTTCAAGTATTTTCATACCTGCTTCAGGTTCAAGTTGTTCGGTCATATATGCAACGATGTATGGTTGCGAAATTGTTTGTTCCAATCCGATTGGCAAAGGCGAATCATTATAAGCGTATTTTTGCATATTTTTGGGAACAAAAAGATGACGCGGAACAGTACGCATGGCTTCAAGAACGGCTTCAGATTTTATTTTTCTTCTTTTAAGCTGTTCTTCAACCATTTCATTACGCAGTTTTTCAAAATTTTGAGACATAAGAGTTTGTTTAAAAGGTAAAATAAATAGAATAAGGATTAAAAAAAGATGTTTATTCATTTTTTAAAAGTTTAAAGTTCAAAGTTTAAATAAATCCCCATGTTGAGCCATCTTTTCCATCTTTGATAATAATTCCAGTTTCGTTAAGTTTGTCTCTGATTAGGTCGGAGGTTGCCCACTCTTTTTTATTTTTTGCTTCCTGACGAATTTCAAGAATCAAGTTAATTAATTTTTCAATGATTTGTATATCTGAACTTTGCTTGTCCGAAACCAAACCCAAAATATCTTCTATAAACAGGTGCATCAATTGCGACAATTCCTCTATATCTGTTTCAGTCATTGAAATTGTTTCTGTCAATGCTAAATTAATGGCTTTAATAGCATCAAAAAGGTGCGCAATAAGAATCGAACTGTTTAAATCATCATTCAGGGCATCATAACACTTGTTTTTGAATGATTTAATATCAAAACCGGAAGTTGTTCCCGATTTTATTTTATCAATATTTTCCAATCCTTCCATCAATCGTTGAAATCCTTTCTCGGCAGACATTAGCGCTTCGCTTGAAAAATCAATTGTACTTCTATAATGCGCCTGCAGTATGAAAAAACGAATGGTCATTGGTGAAAATGCCTTTTCGAGTAATTTATGCTTACCGGTAAAAAATTCCTCCAATGTGATGAAATTACCCAACGATTTTCCCATTTTTTGTCCACTAATGGTAATCATATTGTTATGCATCCAGTAACGGACGGGATTTTGTCCATGAACGACAGTTGCCTGCATTATTTCACATTCGTGATGAGGAAACAATAGATCCATTCCACCACCGTGAATATCAAAAAAATTACCCAAATACTTGGCGCTCATAGCAGTACATTCCAAATGCCAACCGGGGAAACCTTCTCCGTATTGTGAGCGCCAACGCATTATATGTGAAGGGTTTGCCTTTTTCCATAATGCAAAATCAAAACTGTTTCGTTTTTCTAATTGTCCTTCAAGTTTGCGTGTGGTACTTAACTGTTCTTCAACTGTACGTCCTGAAAGTATGCCGTATTGGTGTGTCTTATTGTATTTTTCAACGTCAAAATAGACCGAACCGTTGCTTTGATATGCATAACCATTGTTCATGATTTCATCAATCAACTCAAGTTGTTCAATTATATGTCCTGAGGCGCGAGGTTCAATGGAAGGCGGACTTACATTCAATTCATCCATAAATTTATGATAACGGTCGGTATAATATTGCACAACTTCCATTGGTTCAAGTTGTTCAATACGTGCTTTTTGGGAGATTTTATCCTCGCCTTCATCAGCATCATTTTCTAAGTGACCAACATCTGTTATATTTCTGACATAGCGAACTTTATAACCAAGATGTTTTAGATACCTGAAAAGCAAGTCGTATGTGATTGCGGGGCGTGCATGTCCCAAGTGTGGGTCTCCGTAAACTGTTGGACCACAAATATACATCCCAACAAAAGGAGGATTTAGCGGTTCAAAATCTTCCTTTTGTTTTGTTAATGTATTGAAAATTTTTAGTTTACTACTCATTCAATTATATTGGTAGTAATTCTTAGTATCTGACTGCTTTTTTTCGGGTCGTTAGACAAGATTGTAATTGATTGATTTTGACGACCATTTCTTCCTCTGGAATCAAAAGTAACAGTAATTCTTGCCGAATCACCGGAAGGAATTACGTTTTTATCAGGTTGAGTGGTTGTGCAACCGCAACTTGAGTTTACTTTTCGCAAAATAAGATTCGATTTGCCTGTATTATTTACTATAAAGGTATGAGTAACTTTATCGCCTTTTTTAATGTCGCCAAAATCGAAAACAGTTTCGCTAAATTCAATTACGGGAGCTTCTGCCATTTGTTGCGATGTCCATTTTGAATAGTCTTCTTCAATTGTTGCGCTAACGCTTATGCGATTATCATTGGATTTGTTTCCATTAATAATCAAAAATACCTGATCGCTGACAAATCCCCAATCCTGTTTTTTGGAAGCGTCAAAAACGGCAACAATTGCTCCTGTAGCGCCTGCTGCCACTCTTTCCGGTTCAACACGCATACTCAAATGAGCAGGAATACGTTCAAAAGAAATAGTAACCGGTTCTTCCGAAGTGTTGATAAATTCTAAACGCTCGGTTTTTGTTGCATCCGGATCAACCTTTGTAAATGACAAAACAGACGATTTTAAGCGAATGTTCGCCATTTGACGAGGGTAAATATCTTCAACTGTTTTTTCTTTTGCCAATACATTACCAATAATCCGCAAAATTTCGTTTGATTGCTCTGCATTTGAAGTAACCGTAATGGTTTTGTTAAAATTTCCGGGACGATTTCGCGGATCGAAAGTAGCCTTAACAAAACCTTTTCCGCCCGGCTGAATTGGTGTGCGCGTCCATTCCGGAGTTGTACAACCGCAAGATGCCTGAACAGAATGAACTACCAAAGGTTGCGTTCCTGTATTGGTGAAATTGAAAGAATAAACAACAGCTCCGCCGTCTTCTTTAATCTCTCCGAAATCATGTGTTTTCTTTTCAAATGAAAGAACAGCTTTGGTATTTTGAGAATTTAAATAAGATACCAAACCGAAGAAAGCAATTACTAAAATAATCTTTTTCATTTTATCAATTATTTATTCTATGTTTATTACTAAAAAAACAATTTTTAATTTCAAATAAACGATGAAATTTGTAGAATCTTATATATAAATTCAAAAAAAATTATATTTATAAAAACACTATAAAACGATTGAAATCTATTTTTTGATATTGTTATTGATTTTCAGATAATTATGCTTTGGGGCTGGTTTTATAAGATTGCGTTAAGAAATTTCGAGTAACGCAATGAATCGCATATTTATTTTAACCATAATTTTAAGTTCTCAAATAAAACTTGTATTTTTGCGCCCTTTTTTAATGAACTATAATAAAGGATAATTATGTCTAAAGTATTGACAAGTCGCGAAGAGAATTACGCGCAATGGTACAACGATTTGGTTATAAAGGCTGATTTGGCTGAAAACTCAGCCGTTAGAGGTTGTATGGTGATTAAACCATACGGATATGCTATCTGGGAAAAGATGCAACGTGTTTTAGATGACATGTTTAAACAAACAGGACATGTAAATGCATATTTTCCGTTATTTATACCAAAATCTTTTTTCAGCAAGGAAGCCTCTCATGTTGAGGGGTTTGCAAAGGAATGTGCAGTAGTAACCCATTACCGCCTTAAAAATGCCCCTGACGGGAAAGGCGTCATCGTTGACCCTGAAGCCAAGTTGGAAGAGGAATACGTTGTTCGTCCAACTTCGGAAACAATTATCTGGAATACTTATAAAAACTGGATTCAGTCTTATCGTGATTTGCCTCTTCTGATAAATCAATGGGCAAACGTTGTACGATGGGAAATGCGAACCCGTCTCTTTTTGCGAACCGCTGAATTTCTTTGGCAGGAAGGGCATACGGCTCATGCTACTTACGAAGAAGCCATGCAGGAAACTGAAACTATTATCAAAATTTATGCAGATTTTGCCGAAAAATGGATGGCAATGCCTGTTATTCAAGGGTATAAAACTGAAAATGAACGTTTTGCGGGAGCATTAGAAACTTTTGCAATTGAAGCATTAATGCAGGATGGGAAAGCGCTTCAGGCTGGGACTTCTCATTTTCTCGGTCAGAATTTTGCAAAAGCATTTGATGTTACATTCACAAGTTCTGAAGGGAAAGTTGAGTATGTGTGGGCTACTTCTTGGGGCGTAACTACCCGTTTGATAGGCGCTTTGGTAATGACCCATTCTGATGACAACGGGTTGGTGCTTCCTCCAAAATTAGCGCCAATTCAAGTTGTTATTGTTCCAATATACAAAAAACAAGAGGAATTGGAACAAATTTCAGCAGTCGTTAATCAAATAACTGCAAAATTAAAAAATTTAGGGATTTCAGTTAAATATGACGATGATGATAAACGTAAACCAGGTTGGAAATTTGCTGAATATGAGTTAAAAGGTATTCCGGTTCGTTTGGCAATGGGTCCCCGCGACCTTGAAAACGGAACTGTTGAAGTTGCAAGACGCGATACTATGGAAAAAACAGTTTGTCCGTTAGAAAATGTTGAAAAGTATGTTATTGATTTATTGGAAGATATTCAAACTAATATTTTCAATAATGCTCTGAAATTCCGTGAAGAAAACATTTTCAAAGTAGATGATTACGAAGAGTTTAAACGTTTATTAGACGTAAAAGGCGGATTTTACCTTTGTCACTGGGACGGAACTGCCGAAACAGAAGCCAGAATAAAAGAGGAAACCAAAGCAACTATCCGCTGCATACCAACTGACGCTCCCGAAGAAGATGGAAAATGTATGGTTACGGGAAAGCCTTCAAAAAGGAGGGTGTTGGTGGCGAGGGCTTATTGAAGTTTAAAGTTCAAAGTTTAAGGTTTGAACCCGAAACTTTGAACTTTGAACTTTGAACCTGAAACTTTTACAATCTCCCCCCTATTCCAAAATTTTCCACAAGGACATTTGTTACATTGGGAGATAGAAATGCAGGCAAAGTAGGTCCTAAATGAATGTTTTTAACTCCAAGACTTAATAAAGCTAATAAAACGATTACTGCTTTTTGTTCGTACCATGCTATATTATAGATAATTGGCAAATCGTTTATGTCTTTTAACTTAAAAGCGTCTTTTAATGCTAAAGCAATCAGTACCAGCGAGTAACAGTCATTACACTGACCGGCATCCAACACACGGGGAATTCCGCCAATATTGCCTAACGGGAGTTTGTTATAACGATATTTTGCACATCCTGCCGTAAGAATTACATTATCTTTTGGCAGCGTGGTTGCAAAATCTGTATAATATTCACGCTCCTTCATACGACCGTCACAACCAGCCATAACTACAAATTTTTTGATAGCGCCCGATTTAACTGCTTCAATTACCTTGTCTGCCAACTCTAAAACCTGATTATGAGCAAAACCGCCTATAATTTCACCTTTTTCAATTTCTACAGGAGGCGAACATTTTTTGGCATGTTCTATTAAAGCTGAAAAATCTTTTGGTTTACCGTCTTTACGCTCAGGAATGTGTCTTTCACTGTATAATCCCGCTGAACCGGTAGTATAAATTCTTTCTTTATACCCTGCATTTTTTAACGGAGGAACTATACAATTGGAAGTGAACAGAATAACACCGTTAAAACTTTCAAATTCTTCGCGTTGCTTCCACCATGCGTTTCCATAGTTACCAATAAAATGAGAATATTTTTTAAACGCAGGGTAATAATTTGCAGGAAGCATTTCGCAATGTGTGTAAACATCAACTCCTTTACCTTCAGTTTGTTTCAGTAATTCTTCAAAATCTTTCAAATCGTGTCCACTGACGAGAATACCGGGTTTTTTTCCTGTACCGATATTCACTTCAGTAATTTCAGGATGACCAAAAGTTGAGGTATTTGCCTTGTCTAACAACGCCATTGCCTTAACTCCACAATCGCCCATTTTTAAAGCAATCGCTGTTAATTCGTTTGCTCCAATATCTTTACGGCTTATTTCGGCAAGAGCGTTTTCCATCATTTCATACAGAACAACTTCTTCGTAACCCAAATTCAGAGCATGTTCGGTATAAGCGGCTGCTCCCTTAATTCCGTACATTACAAGTTGTTTCAATGAACGAACATCTTCATCGCTTTCGCTTAAAACACCAACTTGTGTTGCTTTTTTCTCATAATCACTTTCTGAAGCTTGAAAATTAACAACATCCATTTCGGGAAGCGCTATTCCAAGTTTTTCAGCCTTCGCAATCAATTCATTTTTAGCAATCAACATTTTTTTGATTTTCAGTTTTATACTGACATCGTCAAAATTTGCATTTGTGATTGTGCTAAAAAGTGCATCAATTATTAACAGACTTGCGTCTTTATTGGCTGCGTTTTTCTCACGCAAAGCCCTATTTACAACGGCCACACCTTGTACGGAATATAACAGCAAATCCATAAGCGCCGCTGTTTGCGGTTCTTTCCCGCATACGCCTTTGACAGTACAGCCTTTTCCTCCGGCTGCTTCCTGACATTGAAAACAAAACATATTCATAAAAGTTTTTTTAAAATTGTTATTTATTAAAAATTATATCCATTTTTCACTAATTACTTCACCTTGCACTGAAAGCATAATCACTTTTATCGGAACATTACGGGTTGCCTGCTCCCGTGCAATTTCAGCAATACGAACCAGTCCGCCACAACATGGAACTTCCATAATCAGTACAGTAAGCGTTTCAATTTCCGAATTATCAATCATATACGTAAGTTTGCTGATGTACTGTGGAACGTTAGAATCAAGTTTAGGACAAGCAATTGCGAGTATTTTACCCTTTAAAAAACGACTGTGAAAGTTTCCGTATGCAAAAGCGGTACAATCTGCGGCAAGCAGAAGATTTGCTTTTTTAAAAAAATCAGCGTTAGGGTTCAATAGTTGCAACTGTATCGGAAATTGTCTCAACTCGGAAGGTAGGACTTCCATTTCTGTATTTTGCTGTAAATCATCATTTAATACAGGTTTTTTTAATTCCCGAGACATCGAACCGGGGCACCCGCAAGCTAATTTCTTTTCTTCCCCCAAAGAACTGACGTCAAAATTGATATTATGTTCTTTCAAATAATTCAAGCCCTCCTGATAAAAAACCATTTCTCCATGCTCTTTTAAATGATTCAAATGAGCCTTAATTATTTTATCGCCTTTTGGTACAAGTCGCTCCATAACAGCATACTCGTTATAAGGCTCTGCCTCGCGTTCTTCAAGGGTTATAGCCCCGACAGGACACTCTCCGATACACGCTCCTAAGCCGTCACAATACAAGTCGCTTATCATAACAGCCTTTCCATCAACTAATTGCAACGCGCCTTCATGGCATCCGCTTACGCAATTGCCGCAACCGTTGCATTTTTCTTCGTCTATTTTAATTATTGTACGTTTCATGAGTATAAAATTTTTCGCAAAGGTGAGGAGTTAAAAGTATATTTTTTGTTACAATTGTTACAGTAGGGAAAATTTTTTAAATTATTTCAGTAATAATTGTATGTTTAACCGAACAATTTATTATCTTTGCAGCCTCAAACGGGGGTATAGCTCAGTTGGCTAGAGCGTTTGACTGGCAGTCAAAAGGTCAGGGGTTCGATTCCCCTTATCTCCACTTCACAGCCCTCATCATTTGTCGTTTCCCCGGCGGTCCCGGAATTCTTTCCACTACAAATCCACATGACAACATTGCTCTTCTGACGCTCCCTTTTGCACAATAGGTCGTTAATATTGCGTTATCGGACATTGAATCGAAAATTTTTTGAAATATTTCTATATTCCACAGTTCAGGCTGTTTTTCTGGCGCAAATGCATCAAAATAAACCAAATCATAGCCTTTTTCAAAATTGTGTTCTAAAAAGTCGGCTTCTATTTTTTTCAGTTTGAACCAAGGTTCAATTTCATATTCTTTATTCCACTTCGTTTCGTGGATTTTTTTTAACCAATTTACTGATACAGTAGAATTTATGATGCTAGGAAAGTTTAGTTTTTCAACAATATTTTTTTCAAGTGGAAATTTTTCAATTGAATGATAAACAATATGTTTTTTGTTAGCATT
>Ga0123353_10016799_pt1 | contig 10717 bp, 9 predicted proteins | sample TergutLab28metaG_3_FD_92763 | JGI IMG/M metagenome (GOLD analysis project Ga0123353, IMG submission 92763) | Labiotermes labralis P3 segment gut microbial communities from Petit-Saut dam, French Guiana - Lab288 P3 | ecosystem: Host-associated > Arthropoda: Insects > Digestive system > Gut ... | reverse complement strand
TTATGTCGGGTTTGCAACCCTGATTTTCGGAGGATTGCGGGTCTGCTGAACTTGATTCAGTACCGCAATGACGGGCAGAAATGAGGTTGATTCCGACAGGAATCGAATGTTTGTAGCACGAGCCGCCTCTCCCAATGTACGACTCCCTTCGGAGTCGAATAACGGTGTGATACAATATTTTCTACAAACATACGACCTCGTTGAGGTCGAGGCTTGCAGCCTTTTTCTCCGCGTTCGGCGCAGCCTCCGGTGTCCGGTTGCGCAACTAATAAAACCTGATTTTCACTCTCTCGCTCCCTTGCCAACTGCACCCCCTAACATTATTACGGCTTTATCTCATTATTTTATCTTCGGCAAAGCAACATCTTTTAAAAACAAAGAATATTTCTCACTGTAATAATTCATCATATAAACCGTACCATCATTGGTGTAATAACCGCCATCACTATAATAGTTATTATCATCCATGGAGGAGTAACCTGTCATATCCGATAGATTATTAGAAGACATAAATAAATACACATCAGAAGCAAATACTTCATATTTAAAAGTATTCTCAGTATCCACCTTATAAAGTTTTCCGTCAGAACTAAGCGCATGACGATAAAGGTTAAATTGAATTATATTCCGGAGTACGGATACAGGTTCTTTTCGAGGAATATTACTTCCGTCGCCTATCGGAGCGCTTCCCCATAAAAACAATTCACCATTCTTTGTTATATAAGAATACAACCTCTTTTCTCCTGCGAAAGCAACATTTGAGGCGAGCAAATTGTCGTCTCTATATAAATTTCCGTCAGGCATTAACTTATATCTATATTCCGTTTTTCTTGTTGCAGCATTATATTTACTTTCAAAATATACATTATAATCGTATTTGCCTATTAACTCGGATTTACCCGCAAATTGCGCACAAACAGTACGCCCTGCTAATTTATATTCATCACCGGATAGTGTTACTATACGGATAGCAGAAAGGAAACCACCACCTGGACCACAAGACCAATCTTCTGTCTTCCTATAAATATAGGATACATTTTCAAATGGTAATTTTACAGGTGAATATCTATTGTCAAAATCTCCTACCCCCAACTGTCCTACTGAATTCGCACCCCAAACATACACAGTCCCATCGTTTTTCAAAACACATACAGAACCTGAATAAACTCTTATATCTCTGACATTATCCATAATTTTTGCCGGTTCCGTTTTGTTAATACCTGTATTATCGCCAAGTTGTCCAACTTCGTTGTTTCCCCAAACCCATAAACTGCCGTCATTTTTGACAGCGAAAAAAGAAGTGCCAATTTTATTATTATTGCCCAAAATCCCTTCTACTCTCTGTAAAAGATACGAAGTACAATAAATTTCTTTCACATTTTCCAAAATAAGTTGCTCTTCGGTATATTCCTTTTTAGATTCATCCCACACTCTACGGTAAAGATGACCATCAGTATAAGATATAACATAATAACCACCGTCTCCCTGTACAAATGTGTTGGTAAATCTTGCATGCGGCGAGATAACAGACGTGATAAAGGGAGTTTTTGATTTAGGACTGCGATTGCCTACAATATTGGAATTAGCATTATTTGCCTGCCGCGTAGGATTTGACGGATTCTGCCGTTTGGCAGCCTCTGCTTCTGCCCGCTTTTGGGATTCTTTGGCTTTTGCTTTTTCAGCTACAGCGGTTCTTGCCGCATTTTCGGCTTGCCTTAGTAGATTTTGCCAATTTTGTGCATACATATTACCTGTGCCGAATAGCAGCATACAAATAACCACAAACAGATAAATGTTTGTTTTATACGGTTTATTACTACTCCTCAATTTTTTCAGACTCACTCCGTTTTTGAAATGGTTTCCGGACTCCATTACTCGCATTTGATTTGAAAACTGTTGCATAACTTTTAATTTAAGTTGTTAATATTAAATGATTTATAAAATCAGTTTTTGGATATGCAACCACACGAAAAAAGCGTGAAACCATTCGCTGATTGCTTATTTTCTTTCTTTGGCTCTCGTAAACCATTTCCCTTAAATAAGCACGAACAGTTCACGCTCGTAAGGCGTGAACCTTCGCAACCTTATTCTCAAGGGAAATTTACGAGATTTCAAGAAAGAGAGAATAAGAGCGTTAGCTCAATTATTTTTTAATCAATCTATTATATTCTTAACCATCCATTTTTTCTATTGTTTTAATCCGATACAAACTTATACGAAAATTCCTATATTTCCAAGTACTTCCAAAAAATCTTTCGGAATTATCCTTTTTCGGTCGTACCCGTCATTGAACCAGGTCGATTCTCTTCGAGAATTGCGAACTGCGAGGCACGGGGCAGGAAGCAATCCAGTTCTTTTTTATGGATTGCTTCGGGCTATCGCCCTCGCAATGACGAGTTCTCTCCTTATACAAGCCTAAAAGAGATAATTCCAATATTTTTCATATTTTCATACTGAGTTGTATGCGCTTTCTTTCCTTATCAATTTCTAAAACCTTTACTTGTATGTGCTGATGAATGGATACAACACTGCTCGGATCGGCAATATAGCGGTCAGCCATATTGGAAATATGCACCAATCCTTTTTCTTTGATTCCGATATCAACAAAACAACCAAAATTAGTAATATTGCTGACAATACCGGGCAAGATTTGTCCTTCCCTTAAATCGTCGATAGTTCGGACAGTCGGATCAAATTCAAAAACCTTGATTCCCTGGCGAGGATCGCGCCCGGGTTTATCTAATTCAGTCATTATATCTATTAAGGTAGGCATACCGGTTTTTTTATTGACGTATTGATCCAATTGGATTTTACGTTTCAATTCCGGATTTTTAATCAGTTCATCTACTGTGCAATGCATATCATCAGCCATTGTTTCTACGATATAATAACTTTCGGGATGGACGGCAGAATTGTCCAACGGATTTTTCGCGTCGGGAATGCGAAGGAATCCCGCTGCCTGTTCGTAGGCTTTTTCTCCCAAGCGGGGAACTTTCAACAGTTCTTTCCGAGATTTGAAAGGACCGTTCTTTGTCCGGTATTCTACGATGTTTTTTGCCAAAGAGGGACCTAAACCGGAAACATACGTGAGCAAATGCACACTGGAAGTATTTAGATTGACGCCAACCAAATTGACGCAATTTTCGACCGTTTGATCCAACGAGTTTTTCAGTTCGGTCTGATTGACATCGTGTTGATACTGTCCTACCCCTATGGATTTCGGTTCGATTTTGACTAATTCAGCCAAAGGATCCATTAATCGGCGACCGATGCTGACGGCTCCGCGAACCGTTACATCATATTCGGGAAATTCTTCGCGGGCAATTTTGGAGGCAGAATACACAGACGCGCCGTCTTCGCTGACCACAAAAACCTGTATCTTTCGGTCGTATCGCAGATTGGTAATAAACTGTTCGGTTTCCCGGCTGGCTGTTCCGTTGCCTATGGCAATGGCATCCACAGCATAAGCGCTAATTAGCGAAACAATTTTTGCGCCGGATTTAGCGATTTCGTGTTGCGGAGGGTGTGGATAAATCGTTTCGTTATGCAACAAGTTTCCCTGCGCATCCAAACATACAATTTTGCAACCGGTACGGAATCCCGGGTCGATACCCAAAACACGTTTTTGTCCCAATGGAGGAGCCAAAAGCAACTGTTTCAAGTTTTCTGCAAATACGTGAATGGCTTGTTTGTCGGCTTTTTCTTTAGACAAGGCCGCAAACTCCGTTTCGATGCTGGGTTTTAACAATCGCTTGTAACCGTCTTTGACGGCTATTTCTACCTGTTCGGATGCTTCGATTTCTCCTCGACGGACAAAACGTTTCGTTAAACTTTCCAAACAATGTTCGTCGTCGGGGGAAATACTTACTCGTAGAAATTCTTCGGCTTCTCCTCTGCGCATAGCCAGCAAACGATGAGAGGAACATCGGGCAAGCGGTTCGCTAAAATCGAAATAATCACGGTATTTAGCAGCGTCGGCTTCTTTTCCTTTGATAACTTTGGAGGAAATGATTGCCTCCCTTCTAAACAGGTTACGAATAGAATTACGTGCCTGTTCGTTTTCGTTAACCCATTCGGCAATAATATCGCGAGCGCCCTGAAGGGCTTCCTCTACATCTTTTACCTCATCGCTTAAAAACTGTTCGGCTTTGCCGCGGATATCCCGTTCGTTTTGCGCAAAAACAATTTCAGCCAACGGCTCTAACCCTTTTTTTCGTGCTATTTCGGCTCTCGTCTGTTTTTTAGGCTTGTAGGGTAAGTAAATGTCTTCCAGTTCGGTACTGTCCCAACATTCGGCGATACGATTCGTCAGTTCGGGAGTCAGTTTGCCCTGTTCGTCAATCGTATTTAAAATGGTTTCTTTTCGTTTGGCGAGTTCTTGGAGTTTCTCGTATTGTTGTTTGATTTCGCCGATTTGTACTTCGTCCAAGCCGCCGGTGGCTTCTTTCCGGTAACGACTAATGAAAGGAATAGTGGCTCCTTCGTCCAATAACTCAATGGTTTTCGCAATTTGTCGTTCGGGGACAGTCAGCGATTGGGCAATTAATTTTGAATAGATTTGCATACTTATAATTTGGGGTTTCAAAAGTAGTTATTTTTTTAGAAAAAGAAAAATGTTTCGATTTGTCATTATCTTTCCTTACATTTGCAAAACGATTAAAATACGCTATGATTGATTGTAAAAACATTACAAAGAGTTTTGGTACGCTGCAAGTCTTGAAAGGAATTGATTTGACGATTTCGCAAGGCGAGATTGTGGCGATTGTAGGTCCCAGCGGAGCAGGAAAAACGACCTTACTTCAAATTATGGGTACTTTAGACAAACCCGATTCCGGAGAAATTTTTTACGGGACAACCAATATTAATCAGATAAAAGACAAAGAATTAGCCGCATTTCGGAATAAAAATATCGGTTTTGTCTTTCAATTTCACCAATTATTGCCGGAGTTCACGGCTTTGGAAAACGTAATGATTCCGGCTTTGATAGGCGGTGTGCGACAATCGGAAGCAACACGAAAAGCGCAAGAGATTTTAGATTTTTTGGGATTATCGGAACGCACCGAACACAAACCGGCTGCTCTTTCCGGCGGCGAAAAACAGCGAGTAGCGGTAGCACGCGCATTGATTAATCGTCCTTCCGTCATTTTCGCCGATGAGCCTTCGGGAAGTTTGGATACGCAGAACAAGGACGAATTGCATCAACTGTTTTTCGACCTGCGCAGCCAATTTAATCAAACTTTTGTAATTGTAACACACGATGAGGATTTAGCAAAACTTACGGATAGAATTATTTATATGCGGGATGGAATAATAACAGGGAACTTCTAAAAACAACATTGTCATAGCGGGGATTCCCGCTTTCGCGGGAATGACAGGCAGAATTAAAAAATTACAACTTAACAACTCAAAACTATGGATTGGAAAAACTTTTTCTATTTTTCCCGTCGTGAGAAACAGGGAATTCTTCTTTTACTTGTATTCGTTGCCGGCATCTTTGCAGGAAAGTGGATTTTTTCGTCGGCGAAACCCGAGCCGCTTGCAGAGTCGGAGTTTGTAGAACAAGTCGTTACTCAAACGAACAACCCTGCGAATATTCCCGAACGTCCGGTTAATACACCTGTGTATAATAACAACCGGCAATCTCCTTCGCGCAATTATTCTTCTCAACAAGAGCAACAAAGAACCTATTACGTGCAGGGAAAAGAACCTGTTGTTCGACCCAATCCTCCAACGGAAAAATTCCCGCAAGGAACGGTTATCGAACTGAACGAAGCCGATACTGTAATCCTGACGCGCATTCCCGGTATTGGTCCTGCGTTTGCCAAACGCATTATCGCTTACCGAAAAACGTTGGGAGGGTATCATCGCATTGAGCAACTGCAAGAAATTTATGGGATGTACGAAGAACTTTACACTCAAATTACACCCTATTTAAAAATAAATCCGGAAAGCATTATCGGCATTCCGGTAAATAGCGCTTCGATAGAACGATTGCGGGCGCATCCCTATATCAATTTTTATCAGGCGAAAGCCATTGTAGAACTTCGGAAAAAGCGGGGACAACTCAGCGGAATCGAAGAATTATATCTACTGGAAGAATTCACGCCTGACGACTGGATGCGAATTACGCCTTATCTTGTCTTTTAGAGGAAACTATTAACAAAAGGTTGCCAAATGTTTCATCCACCAACAATCCTGTAAATCTGTCAGAAGATGAAACACTAAACCCACTCCGATGATTCGGGTTTTCTTGAAAAAAAGTAATGCTGCATAAATAATCATAGCATAGTAGGTGTGCAAAATATGAAAATTTATACTGCACCTGTTCGGGTCGAAAACAGGCGTTGCCAATAAATGGTCTAAATCAATCAACATAGTTAGAATCATAATGAGCCACGCCTTCTTCCATTCTTTCCTGAAAAAAACGAATGCGATAACGCCCGGAAAAAGAAAATGCAATCCGTAATGAACGATGGGGCGTAGTATTTCTATCCAACAATAATTTTCCATTTCAAAAATCCGTTGAGGCTGTCTCAAAAGTTCTAAAAAGAGCGTTGTCATTGCGGGCTTGACCCGCAATATCCTGATTATTAGCAATCTTTTTCAGAGGATCCCGCGCGGGGCGCGGGATGACAGGCTTTTGACACACCCTTCTCCTGTCTTACTCTTTTTTTCGGAACGGCGGCTTAACTACTTTCGCCTCAATGTCTTTCTCGCGGATGCGAATAAAAATGGAAGTATCCAGCGCCGCATATTCCGGTTTAACATAACCGAAACCGATAGCCTTTTTGGTAGCGGGGGAAATAGTGCCGGAGGTAACGACACCGATCATTTCGCCGTCCGGATTAATCATTTCGTATCCGTGACGGGCAATGCCTTTGCCAATCATTTCGAAACCAACCAACTTTTTGGAAAGGACTTGGTCTCTTTCGACTTCCAAAAGCGGACGGGAAATAAAATCGTTTCCTTCGGTAAATTTGGTAATCCAAGCCAGTCCGGCTTGCAGAGGGGATGTTTCATCATCTAATTCATTGCCGTATAACGGAAATCCGGCTTCCAAACGCAACGTGTCGCGGGCGCCCAACCCGGCAGGCTTGATGCCGTATTCGGCGCCGGCTTCAAAAATATCTTTCCAAACAGGCTCTGCATATTCCGGATAGAAATACAATTCAAATCCTCCACAGCCGGTGTAGCCGGTATTGGAAATAATTACATTATCTGTTCCGGCTATTTCCCCTGTAATAAAACCATAATAAGGAATAGCCGTCAAATCAATATCGGTCAGTTTTTGTAAAGTCTTCAAAGCCAGCGGTCCTTGAATGGCTAACTGCGCAATATGGTCGGAAGCATTTTCCAATTCTGCTCCTTCGGTATTGTTTTTCACGCACCAATCCCAATCTTTTTCAATATTAGCAGCATTTACGACCAACATATATTTTTCCGGTTCGTAATGATAAACCAACAAATCATCCACAATTCCGCCCTTTTCGTTCGGGAAACAAGTATATTGCGCCTTCCCGACCGGAAGATTGGCAATATCGTTGGAAGTGATTTTCTGAATAAATGCTTGGGCTTTCGGACCTTTAATCCAAAATTCTCCCATGTGCGAGACATCAAATACCCCTACATTGTTGACCACCGTATTGTGTTCGTCGATAATACCGGAATATTCGACAGGCATATTGTAACCGGCAAACTCGTGCATTTTGGCTCCAAGTTTGCAGTGAATGTCGGTAAAGGGTGTTTGTTTCATAATAGTAGCCGTCATAAATTTTACAGAACAAAGGTACATACTTTTTTCTAATTTTGAACCAAAATTGAATCTATTATGGATTTGTGTAAATCCGTATCCGCCAATCCTGAGGATACAGGTTATTGGCTCGCGTACCGATATTTTTCACAAAACCCAGCGGATGCCGGCAATAAGTAATCAGCAAATATCCTTTGGGCAGTGTGGTAGGAATGTCGTGTAAGGCTTCTTTCCGAAGATAACGCAAAGCGGTTGTCTTATCGACTTCCCATTGAGGAAAAGTATCGGCAGACAATGCGGTAGACAGGGCTAATTCGTGTGCCGGAACGAAATCTTTGCCTTTCTGTTCGCCCAAAGCAACTCCGGCGGATACAATTCTCAACCGTTTACTCAAATAGATGTAATCCGTTGCATATATTTCCGGAATAGCGACAGGTCGATTTTGTTCGGAAACAATCACAAATTGCGCGGGATGAAACAAGTAAGATTGTCTTGGATCCGTCATTGCGGGCTTGAACCGCAATCCTCTTTGGGTTTCAGGGGGTCCCGCGTCGAGCGCGGGGTGACGAAGCGTCCCCGTCTTCCGAACGGCGGCAATGAAAAACCCTTCGCCTTTGGTTTGATGCGGTAAAAAACGACGAGGTTCTTCAACTAATTCGGCGCCCAATTTCCGGCAAATCCAATCAATGTTATCTTCGTTTTCTTCCCGATTATAAGTACAGGTACTGTATATCAATAATCCGCCGGGACTTAATGCCGACCAACTATCCGCCACAATGCGTTTTTGCCTTTCGGCGCAAAGCCGGACGTTGCCGACCGACCACTCTCTCAATGCCACAGGGTCTTTCCGAAACATTCCTTCGCCCGAACAGGGAACATCTGCAAGCAAAACGTCGAAAAAACCGTTGAGCCGTCCAATATCTTTAGGGTCGTTGTTGGTAACTATCGAATAAGGATTTCCCCACTTTACCCGGTTTTCGGTCAGTACGGATGCTCGTTGACGAATCACTTCGTTGGCTACTAATAAACTTCCTTCCGGCAAAACAGCCATTAATTGAGTGGATTTTCCTCCCGGGGCTGCACATAAATCAAGCGTTTTAACCGGCTGCGAAATATACTTTTTTACGATTTGTTCCAGATACATCGACGAGGCTTCCTGCACATAATAACAGCCGGCATGAAACAATGGGTCTAACGTAAAAGAGGGACGGGAAGATAAATAATAAGCATTGGAAGCCCACGGCACCGCTTCTTTACAAACAAAAGGGTAAGTTAACGGCTTTTTAGCCGGATTCCACCGGATACTGACGGGAGGATCTTCATTCAGAGCCTCTTCGAATGCCGACCACCCAGCGCCTAAAAGCGTTTTTGTTCGTGCAATAAAGTCTTGCGGCAATTGCATATTTCTGTTTTCAAAATAAGACGTTCAAAGTTATGAAAATAATTCCTATTTTTGCAAAAAATAAAAATATGCCTGCAACACTTTTTCTTATTCCGGTAACTTTGGGCGATACGCCGGTACAGCGGTCGCTTCCTTCGTATAACACGGAAATCATTTTGTCGTTGCAGCATTTTATTGTAGAAAACGTACGAAGCGCCCGCCGTTTCCTCAAACAAACCGATTCGACGATTGATATTGATGCGCTTACTTTTTACACTTTAAACCAACATACTGCTCGCGAAGAATTGTCCGGGTTTCTCGACCCCATACAAAAAGGATATTCTGTCGGGCTGTTGTCCGAAGCCGGTTGTCCTGCCGTAGCCGACCCCGGCGCCGATATTGTGGCGTTGGCTCAACAAAAAGGGATTCCGGTAACGCCTTTGGTCGGTCCTTCTTCCATTCTGTTGACTTTAATGGCATCGGGGTTGAATGGTCAAAACTTTGCTTTTCTCGGTTATTTACCTATCGAAAGCGCTCAACGGATAAAAGCGTTAAAACAAATAGAACAGCGCGTTCAGACAAGTCATCAAACACAGTTGTTTATCGAAACGCCTTACCGAAATCAAAAAATGTTGCAAGAGATTCTGAATACCTGCCAAGCGAATACCCGATTATGTATTGCAACCGATGTTACGCTTCCCACGGAAGAGATTCGGACGCGGCGGATTGCCGAATGGAAAAAAAATGTTCCGGACTTGTCGAAGAGGCTTTGTGTTTTTGGAATCGGGGTGTAATGTTTTCAAAATTTTCACTACTTTTGTCTCTCAAATTGAGCAAAATAAATTGAATATGGAAAATCAACTGATTATCTATAATACCCTGTCTCGAAAAAAAGAAGTATTTGTTCCTCTGCATTCGGGGCGAGTTGGGTTGTATGTCTGCGGTCCCACCGTTTACGGCGACCCGCACTTGGGTCACGCCCGTCCTGCTATTACCTTCGACATTCTGTTCCGTTATCTTACCCATTTAGGTTATAAAGTGCGTTACGTGCGAAACATTACCGATGTAGGGCATTTAGCCAACGATTCCGATTCGGGCGAAGACAAAATTGCTAAAAAAGCCCGATTGGAGGATTTGGAGCCAATGGAAGTCGTGCAATATTACCTCAATCGTTACCATAAAGCGATGGACGCACTCAATGTATTGCCGCCCAGTATTGAGCCGCACGCCAGCGGACATATCATCGAACAGATTCAATTAGTAGGAGATATTTTGGAAAAAGGATACGCATACGAAAGTGAAGGCTCTGTTTATTTCGATGTTGAAAAATATAATCAAAAATATAATTACGGCGTTTTATCCGGACGGAATGTAGAGGATATGCTAAGTGCGACCCGCGAATTAGACGGTCAAGAAGAAAAGCGTCAATCGGTAGATTTTGCTTTGTGGAAAAAAGCAGCGCCGGAACATATTATGCGTTGGCAAAGTCCCTGGAGTGATGGTTTCCCGGGTTGGCATCTCGAATGTTCGGCAATGAGCAGGAAATACTTGGGCGAAATTTTCGATATACACGGAGGCGGAATGGA
>Ga0123353_10016795_pt1 | contig 10719 bp, 8 predicted proteins | sample TergutLab28metaG_3_FD_92763 | JGI IMG/M metagenome (GOLD analysis project Ga0123353, IMG submission 92763) | Labiotermes labralis P3 segment gut microbial communities from Petit-Saut dam, French Guiana - Lab288 P3 | ecosystem: Host-associated > Arthropoda: Insects > Digestive system > Gut ... | reverse complement strand
TGAGTATGCCGCAATTGTGACAATCATGTCCGGCGTCGTCACTGAACTGGAACTGAACTACCGGAATTACTCCCTGACCGGGGAGTTCACGGGCTTGTTCCCGGAGCGGCAGGCGCTTGCCGCGGCGGGAGGGGAGTTTATGCTGCTATATTCGGATACGGGTTCAGATACGCTCCAGCCGTCATGGAGCCGGAGAAGTTTGTAAGGCGCGGCGCCCCTGCAACGGACTCGGTAATGTTTGTTAATGCGCTTGTAGGGGCGACCGTCCCGGTCGCCCGCGTGCGTTGCAAGCGTCGTCTCCGCAACGGACTCGGTAATGTTAGAACTTAATCAGAAAGAGGTGGGCCGGAATGAGTGTAGCCAGGATCAAGACTATCGTTATCGGCGCGCTCTTTCTGCTAAACGTTTTCTTCTTCGCTGTTATCATTATTGACAATACCGCCGACGCGCGCAGCGCGAGGCAGGCTATCGAAAAATCATGCACTATTGTCCAGCAAAACGGGATCACTATAGACCCTGACGACGTAAAAACAGGAGGCGGGATCAGGACAAAGAGGACCGCGCGCGATACCGCGACGGAGGAAATAATTGCGCGCTCGGTGCTGGGGGCTACAAATATGACGGACCTGGGCGTCATATCATTGTATGAGAACCCGGAGCGAGGGACAGCCAGGTTTTACAGCGGAGGCGATTTTGAAATCAGCCTGCATGAGGGTGTGATAACAAATTCAGGCGGGACGCAGAAAACCGTACAGAAGATTTTACGCGATATGAAACTTGAAACGACGGCGCTGAATGTCTCAACCGGAACGGATGGCGAAACGGCTACCGCCGTGTGCAGGCACGAAAACGCAAGGGTTTTTAACTGCCCAATAGAGTTTGTCTTTACCGGGGACAGCCTTAAAACGATTAAGGGGCGGTATGTCGCAGGTTTCGAAGTTGTGGAGGATCGCAGGAGCATCTCCCAGGTTGGCACGGCTTTGCTGGGTTTTCTTGCATGGGCGGACGATGAAGATTTGAACTGCAGGCATATTTTCAGCGTTGAAGCCGGTTATCAGCACAGGATCGTCGGTTCGTTCGGAGAAGGGGTGATCGTCCCGGCGTGGCTTATTATCACAGATAAAGGGCAGTTTATCATCGACGACGAGACCGGAGAGGTCAGGTTGTTCTAAGGAGTATTTACGCATGTTTTCGGAAAAAATGAAGTTTTTTGAACCTTCGATTTTTATCAGGCTTGAGGAAGCGCTGGCTTCCTGCGAGCTGCCTGTATGCAATCTGGGCGTCGGGACTCCCGACATGCCGCCTGCGGGGCATATCGTCGACGCTTTCTTAAACAGCGCGCGCGATATGGAGAACTTTAAATATGCGCTTGCAGACACAGCGGAGCTTACTGACGCGGTTATCGACTGGTATAGGCGCAGGTTTTCAGTGAGTCTCGCGCGCGGTAACGTCGTCGGGTTGATCGGTTCCCAGGACGGCCTGGCGCACCTGCCGCTCATGGTTCTCAACCCGGGCGACGTGGTATTGCTGCCGGATCCCGGATACCCGATGTTCCTCACCGGGGCGCGGTTATCGTCCGCAAAAATAGTCCACACGCCGCTGCGCGAGGATAACGGCTATCTTGTGGATTATGAGGCAATATCACCGGTTGACGCCCATAGCGCGAAACTGCTGATAATATCTTATCCCGCAAACCCGCTCGGAAGGCTCGCGCCTATGGAGTTTTTCGAGAAAACCGTCTGGTTCGCGAAAAAATACGACATACGCGTCATCCACGACAACGCTTATGTCGAGCTCACGTTTGACGGCAACCCCGGGCACAGTTTTCTCGAAGCAAAGGGCGCGGCGGACGTGGGCGTCGAGTTTAACAGTTTGTCGAAATCATACAATCTCACGGGCGCGCGGATATCGTTTATGCTTGGCAACGCCGATATGTGCTCAGCGCTGACGCGGCTGAAATCCAATATCGATTACGGTATATTCAAACCTGTCCAGGCTATGGCTGTCGCGGCTATCACCGGACCGCAGGACTGCCTGACCGAATTGCGCGCGGAGTACCAGGTCCGGCGGGACGCGCTTTGCAGCGCACTGACGGATGGCGGTTGGCGCGTTACGCCGCCGCAGGGGACTATGTTTGCTTGGGTAAAGCTGCCTGACAAGTTCCGCGACTCTCTGGAATTTGCGCTCGGATTATTAAAAAGCACCGGGATTGTGCTCGTTCCCGGAATCAGCTTCGGTCAGGGCGGAGAAGGCTATGTGCGCATCGGCCTGGTAAGGCCGGCGGAGGATATGGCGGCCGCAGCGCGTAAAATAACGCGGTTTTCGCAGCAATGATTTTGTTGTCTTACAGCGCACTTGCGCTGTATAATGACTTGAAAGAGGTGACCGTTCAATGGATATAAGCTACAGTGTTGGGCGTCGGATATGGCGCATAATCTATCCTCCTCTGATTTTTCTTGCAGTTTCTATCGTCGTCACGGTAATAATCACGATATCAGTCATGTTTTATATGCTTGCGCGTGAAGCCACGGAGGCGATCGATCTGACAAATCCCGCACCGTTCATTAATAATCTGGACGTCACCACAGATAACATCGTCAGGGCCTTGGTTACCTACTCGCTCCATATATCATTTCTCACTAACCTTGTTTCGTTTTCGATATTTCTGCCGATGTGGCTCAAAACGAGAAAAAAGAATGATATCTGTAAAAATAAGTTTCCGGCAGTCGTCGGGTTGCTGGCGTTGGGGTTTTTTGCTGCTTTTAATATCCTCCAGATGCTTTTGTTTTCGCTAACTGATATTATGAAGTTTTTCCCGAGTTATGACGGCATAGTTGAGTACCTTGTCGCCGATTCGCTGGTAATCCAGATCCTTGCGGTTGGGATAGCGGCGCCAGTTGTCGAGGAACTCGTTTTCCGGGGCATACTGATGACCCGGATGCGCTGGCTGCCGGTGTGGGCGTCGGTGCTTATCCAGGCGGGGATATTCGGGTTTGTGCATCTAAACTTGTTCCAGGGTATATATACTTTTGTCGCAGGGGCGATGCTCGGGCTGGTTTTCGTGAAGTACCGCTCTGTGACCGTCGTCATAATCGGTCATATGGCATACAACCTCGCAAGCGTAGTGCTTTCGCATGTGACAAACGAGGTCGCCGCGGGTATAACAGTCATTGTAGCCGCGTTGGTGCTTCCGCTAACGATCGTATTCCTGATAAAGCTCCGTAAGCCCGCTTTGATAAAGGAAGGGCAGATTATCAGACAGCAGCTGCCGGCGTACGGTTACGGATACGGCCAGGGCTACTATGGCCAGGGTTACTATGGTCAGGGCTATTATGGGCAAGGGTACTACGGTCAGGGCTACTATGATCAGGGGTACGGTAATGTCCAGCCATACGGGTATGGTCAGGGGTACGGTAATGTCCAGGCATACGGGTACGGTCAGGGGTACGGTCAGGGGTACGGTAATGTCCAGGCATACGGGTACGGCCAGGGGTACTACGGCCAGGGTTATGGCAATTACGGCAATGTGCAGAATGCAGGGTATGGCCAGGGTTACTACGGCCAGGGCTATGGCAATTACGGCAATGTGCAGAATGTCGGGTATGGCCAGGGTTACTACGGCCAAGGTTATGGCAATGTACAGAATGCAGGGTATGGCCAGGGTTACTACGGTCAGGGCTATTACGGTCAAAGCTATTACGGTCAGGGATATAGTAATTACGGCAATGTGCAGAGTTACGGCTATGGTCAGGGTTATGGCCAGGCGTTCTATCAGGGGCCGCTACCAGCGCTTCCGGTTAGCAGCGTGCAGCAGCAGCAGGAGACTCCCACTTTTCCGGTTGAAGACGCGCAGCCGCAGGAGCCTCCCGCGCTGCCGATTGAAGACGCGCAGCAGCAGGAGCCTCCCGCGCTGCCGATTGAAGACGCGCAGCAGCAGGAGCTTCCCGCTTTTCCGGTTGAAGACGCGCAACCGCAGTGGACGCCCGCGCTGCCGATTGAAGACGCGCAGCAGCAGGAGCCTCCCGCGCTGCCGATTGAAGACGCGCAGCAACAGGGGACGCCTCCTGCGCTACCAACTGATGACGCAGCGGAATCCCCTGAGTTCTAGTAACTTATTGACTATTATCTGCAATAATAAGCGAGAAAACAATCGTTATCTCCAAGCGTTACCCCGGATAAATCGGAAAAGACCTGTAGCTTGTCATAGGGGTGGTCGTCCCCGACCGCCCGCGGGCGACCGGGACGGTCGCCCCTACAAAGGGGTTCGCAATACACGAACCATTTTGTCCGAATTTATATCCTTGGCTCCTCGCGGTCCGCAGACCGCATTGGTTATTTCACCAGGCTTGCCACTTCAGCGGCGAAATCATCCTGCTTTTTTTCGATGCCTTCACCTTTTTCATAGCGTGTAAATGCCTTGACAGCTATCTGCCCGCCCAGCGTTTTTGCCACTTGCTTCACATGATCGCCGACCGTCAGTTTGTTCTCTTTGACGTATGGCTGATTTAAGAGGCATATCTCCTCATAGAACTTGTTGATGCGGCCCTTCACCATGTTTTCGGCTATCTGGCGTGCCTTGTCGTCGGGAAGGTTCTTCGCTTTGTTTTCCTCGATTGCCTTGTTAAGCTGTATCTCTTTTTCCCTTTCGAGCTCGCCGGCGTCGACCGACGATACGTCGAGATAAAGCGGGCGCATGGCGGCTATCTGCATCGCGACGTCCTTACCGAGTTCGGCGACGGCGTCCATGTCGGATATACCTGATACATCAAGATTTACGATAACACCGATTTTCCCGCCCATGTGAACGTATGGGATACTAAGCCCCTCCGTATAGCGGACGAACCTGCGCACGGAAATGTTTTCGCCAATGACAAGGATCATCTCCTGCTGCTGCTGTTCAATGGTCAGATCCGTACCCGGATATCCGGCTGCCATCAGGCTTTCGATATCGGGAGGGGCGCTAAGGGCGACCACCTCGGCGACGCCTTTGACAAATCCGGTAAACATATCGTTTTTAGCTACGAAATCTGTTTCAGAATTGACCTCGACGACAACGCCGACGCCGTCGAACACAGCGGCATAGGCGACGCCTTCAGCAGTGATCCTGCCGGCTTTTTTCTGAGCGGCCGCGAGGCCGTGTTCCCTGAGGTATGCGATTGCTTTTTCCATGTCCCCGTCTGATTCGGTCAGGGCTTTTTTACAGTCCATCATGCCGACTCCGGTAGCTTCGCGGAGTTCTTTGACGTCTTTTGCGGTGAATTCCATATATATCCGATCCTTTCGTCCTATTCGTCAGCTTGCGCATCGTCCGGCTCGCCGGCCTGTTCATGAGCGGCATATGCAGCTTCCGCGGCGTGTTCCGCCGCTTCCGCTGCGTCGGCGCCCTGACGGCCTTCGATGACCGCGTTTGCCATCGCCTGCGAGATGAGCCGTATCGCCCTGATAGCGTCGTCATTGCCGGGAATGATATAATCGATCTCATCGGGATCGCAATTCGTATCAACTATCGCGACGATCGGGATGCTGAGTTTTCTGGCTTCCGCGATCGCGTTGCGTTCTTTCCGCGGGTCGATGATAAACAGCGCCGCGGGCAGCCGTTTCATCTCCTTGACGCCTCCGAGGTATTTTTCGAGCTTGTTGATCTCGTTTGTGAGCTTTATGACTTCCTTTTTCGGCAGAATATCAAAAGTCCCGTCGTCCTGCATCTTACGCAGTTGGGCCAGCCTGTCGATCCTCATGCGCATCGTCTTGAAGTTGGTGAGCATGCCTCCGAGCCAGCGGGCGTTTACGAAGAACATACCGACGCGTTCGGCCTCTTCTTTTATCGCGTCCTGCGCCTGCTTTTTTGTTCCCACGAATAAAACGGAACCGCCTGTCTCGCTCACTTCGCGGACGAAGTTGTATGCTTCTTCAAGTTTTCTAACAGTTTTTTGCAGGTCGATGATGTAGATCCCGTTTCGTTCCATGTAGATGTACGGGGCCATTTTGGGGTTCCAGCGCCTTGTCTGATGACCGAAATGTACGCCTGCTTCGAGTAATTGCTTCATTGATACTACTGACATTAGTTTTCCTCCAATTATAGTTTTGTTGTTCCTCCGGCGCCGTCGCTTCTTCCCGTCCATCGCGCAATACGCGCGACACAAGGCGGAAAAATCAGGAGCCGTGTGTCAATGCCAGAGCATTCTAACAAAACGCTCCGGAAAAATCAAGAACTTTTTTAATATGCGCCGCTCACGTATGAACCGCTCACGTTCACTGACAAGGTAACTGTTGCTTCAGGCGCTACGTTCACATTTCGTCAGCGGCCGAAGTATGAAAAATGCATGTAATCGTTGTTCGAGCGCCAGTCGACTCCGCCCCAGCCCCATCCGTGGTTCCGGAAAGCGCGTTCGACGTCGCCGCCGATCGGGATCGAATAGGGGTTTTCACCGGGCGCCCAAAGCGTGCCGCCCACGAAGCTGCCGTCCGGGAATACCTGGTAGTTTTCATTCGGGTTGATATCGATCGCGGTGCCCTGCGGATGTTCGCCCCAGCCGTCCCTCCAGTCAAAACCCATCGCGGAGTGAATCGGGAACTGCTCGGGGCCGTTGTATATCTCGTCAAAGATCGAAATCACATCGCTGGCGACATACCTGTGGACTTTTATTGAAATGGTATCCGTGTACTTCTCCCCTGAACTGTTGAGTTTCCAGACTTTTACGCTGACCGTCGTCATATACAGCTCCGCTTCGGCTTTTGAGTTGAAATCGAAGAAGTAATCCGCCTCGTTTTTTGAACTGACGTTTACGATAAGCTCCTTGTCACCCGTCACGTAGAGAGTCAGGTATGCCGAACGCGAAATCGCGCGCCTGCTCTCGTCGACGGCAGTCACCGTAAACAAGTTCGTCCCGATGCTCAGCGCCCACGCGTCAACTGTCGCTGAAGGTTTGTCGATATACACGTCAAGGACGCCCCATTCGGTCAGCATCCTGAGCCTGTAAGAGCCGGCGTCCTCGACAGGAATCCAGTTCAGCCGGACGCCGTCCTGAATATCCAGGGTCGCGCCGTTTAGCGGCGTCGTGAACACCGGAGCTGCGAGGTCGTGCTGCAGCAGCGGCGATGACGCGCGGTCCTCATAACTCGAAAAAGTCTCATAGATGCGTTTGATTGTGACGATACCCTGTTCGATCGTACACCTGTCCTTTGGCAGATACTTCCCGTCGCTCCCCCTGACTATCGCGTGCTTCGCCATATACGCGGCGGATTCGCGCGCCCAGTCGCTTATTTCCCCGTCGTCGGAAAAAGCGGAGAGGATACCGGCAATCTCGTCGTGCCCCACCGCCTCTCCCGGAACACAGAAGACGATCGCGTTGTAGAGCATCTTGAAGACTTCTTCGCGGCTCAATGCGTCAGCCTTCCCGAGAATGATTTTACCGTCGGGCGTCGTGCCTTTCCCGTTGATTATCCCCGCGGCGTACGCCTGATAGAAGTGTTCGGGAATATACCAGTCGTCGTCCTCAAACACGACGCTGTCGTCCCCTGGTAAGACGCTGTGCGTGAGCTTTTCGCACAGGGTTACCGCCATCTCGCAGAATATGTCTTTTGTGATCATATCGGTGAATGAAACATAGTATAGCAGATACGGGTTGACGAGGCCCCACTGGCGCGCCAGTTCGACGTCATAGTCCGCCCATTCCGAAGGGAACGCGGCTTCAGACGGAGACGTCAGGTGCGGTATGAACAGCGCCAGCGCCAGCAGCAGCGCCACAATAAGAAGAAATCGTTTCATAAGCAGACTATACATAAGTTTATAGCTTTTGTCAAATATCAGTTTTTAAGACGGGAAGGGTATCAGTTTATATTTATGGGAAGGGGAGTGGCCGCGGTGGCAGGTTTTGGCGGGACGGTTGAAGATAACGCAGTTATGACCAAGCATGACGCGTTGCGGCAATACTTCGGGCACACAGCTTTCCGCGCAGCGCAGGGGGAACTGATCGACGCGATCCTTTCCGGCCGCGACGTCATGGGAGTCATGCCAACGGGAGCGGGCAAGTCGGTATGTTACCAGATACCGGCAATGATGCTGCCCGGCGTAACGCTGGTCGTGTCGCCGCTGATATCGCTGATGAAAGACCAGGTCGCGCAACTGACGCGCAGGGGTATGCCCGCAGCCTTTATAAATTCGTCGCTTACCGCCGCCCAGCACCGGGAGGTGCTGCTCCGCGCTGAAAGCGGGCGATACAAGATAGTTTACGTCGCGCCGGAGCGGCTCGAAACTGAAGAGTTTGTCCGGTTCGCGATGGGGACGCATATCGCGCTTGTCGCTGTGGACGAAGCGCATTGCGTTTCTCAGTGGGGGCAGGATTTCCGGCCGAGTTATCTGAAGATCATGGGATTTGTCGAAAAAATGAGCAGGCGCCCGGTCGTCGGCGCGTTCACAGCTACTGCGACCGCCGTTGTAAAAAACGATATGGCGCGGCTACTGGGGCTGCGCGACCCGCTGAGCCTGACAACGGGATTTGACAGGCCAAACCTCCGGTTTGAAGTGGCGAGGCCGAAAAACAAACCGGCGTTTTACCGCGAGCTGGTTGCGCGGCGCGGCGGGATGTGCGGGATCATATACTGCGCGACACGAAAAACTGTGGATGCGCTCTGTGCGGAACTGCGCGGGCATGGGGTCGCCGCTTCGGGATACCACGCCGGGCTCGACGATGAGGAGCGGCGGCGGAACCAGGATGATTTCATCAACGACCGCGTTACGGTCATGGTCGCGACGAACGCGTTTGGAATGGGCATCGACAAGCCGGACGTGCGTTTTGTAATACATTACAACATGCCGAAAAATGTCGAAAGCTATTATCAGGAGGCGGGCAGGGCCGGCCGCGACGGTCTGCCGTCGGACTGCATACTATTGTTTTCGGACGATGATATTAAGATCGCTGAGCATTTCGTGCATTCTTCCGGGAAGAACAAAGAACTCACCGAAAAAGAGCGCCGGTTGTTGTACCGGCGCGATATGGACAGGATCGATAAAATGACCGGTTACTGCGAGACAAACGCGTGTCTGCGCGCTTATCTTTTAAAGTACTTCGGGGAGAAGAGGACCGGACGGTGCGGTAACTGCGGCAACTGTAATAAAACGCCTGATAGCCGGCGGCGAAAGCCGTAGCCGCGCAGTGGAAGCCGCTGGAAGTATCAGGTTATTTGGTGACTCTGTCTATGTATAGGCCTATTCTCTTGTCTTCGCGCTGGATATGGCTTACCAGCCACTTTACTATGACTTTGTTGACATTGCTGCTCAGTTCTTCTGATGAGCCGCTCTCCTGAAACTGCTTTACAAGCTCGCCCACCGTGCCTTTGAAGTCCTCATGGAGTTGTTTATGCCTGATATAGTCGGGATAGCCGTATTGAAGCTGCAACGCTTCTTCATCGTTGAAATGGTTGATAGTGTAGTCAACGAGAAAACTCAGCGTTGCCTGGAGCTTTTCCAAATCGCTCCCCGTAATACATGCTTCAACGAGTTCGCTCAGAAGCTCGAACAGGCGGCGATGCTGATCGTCCACCAGCGCGTTTCCCAGTTTGTATTCGTCAGACCAGGCGATACCGAACTTGATTTCACTCATACATACAAACCTCTTTTGCGTTTATCACGCGGTGTGAAGCCGCGCATGTCTGGAGCAGGATGCGGGAATCGAACCCGTATTTTCAGCTTGGGAAGCTGACATTCTGCCATTGAACTAATCCTGCGATAGTGGTATTATATAGGAAATACGAAAGAAAAGCAAGGATTATTTGATTCCGAACTAAATGATCCGCACTTATTATACAGGAGGTAAGCATTATGATAAAGGTGAATCTTGAGGGAGCGCTTGGTTTTCTTGATGAGGATGAACTGAGCGGAACCGACACAAAAAAAGCTCTCGACGAGCTAATGACGCTGGATGAAAACGGCTGGATCGATCTGCCGGTAAGTTATGATCCGGCGTTATCCGCGGAGATAAAGGGCGCGGCGTCAAAAATCAAGGAAGAATCAGAGGTGCTCGTCGTTCTGGGAATCGGCGGATCGTACCTTGGGGCGCGCGCGGCGATCGATTATATCAATTCGCCGAACTACAATGTGCTGCCTAAGCGGACCCCGGATATTTATTTCGCGGGGAACAACGCGTCGGGAGAGTATCTGACGCAGGTTATGCAGCTTATTGGCGACAGGGATTTTTCCGTGAACGTCATCTCAAAATCCGGTTCGACGCTGGAAACGGCTGTCGCCCTGCGGTTTTTCAAGGCAATGCTGGAGTCGCGATACGGAACCGGCGGCCTGAAAGAGCGGCTGTATGTGACTACAGACAACAAATACTCCCCGCTGCGCGATATGGCTGCGCGCGAGGGGTATGCCACGCTCGATATGCCCGACGGAGTGGGCGGGAGATACAGCGTCCTTACCGTGGTCGGCCTTCTGCCGTGCGCCGCCGCCGGTATCGACATTGATGAGATGATGAACGGCGCGCGCGAGGAGATGGACACAGGCACGGAAAACGCTTGCCTTTACGCGTCGGCGCGCCAGGCGCTTTACCGGAAAGGAAAGAAGATCGAGCTGCTCGCGTGTTATGAACCGGCGTTCCGGTCGATGGGCGAGTGGTGGAAACAGCTTTTCGGCGAGAGCGAAGGAAAGGCGGGAATCGGTATTTTCCCCGCGTCCGCGGATTATACGGCGGACCTTCATTCGCTCGGGCAGTATATTCA
>Ga0123353_10016794_pt1 | contig 10719 bp, 11 predicted proteins | sample TergutLab28metaG_3_FD_92763 | JGI IMG/M metagenome (GOLD analysis project Ga0123353, IMG submission 92763) | Labiotermes labralis P3 segment gut microbial communities from Petit-Saut dam, French Guiana - Lab288 P3 | ecosystem: Host-associated > Arthropoda: Insects > Digestive system > Gut ... | reverse complement strand
CCGATCACTTCCGTGATGCCCATGACCGAAAGGTCTTCAGTGCGGAACATGGTGTCGAGTCCGGCTTCGGCAAGGTGCACGCCGCCCATGCCCACAAAGTGCGCCTGCGGGGCCTGTTTCTTCAGGGCTTTGAGCAGGAGCGCGCCCTGCATGTCGCCGGAAAGCTCGTCCGTGTTTATCCAGAAGGTGCGTGCGCCCATGCGGGATGCCAACTCTTGCTATAACGTTGCAATATATTCGCGCAAAGCTTGCGTCCAGGCACGCGGCGTGATCCCGGTCATGCGGGTAAGATCTTCGCAGTTCAAGACCGAATAGGCGGGCCGCAAGGCTTTTTGCGGATAGCCGGACGAGGGGATGGGATTGACCATGCATTCCACCTGGGCCAGCTTGACCGCTTCGACTGCCAGCTCGTGCCTACTGGCCTCGCCGCTGTTCACGATATGGAAGATACCGCTTGCTCCGGATTCCACCAGCTTCAGGGTGTACTGGGCCAGATCGGGCGTGTAGGTCGGAGAGCCGACCTGATCATCCACTACGTTGATGGCGCCTTTTTCCTTGCTGGCCTGGAGAATGGCGCTGACAAAGTTCCTGCGCCCAGGCCCGAAAAGCCAGGCGGTCCGGATGATCAGGCAGCGCGGCAGGTCAAGAGAGAGCAATGCCTCTTCACCGGCCAGTTTTGTTGTGCCGTATACGCAGAGCGGCGCAGTTCGGTCTTGCTGCGGCGTATAGGGTGTCTTCTTCTTGCCGTCAAAGACGAAATCCGTGCTGAAGTGCACCAGCGTGCCGTGCCGCGTTTGCATAATCCGGCCCAAGGTTGCGGGCAGGGCTTGGTTGAGCAGGGCGGCGATCTTGGGCTCGTCCTCGGCGGCGTCCACCTTGGTATAGGCGATGGTATTGAAGACGCAGGACGGCTCCGATGCGTCGATCAGGGCTTCCAGACGATTGGCGAAATCGGGCGCGTCGACATCGAATTCCTCCCGGCCGGGGGCCGAGACCTCCCAGCCGGAGTCCTTGAGTGCCGTTGCCAGGGCTTGCCCCACGAGTCCGGTCTTGCCTCCGAGAATCAGGGCTTTCATGTCCTGTCTCCGTACCATTCGCGCATGAAGGTCAGGTATGCGCCGGAAGTCACGCCCTCCATCCAGGCTTCGTTCTCACCGTACCAGCGTAGCGTTGCTTCAAGACCGGCCTCAAAAGTATAGCGGGGGGAAAAGCCGAGTTCACGCGCGGCCAGGTCATAGTTCATGGCATAGCGCTTGTCGTGTCCCGGACGATCCCTGATGAAACTGATCAGGTCGTCGGATTTGCCGCAGAAGCGCAAAATGGCCCGCACCACCTCAAGGTTGTTTCGCTCGGCCCCGCCGCCGAAATTATATACCGCGCCGGGGCGGCCTTTGGTCAGGGCCAGATAGACGCCCCGGCAGTGATCCAGCACATGAATCCAGTCGCGCACATTTTTGCCGTCCCCGTAGACAGGCAAGGGCTCATTCCGGACGGCCTTGCGGTACATGAGCGGAAGGAGTTTTTCCGGAAACTGATAGGGGCCGTAATTATTCGAGCAGCGGGTGATCACGGCCGGGAAACCATAGGTTTCATGCCAGGCCCGGCAGAACAGATCCGCAGCGGCCTTGGAGGCGGAATACGGGCTGTTCGGAGCCAGCGGCGTTTGTTCGGTAAAGGCCGTGTCCGGCTCGTCCAGGCTTAAGGAACCGTAAACTTCATCCGTGGAAATATGCACGAATTGCTTGATGCCCAGTTCATGGGCCACGGACAGCAATACCTGCGCGCCACGCACATTGGTGTAGATAAAGGGCGAGGGGTCGGCAATGGAGCGGTCCACATGGGATTCGGCCGCGAAATTGACCACGGCGTCAATGCCGTTGTCCCGGAAAATACGGCGCATGGCCTCTTCGTCGGCAATGTCCGCCTTGGCGAAGACATAGCGGCCCGGATAGTTTTCCTGAACGAAGGCAAGGTTGGCTGGATTGCCCGCGTAGGTGAGCGCGTCCACATTGCAGATAAAGGCCGTGGGGTCTTCCTGCAAAAGCATGTGGATAAAGTTGCTGCCGATAAAACCGCAGCCGCCGGTGATGAGTATGCGCATGGTAAGCAATGCCTCCACTATACCTTGCAGAGCAGTTGAATTGCTCTAGCCGCAACGCAGGGTTTTGATGCCCTCTTGAAAGAGCACATCCATTTTTCCGGGCTGAGCGGTGATCACCTCTCCACGTCCGAACACGGGATGTTCAAGGAAATCCTGAGCCTTGTATGCATCGTTCATGGCATAGCGCAAGGGAGTTTGTGCGCTGTGCCGGACCATGGCCTCCTGCCAGGCGCTTTCCAGTCTGGCGGCGGAAGCGCTTTTGCGGAGAGTGCCGGACGGCGTTCCAACGCGCGCGGGGCCGCTTTTGGGCCTCGGCCCCAGGTCTCTGCCCTGTTCGCGCTCCTGCCCGGCCCGCACATGGCGGACGGAAGGCCGGACCGATGCGCCTGCTTTCGGCAGGCGGACGTTCCGGTATTTATGTATGCTGCCGCAAGCCTTGCATTCCACCTTGGCGATCTGCCCGTCCAGCACGAGCATGATCACATGGCCGGTGATATCGTTGCAGCGTCCGCATTTCGCGGTAATGAAATCTCCTGGTTGGGGCGCGGTCATATGTGCTCCGAGTCTGAACATGTTTTTGGCAAGTCGCCTTTGAGGATCAGCGGCAGGCCGCTGGGCAGAGCGTTACCGGGGCATTCCTGTCGGTAAGCCGAGGTATTCCTGCTGCAGGGTTGCCAGGTGCAGGGCAGAGGCGTCAAGGATTTCAGCCAGGGCGTCCAGGGTGGCTTCGGTATTTTCCCCGCGCCGATACAGCCATTGCGCGGTATACACCAGGGTTTCGGCGTCGATCCCCTGTCCCGCGCCTCTTTGGCGCATGGCTGCGGCCAAGGTTGCCTTGGCCTGTTCGCGCCGTATCAGAGCGTCCTGGTAGGCTTGCGAGGTTCTCGAAACTGCGGCGCCATCGCCGCGCTCCCGGCTTTCGGCAAATGCCGCGTAGGCGCCCGCAGTCTCTGTAGAAGCCCGGGCATGGGCGGCGACCAGGGATCGTATCTGCGGCGTATCGGCATAGGCGCGCACGGCTCCGGCCAGGTTTTCGGCCATGCCGGAATAGATGCCGAACATTTCGGCCATCTGAGCCCGGGTCAGGGGGGATTCCCCCGGCCCGCGCCTTTGGGCTGCGGCTTCGGTCCGCAGGGCTGTAAAAAAACGTTCACTATACAATCTGTGCAGAGCACGCAGCATGGAAGGCATGAACACATATTGCAACACGCGCTCACGCGCGGCCACGGGATTATCACGGGCCACCGCAAAGCCGTGCAATTGGCCTCCATACCTGTGATTCAGCCATTGCACGCCGACAGTGGAAATACCGAGACTCTGGGCCATGGGGTGCGTGCCGGCGGGCCAGTAGTTGGCGGCCAGGAAGGCGGCCATATCCCGGACTAGGGCTGCGCTCACAATGCTGTCCTGTCCGGACGGCGGCAGGCGCGCGAACGCCAGTTCCTGTCCGGCAGGAATATCACCGCGCGCCACCTGTCCACCCGGGATGACCGACCTGCCTTTGCCGTAGAGCACGACCCCAGAGTCGACATGTTCTTCGGACGGCTCTGTTGCCACGGTCGCCGCGCTGTCTTCGGGCTCCAGGGCTGCCGCGTCTTGAGCGGCGGGCACGGAGGGAATTTCCGGTTGCGCCTGCGCGTTTCTTTCAGGAGTTTCTAGGGCAGGCGTTTCGGCGGGGGGCTCCGGCAGGACTTCTTCGACGGGCGGAGTCGCGTCCGGGACTATTGCCTCTGCTGCCAGATCGGGGCTAGGCACATTCGCTTGCTGTTCGGGCGGGGAGATCTCCGGCAATGCGGCCGCAGGACCGCCCGGTTGCGCTGTTTCAGCGCCCACAGTATCTGGGGCGGGACTCATCGGCACAGGAACGGCAGCGCCGCCCGTGGCGGTTTGGGCTTTGTGATGCTCCTGTTCGTAATAATAGTAGAAAACGGCGCCACTAACGGCAATGGCGAAAAGGAGCAGCGTTACTCCGATCAGGAGAGCTTTCTTGCGTTCTGTTGTCATGGCGTCCGGCAATCCTGTTGAAAAAGGGCGTGCAACGACGTGACCGTTGTCAGTTGTCTCATATATATACCGCTCGCAGGATTGGCGCAACAGTCCTTTAAGCAAGGTAGCGCCTCAGTTTTGGGATCAGACGAGGAAGGCGCAGCTTTTTGCGGAGGGGGTGTACTCTTATGGTACTCGACCAGAGCAAAAAGCAAGCCTGACGAAGTATCACGGCAAACTACTTCTGAAATTTCTTGATCAGTTCCGCCGCCCTGATCGTAAGCTGAGGCAGGTCCGGCTTGGATATCTGGTCGTCCGCGCCCGCCGTCACGCCTTTTTCAAAAACTACCTTGGAAATAAGCGAAGAAAAAAGCACGACCGGAACCTTGGCAAAGGCCGGGTCGGCCTTGATCTGGCGGGTCAGGCTGTGTCCGTCCATTTGCGGCATTTCGATGTCCGAAACGACCAGATTGACAAAGTTGGTAATCGGCACATTCTGCTCTGCGGCCGCTTTTTCCCACTTTTTGAGCTGATTCCAGGCTTCCTGGCCGCTGGTTGCCTTGGTGACCGAGAACTGGGCTTTTTGCAAGGTAGAGGCGATAATGGTGCGGACGGAGGCCGAGTCGTCGGCCAGCAGCACATTGTAACCCGATCCGCCGCCTTCGTACACGCTGGTATGGGCGACCAGGTCGACCGACGGGTCCATGGAAGAAATGACATGCTCCATGTCCAGCAGAAAAATGATGCGTTCGCCAATGCGCACCACGCCGGTGATGGTATCATGGCTGAAGGTCTGTAAATGTTTGCCTGGCGGCTCGACCTGAGCCCAGGTCATGCGGTGGATGCGGGTGACCCCGGACACGATAAAGGCAGTGACCACGCCGGAAAATTCGGAAACGATAACCTTTTGGGATTCCTCATGGAGGATCTTCTTGTCCAGCCATAAACCGAGGTCCACCAGAGGCAACACCCTGCCGCGCAGGTTAAAGGTGCCAAGCGCGGCCGTGTGATGCTTGCCGGGCACGCCGGTAATCGGGGGCTTACGGATGATCTCAAGCACCTTGGCCACATTCATGCCGAAATAACTACGGTAGGTTGTGCCGTCGTCCAAGGCTTCATCAATATAGAACTCGATGATTTCCAGTTCGTTTCCGGAGGCTCCGGCGTTCTGGTTCATATCCTCATTCCTTGCTGTTGTTTATGCCTTGTTTATCAATACGGCACTACTTCTTTTCTTTCAAGTTCCCGACCCCATTTTTCGGGCAGAACTCCGCCATTTCACAAACCGCGCACGCAGGGCTACGCGCCGTGCACACCTGCCGTCCGAACCAGACCAGGCGGTGGTTCAAGTTGCCCCACTCTTCGCGCGCAAAGAGCGCCACAAGATCGCGCTCGGCCCGTAGCGGTTTCTTCGCGGTGATCAGACCAAGCCTGTAAGCAATGCGGCCCACGTGCGTATCCACGGCAATCCCGTCATTGATGCCGTATGCGCCGAACAGCACGACATTGGCAGTTTTGCGGGCCACTCCCGGCAAGGAAATCAAGTCTTCCATACGCCTTGGCACCTCGCCTCCATAGACATCCATGATCCGTCCGGCCGCGCCCACCAAGTGCCTCGCCTTATTGCGAAAAAAACCCGTAGGCCGTATGTATGTTTCGACTTCTTCCGGAGCGGCCAAGGCCATGGCCGCAGGAGCCGGCCAACGGGCGAACAGGGCCGGAGTCACGCTGTTGACCCGCTCATCCGTGCATTGCGCGGCCAGTATGGTGGCGGCCAGAAGTTCCCAGGGCGTTTTGTGGACAAGATGCGTCGCAGGGCGCGGGTAACGCTTGGCCAGCAGCGCGAGTACCGTGTCCGCAACAGTTTTTTTGGACATGCTTTTTGTCATTGTTTCCTTGGGTTTTCTTGCATTTGTTTTTGGAATTATCCCTTACAGCCCTAAATTTCTGAAAGCCACTTTCTCTTGAGATGAGAGGGGGAACGACTCATATCTGTTCATTTTTCTTGACATTATTCAGTTTTTAAGCTAATGCTGTTCCTATCCTAACAAAACAAGGGAAAGCGTCTAGTTTGGCGACCGGGACTTTCCCTTATCAAGCAGCGCGCCGGGGTTGGCCTGTCGTTGCCGTTATGCTTCCATAATACGGTTGTCGCCGAAGTTAGGCAAGCATTATGGACTTTTTCACATTTTTGCAAAAATTCCCTACGGAACAGGCTTGTATCCAGTATATCATCTACGAAAACGTTTAGGTGAACAAACTTAAACAGGCTATTGGTTTTGATCCAGTACTGCGAAAAGCAGGGCATTATTCAGGGATTAAGCTTATTTCAGGGACTTTGACGGACGATGAACTTTTTTCCATGAAGCCTACATTGGCGATAAGCAGGCATGTTATTGAGTATTGTTGTAAACCCGGTGTATTTTGATGAAGTCACGCGCATATGTGGTATGATGAAAATGCCCCTGCATTTGATACCACTGGCTTAGAAGGAAGGCGCAAGCCTGACAAAGTATCACGCCAAGCTCAGGCGCTGCCAGACGCAAGAAAGGGCGGGAAAGCTCCAAGCTCGCCCGCCCTGAAGAAAAAGTCTTGCATATCAGGAGGTACTTTTCAGTTAGCAATTCACGTGCCAAAACGTGAGCCGCATGAGCATGTGCGCATAACATATTTTTTTATATACAATAACTGCCAGCACCGCCCCTTCCATACGCCTGTTTCACGTGCAAAGTTTTTTACTCGTTCCGGCCCGCGTCAAAAGCGGGCCAATTCCGGATACAATTTTTTTTTACCACCGCGATCCTGGGCTTGATAGCGTTACAAATACACTATAGAATGCCTTTTTTTTGGAGGAGCCATGCCTGACACTGACAAAACCAAAACGCTGATGACGACGGACGCCATGCACGCCTGCCTTGACCGGCTGGCCGACCAACTGCTGTCCCGGCACGGCGGCGATTGCGGCAACCTAGCTCTTATCGGCATCCAACGGCGCGGCGTGGTCATCGCCTCAGTCTTGGCCGAGCGCATGGACAAGGCCTTGGGACGGCCCGTGCTCACCGGCTCCCTAGACATCACCTTGTACCGCGACGACTGGACCAGCCAAGCCCTCAAACCGGCCGTGGGCGAAACCCGCATTCCCTTTGACGTGCAGGACAAAATCCTGGTGTTGGTGGACGACGTCCTGTTCACCGGCCGCACCATCCGCGCAGCCCTGGAAGCCCTGACCGACTTCGGCCGTCCGAGCAAAGTGGAACTTCTGACCCTGGTGGATCGCGGGGGGCGCGAACTGCCCATCCACCCCGATTACGCGGGACTCGTCTGCGAAACCCGGCCGGACGACCGGGTTGACGTGCTGGTCACCTTTTTTGACGGTGAGGACGGCGTGCGTCTCGTGCGCGCCTGATCCGGAAAATACATCATAACCGCAACGCACCGGAGACTCCTCATGCTGCAACAAACCCTTTGCCTCATCAAGCCCGATGCCGTCTCCCGCAACCTGAGCGGCGCCATTCTGGACCTGATCCAGAAAAGCGGCCTCAAAGTGGCCGGGATGAAAATGCTGCGCCTGTCCAAAGCCCAGGCCGAAGGCTTTTACGCCGTGCACCGCGAACGGCCCTTTTTTGACAGCCTCACGGCCTCCATGTGTTCCGGGCCTATTGTGGCGGCCGTGCTTGAAGGCGAAGACGCCATCACCCGATACAGGACGCTGATGGGCGCGACCAATCCGGCCAATGCCGATCCGGGCACTATCCGCAAACTGTATGCGCTGGACGTGGAAGCCAACTCCGTGCACGGTTCGGACGCTCCTGAAACCGCCGCCGTGGAAATCGCCTATTTTTTCAGCGCGCTGGAGTCCAAGCTGTAAGGCAACAAGAACGCAAGGAAGGCAAGTATGGCTTCCCCTAAAGTGCTCGGCTGCATCGGCTTCGGCAACATGGGCCGCGCCCTGATGCTCGGCGTATGGCGTCACCCGGAATTGCGCGAGCAATATACGCCGCTGGTCCACGATGTCTGTGAGGTCGGCCGCGAAGCGGCCTTTGATGCCGGATTGCCCGCTGCCGCCATCGCCGCCGATGCCCTTACCCTGGCCAGGAAGGCGGACATCATCCTGCTCGCGGTCAAGCCGTACCAGGTAGCCGATGTTTTGCGGGACATCGCTCCGGCTCTAGGCCCGAAAAAACTTCTGATCTCCCTGGCTGCGAGCGTGCGCCTAGCTGCCTTACAGGACACTCTGAAGCGGGAAAGCGGCAACTGCCCGGTCATGCGCGTCATGCCCAATACTCCCGCCCTGGTGGGGCAAGGCATATTCGGGCTTTGTTTTGGGGACGATATCAGTGAGGAGCGGCGAAGGCGGATGCGTCTGCTGTTTGGCAGCCTCGGCCAAGCCTTCGACATTCCCGAAAGCAAGATGAATGCCTTTACCGCCCTTGCCGGAAGCGGGCCCGGCTATATTTTTCATTTTATGGAAAGCTTGGCCGAAGCAGGCGTCAGCGCCGGACTGGACCGCCCCGGAGCGGAGGCCATCGTCCTTGCCCTGCTCAAAGGATGCGCGGTCATGGCCGAGGAAACCGGTCGGCATCCGGCGCTATTGCGCGAACAGGTATCTTCTCCGGCAGGCATGACCATTGCCGCGCTCAATCATCTGGACCGCTGCGGCGCGCGCGGGCAGATCGTGGACGCCGTGCTGGCGGCTATGGCCAGAGGCAAGGCGATGGAAGAGGAATAGAATGCCCTATTTTTTTCCGGCGAGACTTTCTTTGTGCTTTTTTTCTGCATAAGCGGCCATTTTACCGGCCTCGGCGAAGTCCGGCGCGCATTCCAGGGCTCGTTTGGCATAATGGGCGGCCTGCTCCCAGCGCCCCCAGTCAAGATACAGTCGGCCTATGTTGAACAGCAGATTTTGGTCGGGTTCTGCCAGTTCCAAGGCCTCCAGGTAAACCTTTTCCGATTCTACAAAGGCTCCCAGCTTGCGTCTGGCCATGCCCAAGCGGTTGAGCAGGTGTGTATTGCCCGGCGCGAGGCTGATGGCCCGTTCCAGGTACTTGACGGCATCTTCGAACAGATTGGCCTGTATGAACTCCTCGCCGATGTTCAGCAGCAGTTCCACTTCACCCTGATAGTCCTGACAGAGCTGGCCCAGCGTGCGCCGGGCATCGTCAACGGCCCCGCACTCCAGCTCGTTGTGCCCCTTTTCCAACTGGGCCTTTTGATACGCTTCGTGCCGGGCGACCGCTTCTTCCATGTTGACCTGCTCCAGAGCCTCGATCAACTGACTCATGGTCGCCACCAAAGCCGCCTCCTGGCCGCTCTCATATTCTATGGACAGGGGAAAGAGCCTGCTAATCTCTTTGTCATAGCTCAGGTACTCGCAAGCGGAGCGCAACAGGGCGACAAGCTCGTCCTGCTCGTTCTTAATCATGGGCACCCGGCCGAAAATGCGCGCTCCTTCGCGCACCGCGCTTGCCGCGGAAATAAGACGACCTTGCTTCAGGTCGGATGACACCTTGCTCAGTCCGGCCCGCACTTTGATCAGTTCTTGCGACATGGCTTCTCCCGCTCATTTTGTTCTATCGTGTGAGCTTGCCATAATGATCATTCCGTTGCAAGATGGCATATGGCATTTGTGAGATTACATCTTTGGATTCTGGCCTGCGCTCTTGTCATCGGGCTTCTGGGCTGCACTCTCAAGGGAGGAGAAAGAGGGGGCGGTTCGCGCGCCACCCGGGGAGAAGACCTCCCGGCCGGAGTCACAGTGCCCGCAGGCTCACGCGGCACCAAGCCTTACACCATCAAGGGCAGTACCTACTATCCCATACTCTCTTCACACGGCTTCCGGGAGGAAGGCATCGCCTCCTGGTATGGTCCGGGCTTTCACGGCAAACTCACCGCCAGCGGCGAACGCTACGACATGCACGGCATGACGGCCGCGCACAGAATTTTACCCTTCGGCACCAGGGTCAGGGTCACCAACCTGGAGAACGGCAAGTCCATTGTGGTGCGCATCAACGATCGCGGGCCTTTCGCGCGCGACCGGATCATCGACCTCACCCGCACCGGAGCGCAAAGAATAGGGATGTTGCAGCAAGGTACTGCGCGGGTCCGGCTGGAAACGCAGGGACAGGTCAAAGGGCTACATGACGGCGACCTGGACGGCAGCTTCTATGTGCAGGTGGGAGCCTTTGGCAACAAGAGCAATGCCGAGGCTCTGGCGAGCAGAATCAGGCGGCCGGGGCGGGGGGCGCGCGTTGTCTGGTCCGATCAGAGCAACCTCTGGCGGGTGCAGGTCGGGCCTTTTGCCAGCTTGCACAAGGCCGAGGACGGCGCGGACGCCATGATCGCCGAGTTTCCGAATGCCTTTATAGTGGCAGACTAGCCGTTGCAATATCGCAATATCATTGCATAAAAAAAATTGTGCTTGCATTGTTTTTTCAAAGTCGCTACACACTGGACTGATACCCCCTTTTATTATTCCAGGAGCAAGCGACCATGACCCGTAAAGACCGAACCGAAGGCATATACAGCCGCCGTGAAGTGCTGGACGAAGGCGAGCGCAGGCAGTTCTATCTTATCCAGTTGAAGGATCTGCTTTCTTTTGCTTACCGCTACTCGGAAGACGTGAAAAAGCGCTT
>Ga0123353_10016793_pt1 | contig 10719 bp, 7 predicted proteins | sample TergutLab28metaG_3_FD_92763 | JGI IMG/M metagenome (GOLD analysis project Ga0123353, IMG submission 92763) | Labiotermes labralis P3 segment gut microbial communities from Petit-Saut dam, French Guiana - Lab288 P3 | ecosystem: Host-associated > Arthropoda: Insects > Digestive system > Gut ... | reverse complement strand
ATGCCCGCGACGGCGCGTATGACCCCAACGCCGATGATTATTCGGGTGAGCGGCTGGCGGCAACCTTCCTCGTCAAGAACAAGGGCTGTTTTGGTTGCTCCATCGCCTGTGGCCGTGTGACGCGTGTCACTGACTCTCCGTATGAGTCGTTTGGCGAAGGCCCCGAGTACGAAGCGGGTTGGGCTTTTGGCGCTGCGTGTGGCGTCAATGCACTCGATGCCATCTGCAAGGCAAACTTCCTCTGTAACGAATACGGCCTGGATCCGATTACCATGGGCTCCACGATTGCCTGCGCCATGGAGTTGGCAGAGATGGGAGCGATACCCGAGGAGGACATCGGCTTTAAGCTGCGCTTTGGCGATGCGGACGCATTGGTCCGCCTCACCGAGCTCACGGGCAAGGTCGAGGGCTTTGGCGAAGTGCTCGCAATGGGCTCATACCGCATGGCCGAGAAATATGGTCATCCGGAACTGTCCATGACCACGAAGAAGCAGGAGATGCCGGCCTATGACCCCCGTGCCATCCAGGGCATGGGTCTGGAGTACGCCACCTCGAACCGTGGTGGTTGCCATGTTCGTGGATACCTCGTCTCGCCGGAGATCCTCGGCGTGCCCGAGAAGTTCGATCCACTGATCACCGAAGGCAAGGGCGCCCTGCTCAAGCTGTTCCAGGACCTCACCGCATTGGTCGACAGCTCGGGCCTCTGTTTGTTCGTGACCTTCGGCATCGGTTTGCCCGAGGTGGCCGAGCAGCTCAGAACCTCCATCGGCTCAGATGAGTCCGACGAGGAATGGCTCATCAAGGGCGAGCGCATCTGGAACCTCGAGAAGCAGTTCAACATCGCTGCCGGTGTCGAGAAAGACACCCTGCCACCGCGCTTCCTTCGTGAGGAACTGCCCTCGGGCGCAGCCAAAGGAAAGGTCAACGACCTTGCCACCATGCTCAAGGACTATTATGAGGAGCGGGGTTGGAGCGAGGAGGGCGAGCCGACCGAAGAGAAGCTCGTAGCCCTGAAGCTCTGAGGCCCACTGAGGCTTGCACGAAGAGTAACAAAGGTAAGAGCATGTGATCGTTTTGATATACCCATGAACCACCCGCGTTGGAAGTTGTGGTTGGTTTAAACGAGAGGGAGTTTGCTCATAACCAAGGATTACGTGTCAGAAACAGCAGCCCTGCATCGCAGGGCTGCTCCCTTAAGCAAGCACGATGAACCGAGTTACAGGGGCAAACATGAACCACGGGAACAGAATATGAACCACAGGGACACAACATGAAAGTGCGACTCTTTGCTACGTACCGAAAACTCGTTGGGCATCGTGAGCTCGATCTGCCTGCTCCCGATACTGTCCTCAGCCTTTTGGAGACCATCAGCACCACCTATGGCGAGGACATGCGTACGTGGTTGCTCTCTCCCGATGGCAGGGGCAAGGGGGAGAATTCGATCGTGCTCGTGAACGGCCGACATATCGAGCATCTGGACGACGTGGCCACCACACTCAGCGAGGACGACATCGTGTCGCTCTTCCCGCTGGTTGCAGGTGGCTAGGGAATCCAGCTCACAAGGAGAAGGGAGTCAGGCCTATGGAGGAGAGAATCGAGAGTATCACACAGTCTTATCCACCGGAAGCACGTTTCGCACTGGCCATTTTGCAGGATGTGCAACGCGAGTTCAATTACATCCCAGAGGAAGCCTTCAGCCTCATCGGAAAACGTGTGGGCACCTCCGAAGGCCAGCTCTATGCATTGGCTACCTTTTATAAGGCCTTTGCGCTTGAGCCCAAAGGCAAGCATGTCATCAAGCTGTGCGATGGCACGGCATGCCACATGCGGGGTGCACCCAACCTCGCGGGAGGCATCGAGAGGCATCTCGGCATCAAGGCCGGCGAGCGCACCGACGACGGCCAGTTCTCGCTCGAGCTCGTCAACTGCGTGGGTTCGTGTGCCCTGGCGCCCGTCATGGTCATCGACGAGACCTATTATGGCAAGGTGAGCATGGAGTCTCTCCCGGGCATCCTGGACAGCTATAAACCGGGAGGTGAGAAAGATGAGTGAGCGTACCCTTCTGGTCTGCTGCGGTACGGGTTGTCTGGCAACCGGTGCCCAGGGAGTGGCCGAGGCACTTGAGGCAGCTATCGCCTTATATGGGGCCGATGCAACGGTCAAGGTCGATGCCACCATTAAGCGCACGGGCTGCAATGGTTTCTGTGAGAACGGCCCCATTGTCAAGGTGCATCCGGACGACATCACCTATTACAAAGTCAAGGCCAAACATGCGGAGAAGATCGTCGCCTCTCTGGGCGGGGAGCCCGTGGCTTCGCTGCTGTACAGAGACGACAACAAACAGCGGGTCACAAAGCAGCTCGATAACCCCTTTTATAAGGATCAGCTGAAGATCGCGCTCAGGAACACCGGACAGATAGACCCTCTCTCCCTACAGGACTACCTCGATAGTGGCGGTTATGAGGCCTTGAGGCGTATCGTCACGGAAAAGGTGCCACCCGAGGCGGTTATCCAGGAAGTGGTTACCTCCGGGCTTCGCGGGCGAGGAGGCGCCGGGTTTCCGACGGGCCGTAAGTGGGAGGCCGCTGCCTCGTTCGATGACTTTCCCAAGTATGTCTGCTGCAATGCCGATGAGGGCGACCCCGGCGCTTTCATGGACCGCTCGATACTCGAGGGCGATCCTCACAGTGTCATCGAAGGCCTGGCCATAGCCGCCTACGCCATCGGAGCCGAGCAGGGCTTCCTCTATATCCGCGACGAGTACGGCCTGGCATTGAAGAACGCGCAGGCGGCGATCAGGTCAGCTGAGAAGCAGGGTTATCTCGGCGACAGCATACTCGGGAGCGAGCACAAGCTCCATCTCGAGATAGTCCGCGGCGGCGGCGCCTTTGTCTGCGGTGAGTCCACGGCTCTCATGGCTTCGATCGAAGGGCGCATCGGCGAGCCGCGGGCCAAGCATATCCATTCGACACAGCATGGCCTCTGGAACAAGCCAACGGTGCTCAACAACGTTGAGACGCTGGCTAATATCCCTTATATACTCACGCACGGCGGCGCTGCGTATAAGGAGTTCGGCACGGAGCACTCGAGCGGCACGAAGGTGTTCTCGCTGGTGGGCAAGGTCAACCGCACGGGGCTCGTCGAGGTTCCGATGGGCGTAACGCTCCAACACCTGGTCTTTGACATCGGTGGCGGAATCAAGCGCGGCCGTGCCTTTAAGGCTGTGCAGACGGGCGGGCCTTCCGGCGGATGCATACCTGCGGAATGGCTCGACCTTGAGGTGGACTTCGACAGCCTTACGGAGCGCGGGGCCATGATGGGCTCCGGCGGTCTCATCGTCATGGATGAGCATGACTGCATGGTCGAGGTTGCCCGCTATTTTGTGAGTTTCCTCTCCGAGGAGAGCTGCGGCAAGTGCACGCCGTGCCGCGAAGGCCTGCGCCATATGCTCGACATCCTGACGGACATCACGGAGGGCCGCGGCCAGGAAGGCAGCATCGAGGTGCTCGAACGCCTCGGCAAGGCGATGCAGGAGGCCTCGCTTTGTGCGCTGGGCCAGACGGCCGCTAACCCCGTGCTCTCTACGATCAGGCATTTCCGCGACGAATACGATGCCCATATCAAGGAGCATCGCTGCACGGCCGGTGCCTGCACCAGGCTCACGACCTTTGTCGTCGATCCGGATGCCTGCAAAAGCTGCAAGGCCTGCAAGAAGGCCTGCCCCGTCAACGCGGTCTCGGGCCGGAAGGGTGAGGCCTATCGCATCGATACCGCGGCGTGCATAGCCTGCGGCTCCTGCAGGGATGCGTGTCGCTACAGCGCGATACACGCTGAGAGGAGGCAGTCATGAACATCATCATCGACGGCAGGGAATGCAGCTGCGAGCGAGGGGAGTTTTTGCTTCAGGTTGCGCGGCGAAACGGCATCTTTGTTCCTTCTCTGTGTTATCACGAGGGGCTCGGCGGACTGGCCGCTTGCAGGGTCTGCATCGTCGAGATCCTCGAGCGAGACAGGAGGCGCATCGTAGCCTCCTGCATCTATCCGATAGAAAACGAGATCGAGGTCTTCACGCAATCGGACGCTGTTCTGGAACAGCGGGGTATCGTTTTGACCCTGCTCGCCCGACTGGCTCCCGGCGCCCGCGTCATCCAACAGATGGCAAGGGCCAATGGTGTGGAGATCCCCCTTCTCACGGACAAGAAAGACGGCGATACCTGCATACTGTGTGGCCGATGCACCACGGCATGCGACCTGTTGGGCTCTGGGGCCATCGCCAAGATCAATCGCGGTATCACGAAGGTTGTCGATACGCCCTATAGTAAGGCCTCGTTGGAATGCATCGGCTGTGCCAGCTGCGCGCAGGTGTGCCCTACGGATTCCATCCCGTTTACAGAGACGGAATCCACGGTGAACATCTGGGGCAGGACATTTGAGCTCCAGACCTGTGAGAGGTGCGGCTGCTTTATCTCGACCGATGAGCTCATCGCGAAGGCCTCGCTGCTGTGTGAAGTGGCTGATGCCGGTGAGGCGTACAGTGCTGGTGAGGCGCCCGATGCCGGCGCGGTGCCCGATGCCGAGGCGACGCACGAGGTCGACGCAACACTCTGCTCGGAATGCCGCAGGCAGGCGATAGCCGATACCCTGCGCATAGGCTTTAAACCCTAGGGGAGGTGCGGCGTTGTCAGAAAGCCGCTATATCCGACAAGAGACCGTAGCTCAGGTAGGCATAGCGGGCCAAGAGGTGTTCTCCAAAGCCCGCATTGCCGTTGTGGGCCTCGGTGCTCTGGGGTCCGTCTGTGCAGAGATCCTTACGCGCTCGGGCATAGGGTACCTGCGCCTCATAGATCGCGACCGCGTGGAGCTCCACAACCTGGCGCGTTGCACGCTTTACACCGAGTCCGACGCTTTAAGCGCCAAGCCCAAAGCGCTGGCGGCAGTCGAGCACCTCGAAGCCGTCAACAGCACGATCGATCTGGAACCCTGCTTCTGCAATCTCGACAGCAGCAATGCGCTCGAGTTGTTGGCAGGTGTCGATCTGATCCTGGACGGCTCGGATAACTTCGAGTTGCGCACAGCCGTGAACGAGGCAGCGCAGAGACTGGCAACCCCCTGGATATACACGGGTGTCCTGGCAACTATCGGCATGATCATGCCGGTCATGCCTGAGGGCCCCTGCTTCCGTTGCCTCTCGCCTACCCCTCCTGCTCCCGGAAACTACCCCACCTGTGTGACGGAGGGGGTGCTGGCTGCAACAACACGCATAGCGGCAACCCTGGAGGTAACCCTGGCACTCAAGCTGTTATTGCACGGCGCAGGCCTGTTGTCTCGAGAAGAGGTTCTCGGAGCAGAAACGCCACTTGGATTGCCTCGCGCCACGATGCTTCACTTCGACATCTGGGAGCCTGAGCTCGAGAGGATCGAGATCGTAAAAGACCCCCACTGTCCTGTCTGCGGTGTGTGACGGTGGGACAGAGGGGCCGGGGCTTATTGTCCCATTTTCAAACTGCATAGAAAAGAATCTCTTCCATCATGAAATGGGACAATAAGCCCCGGCCCCTCTGTCCCGTTATCAGAAGTCGTCGTCCTGGTACAGGTAGATGTCTCCATCCTCCACGGAGAAGACCGCTACCTCTGATAAGTAGTAGTTGCCGAGCACGTCGACCATCTCGAACATGAAGAAGAAGATGCCGTCGCCGAGGTCGGTTTCGTAGAAGCGGGTGTCCTCGGTCACGGTGAGGCTGCCGACGGCTGTCTGCTCGAATTCAGCATCTTCCTCATCGGTGAGCACGTAGTGCAGGGGCTCGATGATATCTCCGGGTTGGAGCTGCTGCAGGTTCCTGTCCGGCATGCCGTTCTCGTCAAGCCCGCGGCGCGCTCCGAGGATCTCGAATTCGTGTGTGTCGTAGGTATAACTGACACTGAGTGAGTATTCCTCGCCATTGAGCAAAACGGGTACGGTGTAGAGCTGGTAGTCGTCAGCCTCGTCGGTGAGTTCCATGAAGACCACAACATCGTCGATACTGCCCCATACGCCTCGGAAATTGTCCTTGAAGATGCCGTTATCCCAATCTGAGTAGATGTCGTTATCCCTCCCGAGCAGGATGCTGATGCCGGTTACCTCGTCATAGGAAGCCAGATAGATGTACACGCCCGTCAACTTGCTCGCGATTTCCGGCCCCAGGTCCAGGACGGCATAACCATCCTCGGTGGTCTTGACCGGGTAGTCTTCAAGGTCGTCTGACTCAGCACTCTCGACAGCTCTCGGCAAGATGCTTTGCTCAGGAGCATAGATAAACGCGAGGTTCTGTACGAACTGGATCCCTTCGGCGGAAAGCTCACCCGTGAGCTCATAGAAGTACAGCCACCGGAAGGGGTCGTCTCCGCGCAGTTTTGCGAACCCCATATAGTCATAGTAGTCGCCGCTGTAGTTGTAGTAGCACGAAAGCCCCGTGGCCCGGTCGCGATATGTGCCCGTGACCTGATAGACCACACATCGGTCCAATGCGTTGAGCATCTCGGCTCCGTGTTCCGGCAGCAGCTCGCTGCCCGACTGCCAGATCAGGTCTCCGAGGTCCACCATGTTCGAATAGCCGTCCCAGGCGCTGTTGCCGCCGTAGTTCTGCGCTTTTTTGGCAGCGCGGCCAAAGTCACTGAAGAAGGTCGTGTTCTCGCAGGCACGGATGAGCGACTCAGCTCCCACGTTGTGGTAGGCATCCATCAAGGCATCCACCTGTCTCAGATCGACAACAGACAGCGTTATCTCGTCGGCCATGTTCCTCGCGGCACACGCCGAATAGTACGAATCGCAGATCGCCTGACCCAGCCGCGCGCCGCCGATACCGGGATCGTCTGCTAGGGCCTGCAAGAACCCCGTATAGTTCCAGCCGAGGCCAGGTTCCAGCTCTTCGGAGGCCACCATCCACCTGGCAAAACCGTTCAGCGTGTCCGCCATGTCTATGGTTGCCATGAGGCAGGCGTCAAATCCGACCATCTCATAGGGTGGATTGTCCTTGGAGGGCGTGCTCACGGCACTGAATGCCTCCCGGATGTCGGGAAGGCTGAGTGAGTTGCCGTAGTACTCGTCAAACATGACACCCGCTACGCTGCCGCCGCCGTGATTCCAGAAGACGACGACCTTATGGTCGGCAGGATACTGCTCGTTGCAAAAACGCAGGAAGGATTCCAGGGTATCAACGCTTCCCATACTGGCACGCGGGATCTTCTCGATGAGATGCAGTCCTTCACTGTTGTAGAGATAGCGGTTGTTGCAGCTGGCATCCATGCCGTTTTGCCATTTGAGGGCACCGCCCGCCTCGATGACCACGAAGACATTGCTCGGCAGGTTCACGGCCAGCATCTCATTGATGTCGGTACTCGCAAACCCGGCCTCTGATTCCAGGTCGCTCCCGCACAGGTACCAATATATCGCCCACGTATCGTTGGGATCGTAGCGTTCTGCAAGGGTCGCACTATGGTCGGTGCTCGTGAGCGTTGCCCAGGAGTTTGTCGTGTTAGTCGTGGTGGTTGTCGTATCATCCAAGCTGCATAACGCAACCGAGAACAACACGACGAGGCCCAGCAACAGCGCCAAGACTATGGCAAGAACGAGCGGCCATATGCGCTTTTTCTTCTTGGGCATCGGGGGGGCGTAGTAGGGGGTCTGGTAGTTAGCGTTGGGATATCGTTGCCCTTGCGGAGGATAACCAGCGCCTGCATATGCCGGTGCCGGCTGTTGGTAGTAACCTGCGGCAGCTGGTGTTGGTCGTTGTTGGTAATAACCTGCGGCAGCTGGGGCTGGTTGTTGTTGGTAGTAGCCAGCGGCTGGGGCTGGTTGTTGTTGCGGGTAGTAACCAGCGGCAGCTTGGGTTGGTTGTTGTTGGTAGTAACCGGCATTCGATGGGATTTGAGTCTGTGCAGGCTGTTGGTAGTAGCCGGCGGTTGGGGTAGGTTGTTGTGGATAAGTCGGTTGCTGTGGGGTGTAGCCTGCGGCGGCTTGGACTGGTTGTTGTCGGTAACCGGCGGCTGCTGGTGGAGCAGCCTGTTGCTGATAATAACCTGGACTCGCTCCTGCCGGTGTGGCCTGCTGGTAAGAGCCGGTGCTCGAACCTATGGCTGCACCCCGTGGCGGTGGATAGCCAACGCCGCTCATCCCCGAACCAACCGAAGGTCCCTGTTGAGGAGGCGGATAGCCACCGACAGCACTCACACCTGAGCCTATTGCTGATGCCTGCGGAGGCAGAGGGTTACCGGCACTGCTCGCTCCTGCTATCACTGCCGGTCCATTCGGGGGAGGCGGATAGCTACCGGCTGTATTTAATATGGTCGGTGCCGCTTCTGGAGAAGGGTGCTCTTCGCTTGGGATAATCGGTGAACCTTCCGGCGGAAGAGGACCATTCTGTTCAGCATCGTTCATAGAGATACTCCAAATCCACTCTATTTGAGGCTAATGAATAGGGAGACACCGGGCTGGTGTCTCCCGAAAGTATAACAGAGGCAATTGAATCGAATTAATACTGTGAAGCAGCAGTTGACAGGGGCAAAAGAAGAAAAAGAGGTCATAACGAGGCTGTTGTCCTTGCCCGCTATTCAAAAAGGAAACGAAGGCTCTGAATGTGTAAAAAACAGATTTCAAAGCGTACTTCTGTTCCAAATTTCCACTTGTACGCGCTAAAACGGGCTTTTTCAAAGAAAAAGTACCGGTAGTTAATGCATTTGCATCGAAAACGGGGTATTCGAAAGCGAAAACAGCCAATTTTGCGCGTACAAGCGTAATTTTGGAACAGAACTCCACAAAAAAATCTTGTTTTTCACATTCTGTGACTCTTTGCCTTGCTTATGAGCATAGAAGGAGCCAAGAGAGCCAAAAGGGGACGGTTCTTGTGGCGCACTAAAAAGTGCGCCACAAGAACCGTCCCCTTTTGGCTCTCTTGTGCTACCGGTAGACGAGAAGTACTATTTTTCCTTGCGTAAGGGGCATTCGAGGTTGGGGCAGAGCTCCCAGGGGCCTCGATTCGTCGTGACTATGACCTTGGGCACGCCACAGGCCTCACATTCCACACCTGCAGCGGAGAGCTCGCCGCGTCCGGGCAGGGGATACGAGGTCTTGCAGTCGTCGTAGTTGGTGCAGCGGATGAACCGCTTGAGGGTGCGGGGTGAGCGTTGCGCAATCAGACGGCCCTCCCTGCCCGTTGCCTTACAGGTTGGGCACTCTCCAACGTCGAGTTCCGGCTCATGGTTGGTGGGGCAATCGGGGTCCACGCAACGCACGAGGGGCTTTTGGCGGAACTGGGTGATCCTGATCTGGGGTTTTCCGCACGTGGGGCAGAGCTCTTCCAACGCCTCCACCCTGCCCTGAGGCAGCGGATAGGTCACATCGCAGCCTTCTCCGTCTGCCTGCCAGCCGCTGCAGCCGATAAAGCTGCCCCGGGTCTTGGCGCTTTGCTTGATGAGGAGGTCCTTGCCACACGACGGGCAGGTACCGATGCGGGCATCTGCCGAGACCGCCTCGGCCAAGGCCTCGCCCACGTCGTCCTTCCTCGGGATGAGCACCTCCATCTCGGCCTCCAACAGGCGCCGCGAATGCGTGACCACGTTGTCTTGGCTGTTGGCGCCCTTTGCGATATTGCTCATCTCGCTTTCGAGCTCCGCGGTCATGCCCGGTGTGGTGATGTGGGGTGCGTAGGCGCCCAGTGCGTCTATGACGGCGATGCCGAGCTGGGTGGGCTCGATCGGGTCGTTTTGGATATAGCGGACCTGCACCAACCGGTCGATGATCGAGTGGCGCGTGGATTTGGTTCCCAGGCCGGCCTTCTCCATCTCCTGGATCAGGCGCCCGGCGGAGTACCTGCTTGGGGGCTCGGTCTGCTTCTTGTCCAGCGTGAGGTTCTGTACCGCAACGCTTTGACCTTCGATGAGCTGCGGCAGCTGCTCGTCTTTCTTGAGGCCGTAGGGATAGATACCGCGGAATCCAGGCTCCACGAGGACGTCTCCTTTGGCAACGAAGGGCTCGCCGCCTATGTCCAGGCTCACCTTGGTTGCCTCAACCGTGGCGGCGTCGCTCAAGGTGGCCAGGAAGCGTCGAGAGACGAGGTTGTAGAGCTTCCACTCCTCCGGACGGAGCTTTTCCTGGGAGGCCACTGCTGTGGGATAGATCGGCGGATGGTCGGTGTCGAAGGTCTTGCCGCGCGTTGCCTTGAGCTGTCCTTTGGAAAGCAGGCCCTGTGCATACGAGGAATACTGTGGAATGCCCGCGAGCATGCCGACGACCTCCCTGAGGTCCAGCGTGTCGGGATAGACCGTGTTGTCCACGCGCGGATAACTGATGTAGCCGGCCATGTAGAGCGATTCGGCAATACGCATGGTGCGCCCGGGAGAGAGCCCTTCTGCACTCGCTGCGGCGATGATCGAGGTCGTGGAAAACGGCGCGGGGGGCGCCACCTTGCGCTGTTTGCGCGAGATCTTCTTAACAGTGCCCTCGGTTGCGGCGCGTGCAGTGGCATAGGCCGCCTGGGCCTGTTGTTCGTTCTTGAAACGCTCTTCTTTGTGTACCGCCTCGAACTCCGTGCTCGGATCGAGCGCTTCTCCCCTGAGCAGGGCCTTGAGCACCCAGTAGTCCTCGGGAACAAAGGCCAGGCGCTTTTTCTCACGCGCGACCACGAGGGCCAGCGTGGGCGTTTGCACGCGGCCGGAGGGGCGCACGTTGCCATAACCGGCAAACTT
>Ga0123353_10016791_pt1 | contig 10719 bp, 2 predicted proteins | sample TergutLab28metaG_3_FD_92763 | JGI IMG/M metagenome (GOLD analysis project Ga0123353, IMG submission 92763) | Labiotermes labralis P3 segment gut microbial communities from Petit-Saut dam, French Guiana - Lab288 P3 | ecosystem: Host-associated > Arthropoda: Insects > Digestive system > Gut ... | reverse complement strand
TTTACTTGAAGACCTATGTACATTTATGACATCTTATTTCTTCTTAGAATGAGAAATAGTTTAGACAAGAAATGTAGAGAAATTCGAAACAAAATTTTTTTCCAATAATTTTGCTTTTCTGCGAAGTTAAAACTGATACTTATAATTTGAAAGGACGTGTAATGATGATTCGAATTGCCTGCAGCAAGTACCGATACTTGCGTATGGCTTTAACAGCCATCGCTGCAATACATGTTTTAAAGCGTACGGAATAAATTTTGTAATATTTTCGGGTGTTCCCCTTTAGAGCTGAGAGAGAAAAGGTTTTTATACAAAGCCATAGATGTCATGTTCCGAATGTAGAAATAAATACAAACTCACCGCCTTCAGGGTTGTTTGCTGACCACGTAGCTTGTTACTGCCGCTCATACCTGGGCGACTGGGAGGTGCGTGGAATTCAAATGGTTTCAGCACACCCGTGGAATGTATTCGGTTGAAAAAAACAGTGTTCACTTTCGGTACTTCCACAAAGTATTATACCTCACGGAAATAAAAACCACCTCGCTTCCACAGCACAGTGTAAAAAACGATATAAGGAATAGCGGTTCTGGACAGCATTAAGCTAGGAAAACGTGGTTTTTTTTCCTGTGAGGCGTGGTTGATATTAAGTATGACAGTAAAGTGCCAAAATAAAATATGATGTTAGGAAAACACACAGACATTTCGCGAAGTTACATGACTTCAACTTCGGAACCGATACCCTGTGCCCTGCACCCGGTGCCCTGTGAGTTTGCGCAAAATTGTAGGACCAGTTTTATAACACATTGTTACCAGTACAATAAAAAACTAAAACCAGCAAAGTACACTTTTCGTGAGGCGTTATTTCACATCCGAAGTGTTTCAGCTTAATAGCCACTTTCAGGGATATTAGTGATAATATAGGAAAATTTATGAATCACACACCTTAGAAGCAAGTATCAGACAACCTATGAATATGTCCACACAACAGTAAAACTGATGAAGAGTACTATAAAATAGGTATTAATGGGCAAAATATGCGTTAATGAGTTTAGCAGGTTTATAACATGTTGTTACAGTATAGTCGAGAAAAAATAATAAAATTTCAGTCGAACACAACTGATATTCTCAATCAGACGCGTACAATACATGTTTCAGATTAAATAACTAATCCATCATCAGAACTTTAAAACAAAAATAGCAAGGATTAGTTAATCTGAAACATGTAGCCTACGGATCTGATTGAGAATATCAGTTGTGATCGACTGAAATTTTATTATCTTTTCTCGACTGAACCATAACACGACGGGATGTGTTCTATTAAATTAGGTAGACGGTGCAACTAATCAACACGTATTTTAGCTTATTATATTTAATATTTTTATTTAGTGTTTTATATTAATCGTGATGGGTTTGGTTGTGTGTGTGTGTGTGTGTGTGTGTATACACACACACACACATATATATATATATATTATCTCTTAATTATTTTTAATTGTATAACCTGGAAATTTTCCTATAATGTCACTTTGATACCTGGAGATGGTTGCTAAGTTCAAAATATCGGATCTTAAATAAACATCTTATGAAATGTACGCTTTGTTGGTGTTATTGTCTCAGTATATAGCCAGTTTTTTCTGAAGACACAAGTTCTGCTCGTTATTTTGCAGCTTTCCACTCCGTGCATTCTTGCAATCACTTCTTTTTATTCCAACTAAATGCACATTGCAACATTGCAAAAAGCATATAGTTTTTGAGCAAGTGACGCAATAGCGCCCCTAAAGATGGTGTAATAAACACTGAAACATGTAGGAGGTAACTGGTGATAAATATAGGTATTTAATATATTATGTACATTTCATTCGTTCATTTAGTAGTCTGTCTTACGACAGGACCAAAGCCTCTTCCAAAGCGAGCTCTCCACATAGTGCGATCTAGAGCTTCCTTCTTCAAATGATGTGCATTTAGCTGGCAAAAAATAAGTGATTTTCTGCTCGTAATTTTGAATTACTCCTGACTCCATTATTCGCGGTATTAACTGACGGAAACAAAATGTTAGTATACTTTCTTTGCAAGATTTTAAGAGCATTTTCCAAAGACAGACTGCGAATATTTAAACACAGTTGCTGCGTTGTGTGTCGCTAAAAAGTTTCAGACGAAGCGAGCATACTTCGAAGCTGAAGTGGGTTATGCAAGATTGTGCTGTGATGTAGGTTGCCTGAACTGCAGGGGAAAACTAGAGTCTAAATTCCCGGCGGAAGCAAACTGCGTAAGGGATAATGCTTACTTTGCAGCAGCCGTGTTTAGGAACACGATAAAAGCTACTCCCTTCAGTGTACGTGATGTGCTTGTACACAATGTATGAAGATGATGCAAGAGTATAATTCGGCCAGTACGATGGAGTATGTTCTTGTCCCTTACCTTCGCACAATATGTAGTGCTTCTGAAGAGAGCTGCAGAGTGTCATGCGCCTTTCTATGTTTCAGCGTTGCCTGGTTACGCCATCCTCAGTATAATTCTCAGCTCTGTCGTGGTGTTATTGGTCATTGCTTCTGTATTCATCTACCGGTAAGTTAATGATTATTTTACTGTATTTTGTGAAAACTTTGTTTTTAGGCCCTTTCACACAACAAAGGTGAAAGGCAACTCCTACCCTGCCTGCCTGTCATCTGTTTGTCTGTTTGTCTGTCTGTACGCATGGAGCAACTCGGATCCTACAAAGCAGATTTTATTGAAATTTTATATAGAGATTCTTTACTAAAACCTGTCGGCTGAATCAAAATTTCGTTAAAATCAGATAAAGCTGACATTCACTTTTTATAAATACCTACTAGCTTTTATGATATTTCGCTATTCACGAGATAAGTACAAGGAATACAGTTGTCGATCTGAATGTAATAGGGTACCACATAGATGCGATTTCCATGCTGGTTAAGGAAAAAATATAAATTCAATCATAATATTTATCATTTGTTGTTTTACACTCGATTATTCATATATAATATGACTATATGTAGATGCAGTTTGTTTTAATGTGATGCAATAATCCAGTGAAATAGTTTTCTTGTCATTACAACATAGTCCTTCGCATTTATCCATTTTCTTCTTCATACGATTTACATTTTGCACTATTAAAAAAAGTGAAAAAAGAAATCACAATATTTATATTTGTTGCTTATATGGGCGAATATTAAATTTGATATGCAAGTATATAATGAATGCACCTACATATGGTGAATGCACCTACATATGGTGAATGAAGCATTTTTTGTAAGTATGCAATTATAAAATGTCTGTTTGGGTTATAATCTTAGGTGATGAATGATGGGGAAATTTTACATAGATAAAATCAAACTAGACATATAAATAATATGCTTTTCAACGAAGTATGATATAATAACAAATACTAGCATACTTTAATAATATTTATAAAATTCTGTTGAATATCTAAAATTCTGAACACTAACAAAAAGTATATCCCCCATTGAATTAAATGTTATGGTTGTCTAGGACGTTTCCATGATACAGAGATCCGAACGCATCTGAACGTTACATTATACTTACAATTTCTACATTTACTAGAAAGAAACGAAATATCTGACCGTAGTCATACTGCAGTAAGACAAACTCAGTTACATTAACTCTTCAAAATCTGAATTTTTTACAACCCAAAATCCACTTTTGTGTTCACAAGATCCTCCAGTTTATCCAGATCTAGATTAATCCACTCCACGCCCTTAAAACGTATTTGCGTTTTCTCTAAGCTAAAGCCTTGTCATAGCTGATGCAGTTGGTTATTCCCCGGCTTCTCTCCGCGGAGTGGTTTACTTCTAATTATCATGGCTGCGGACGTTGCGACCATTACAGACCACAATTCCACAAGAGATAAGTTTGTCCCCACTACGAGGGAGAAAAGGAAAGTCTAATTATATCCTTCCATTTGTACTTACTCCAGGAAAAGGGCCTTTTTCCTTCAACTTTCCCCACAACAAAAAAATTGTTGTAATTTTTCAATCTTTCGCAAGCTTGTCACATGCCCCGCCCCTATCATACAAAATGATATATAGTGAAGAGAATATTGTGAAGTTCTCTTTGTGCAGTTCTTTGTATATTGCTGCTACTGGTGCCCATTTCGGTATGAATGACGCTAGTCTTTTCATACAATAAGTACACCTTACTCAGCCCACCTGCTGTGTGCACTGTATCACTTTGTCATTTATTTTCCATCCAAGCCTTTATGTTCCGTTAAATTTGTGGTAGCATTTATATTGACAAAATAACAGCCCTATATTTGAATCTGATGCGGTCATCGGTTTGGCTCTTCGATAAGAAGAGGTCTAATACTTTCTCTCCACCAAAAACTGCGTCACCGTAACCACCATTCCGCACGCAAAAACTCGAGAATCATTGAAGGGAGGTTTATAATGAAGTATGCTGAGGATTTTCACTGCTTCGTGTTACAATGTAGTTATGCTGATACGGTCTACTTTAGGTGAAAACCGCGCTGCAGGAACGGACGCTTTACCGGAATGCCTACACACGTCTCTGCACTCATCTTGAGAGTAACTCACTTCCACTGAAATCTTAGTGCCTAGCAGACTACACCGCGACACATGCCAGGGTTCAGTAATCTTCAAACATATTCAATGTTGTGAGGACCTGAAATCTCACCAGAAGATGTTTGCAAATGAAGTTTTTATGCATAAGTTAGAGCGAAACTGCACTGGACTGGGCGCACCCAACTCTGTAGTCGACACAGACTCGTGAATTCTCATGAGCTGTAAAATGTGGAACATCTTATTTACGAAGCAGTAAACATTTATTTTGTTTCAAGAGTGACTGGAGTACTGTACTTCGCTTGTTCTACTGTAAAAAAGAAGTTAGTTGCCTTACACTGGACCCTAGGATTGCCACTCAGAATAAAGCTTAATGCCATGTTAGTAGACAGTAAGATGTTAGTAAGATGGAAAACTTGATTCGTGTTCAGCGTTTCAGTCGTGTGTTTGCCTTCCCTAAGAAACAGCCGATCAACTAACTTTAAATTGAGTCTCTGAAGCAAAGTTCAGAGGCGATGTGAAGCAAAGTAGGTCGGCGCAAAGATGTGACGAAGAATCGAAGAGGAGTAAATTGGGTTTAAAGTTTCACTCTAAGTACTGCCTTTCTGTTTTGCTGCGGGAATATGGGAACGGAGTAGTAACTAGAAATCTCAGTAATAATACTGTAGTTAGAATTGTATGTTATTCATAGCGTGCATTTCCTTACATTCAGTACATTAACTAACAAAATACATTGGGTAAAATGAAATAAAACACAAATCACACAACATAAAATCATGTAGGATTTGTCACTTAATATGAAGCGCGTTTTGTTGTATTTTACTCTAGTGCATTTTGTTGGTAATTCTATTGACTAATTAGATATTAGTTGTCAGCTTTTCGTGCAACGAATGTCTTGTTCAAAGTAGTGAAAAGATAGACATGAGAAAATTGAGTTCGTCGTAGTGTTGTTGTGAAGAATACCGTCTCTTAGGATGTGACCCTTTTGCTAGCCTCATTTAGTAGTCAGGACTTTCCTTAAAAGCGTTGGTAAATTTTTACCAGAGTCCACGGCGTCACATTTCAGAATAGAGTGATTCTTGTCCATTATGTCAGTGTCATACCCTCCCTTGTTTGCATCTTCTGTCTTAAGAGTAGCCCTCCAACAGTTAGCTTGCTCCACCATTAACGGTAATTACCTCAGTTACGAACTTTAGCTGTACATTTTCATCACCTCGTTCCAAATTTTAGTCCACGAAGCTCCCGTGATATAACCTCGCCTCCTCACGGACATTTCGTCATATCGACCAGTGGTCTGCATTCGCTTGCTGGAGAAGCTACAAGTTCGCTGGCCACACAATTTTGAGCATGTTAAACAGGTCTTGAGAAAGAAGATTGCTATTAATTTAAATTTCATCAAAAGGCGAGAAAAGTGTATTTACTTTTATACGATTATACAATACAAACCAACGAAATGCACATTTTCTAAACTAATATTTTTAATTTTTAATTTTTTGATGTCTTCTACATTTTTCGGACCCGACAGTTCATCTTCAGGAAGACGGTTGTGTATATAGGTATGCCATGGTACGTTTTACGTGCATCAATTTTGGCAGTCTAGTAGGTAGAAGAGTGTGTTCGATAATTTTATTTATATTGGACGCTCTTCGGCATGAAACCAAAGAGCCACAGAAAATATTACACAAGTGGAAGCCCACACGAAGGCTGCAGTGTTGTTGTTGTGCAGCAGCAGGGACACTCAGGGTATCACCTGCGTTTAACATTTGTCGCTGGATTTAGAGTAGATATGGAGAATATTTGTCTCAAGCTGGAAGAAAGTTTTCAACAAGACGTCTTACTTATTGTACACGACGAAAGCTGGTAGCCTTTCCTAATCTCTGGGCTAATCTCCAAGTGTTGTAATAATGTCTGTCCCACACTGCGATGTTCCAGAAGGAACTGAAGCAATTTGTAGACTTGATAAGTTTTATACCTGCGAATATGGATGTAAGACGTTACTTACAGCTGAATATGAAAACGTTGTTTTCGGCGAAATAAAACGGAAAATAAAAATGTTTTATAATTAGCTTCTCACTCTTATACATTACGTTAATTACAGAACACAATTTGCGCTATACCGACAATCATGTACATCAAAACAGCTGTGTTAATAATAACAGCACACTCACTGACATGAGCCAGATCCATCAGCATAGATCCGTTCGGCACAGAGCCGCGGGGAATTCCTTGTTCAAAGAGTAAGAGGGCTGGCTTTCACACAGATGCAGGGTGCAGTGGTACTGGTTAGCAGTTAATGATGTTAGTTTGGTTAATTGGACAGTAGGAAATTGGGAAACTAATATGGAGGGAAGTCTATGGAAACATAGACACAATGGCCGGATATGATAGTAATCGAACTTTGCTTGTGAGTTTGAGGCAGACGGTGTTCTAAGTGGCACCTAGTTCGTTGTCTCGCTTTCCGTGGAAGCAGGAGAACGAACCCTGCGACGAGATGAAAGTGCTTACTCCTAATATCTTCTTTCCTCTATTTAAACTCTAAACTCTAAATTTCAGCGGTAAGTATGCGTACCGCCTTCTTTAGACCCAACATAAAAATCTATGCATTTTGCACACACACATATTGTATTTGTGAATTTCGTATGAGATTTAATATCAACAGCGGTTTATTCAAGGTACACCAGAAAATGACCAACTAAAGGCAATGTGTCAATTGGGAGGTAGCAGAAAACAACCTTTTGTATTACGTAAATGAACTCGTTCCCAAATAATCTGTTAACAGCTGAGCACAGAAATCATCAAGTCTACCAGGGTACTGAGATTAATCGGGGCAGTTGCATTGATATGCAACTTGAATTCTTTTCAGTTATTATTCTTAGTAATCATTAGACCATATGAAGCCCCAAGTTTATTTAAATGAAAATAATATAGACATTTACTAGGAGGAACTGAGTAAAACCAAGACAACCCTTAGGATAGCTTCTGAGCATCTCCCGACCACAAGTTTTTAAGCATTACCGCCACATCAACATGTTCGATGAATTGTTATTCTGCGGTGGAAACTGTGCATTCGACGAATTTTACACCCACAGCTTTAGAGCACAGTGTAAAAACAGTTTATCTTCATTTATATCACAATGTAGATTATGTAAACGTGAAGTAATGTAACCCACTTGTTGGTCTGATTAGAACGTGTTTATCGGAAATATACGTCGCTGTTAACGGCAGGAGGATACCGGAACGCTCCTCCTTGCGCGACTGTCAGAGTAAACAAATCCGGGCTTTCAAAAAATAATAGCCTGAGACTGATTTATTACAAATAATTTACTTTAAGAATATTTACCACTGCGTTGTTATGTGTATTTATTTTGGCTGTCAAATTGTCTGCAGTGCGATGCGTAAATATGTGCTTCACTGCACAACAGTTAAAATGTTAACAAGTGGAAAAGAACGTAACGCATAAGTTCGTGAAAATAATCAGCACAGAAGAAAGCAACACATCGCCGCCGAGAGCAGCAATAACTTGTACTTTCTTGTCGAAAGTTATATATATGCGGTTTCATTTCGGAACTGGATCAACTTGACACCTCAACACCGCGTCGTGTCGCCACAAGAAAGTGCAATTTTTATTTACTATTTTTATCGGAGACATCCCGATGTTCTAGATACCTAACATAACGCTAGATAGTGTACGTCAGCACGACTATTTTATTACACAAAGTAATTACATACGCTACATGTTTCGACTATAGATTAGTCATCTTAATGCCTATTTTAATCGGTTAGTCACAAGATGCTATGCACACATTGGGATCCCGGTGTGTTTACATCAATGGTGTGCATAAAATTATATCATTTGCCTCGAAAGGTGCGATGTGCAAATTGTGTAATTAAAATACCGTTTTTAAATAGCTTTTATATGTATTTAACTATTTAATTACACAATTTGCACATCGCACCTTTCGAGGCAAATGATATAATTTTATGCACACCATTGATGTAAACACGTTGAGATCCCAATGTGTGCATAGCCTCTTGTTAATAACCGATTAAAATAGGCCTGAAGATGACTGATTAATAGTCGAAACATGTAGCCTATGTAATTACTTTGTGTAATAAAACACTCGTGCTGACTTACACTATTTAGCGTTATATTGCAATTTTTAATTGTTTAATTTTAGTCTTCTGTGCCTTACGTTGAAGAAGACGACCAAAGTTGTCAGAAGTTTTATTTCATAAAAACTGAACTGAGTATCTCTCAGTCTGTCATTTTTGGAAGTAAATGACACTGGAATCTAAGTTGCTCTATGCGCAAGCCGTGAAGAAGTAAGAAGAGCGGAGGTAATGCTCCAGCGCATTGTAAGAATTCGTCGTAGATGGCACTGAGTGCCGAGCTGCACTTTGTCTCAGATTTATCACCAAGGAAAGGACCCGAGGTTAGGTGAAGAAGGTGAACACTGAAGGAAGTTCCTGCTCGTGCCATGTATCTTAACACCGTTTTAACCAGCCCATATCCAGACAGGGTATTAACCAGTATTTCCAGATTCGTATGTTTGTGCTTTTGTTTTGATGAAACGGTGAAGTGAAGGGTACTACTGCTCATGTGAAAATCGACAGCTCCAGAATGATGCAGGGGGGACTTACAGACGAAACTCCACACATTCTGTGCAAAAGTTCCAGAAAATATAGCCTGTATTTTTCATTGCGTCTACTCCCTATTCACAGATTGACACTCTGTTACACTGAATCCAGTCGTGATGTATTTCATCTGAGCTATGCAGGTAACGGACGAACGATAATGCACAGGTTTCACTTTTCAATTTCGTCTCGAATGTTCGGTGTTTTTGCAAGGTTCAAAGGAAAAATCGACAGTATCAAGATCTGCGTCGGAAAGTGCTGAGTGGCTGTCCGTCTGCGTGTATGGACTGTTATTTGTATCCTGTCATCTGGATGAATTATGGTCCGATTATTTCGGTGGATAAAAATTACGCGAGTTTGAAAGGAAAGTAGACATAAAGAAAGATTAAACTACATGTGCATTTGAGTGTCATCTTTTGAAGTGTGACGCCGTGGACCCTAATATAAAGTGAAGTGACATTTCAAAGCGATCTTCTGCCATAGTTTGGTTACTCTGTAGAGTCGGCAGGCTGCTAGCTTTCCACGATTTAGGACACTGTACGATATCATTCCGCATGAACCACCATTACGTTTACTCGCAATTTTGGCAAATATTAGGACCTCGTATTTCTCTTTTGAGACGTGCTGAGCTGCGCATAGTGTAGGGTAGAATTCATTTTGAAGAGTAGAAAATGTAGTATAATTGAAAAGTGACATTCTTTAATACTGTATAATCAGAACTGCCTTGTGCTTCTGTGTTTTAATATAAGTAGGTACAGTACGTCTGTAATAGAAATAGACATTAGTTTTGTGATGTTTCCTATCAAAATTTTCCTTGTATGTCGTAGGTTAAGGCTAAATTGCTGCTTTATTTTGTTGTGTTATCAGACACGTGCTTTACGGTATGTTAAGACTATGGATATTTTTCTCTTGCGGTTTCACCTGACACTGAATTCGCTTTTATTTGTACAGCGTGATAAAACGTGTCTGCCGTAAATTTCTGCTACAGCCACATACTTACATCAAAATGCTCGTAGTGGCGTAACCCTTCATAAAACGGCATACGTGTGTATTAATGTAGCTCTTATTTTTCACAACGACTATAAAATGACATTCTGGTGTTTGGCGCGCTATTTGCAGAACATACTGTGTCTCTACCACCACAGTATAACACGTTTGTCAGATTAGCCTGACAAGTTAAGAATTATTGCAGTTTATCTTCATGGACCAATTACGTATGCTTTTATAATTTAGAGAACGTCACAAACATTAATCAGTTTACGTGGCTTCATTTTCAGCGTGTAATAAGCAAGTTTAATCTACGTTGTCTTGTAACTATTTTAAAGTTACCACACATTTTTAAAATAGTAAAATAATTTTTCCACGGTCCTAGTTTGACGGCTTTGAAAAATGGATAGTGTTTTATTGTACTAATACGGAATATATTTCTTCTTATTTCTCCCCCCCCCCAATCCCTTTTTTTTCTTCGTCTGCTTCTTTTTTCTTCTTTCTTTTTTTTTTTTTCTCCTTCCCGTCGGCTAAGGGGCCCCTT
>Ga0123353_10016790_pt1 | contig 10720 bp, 4 predicted proteins | sample TergutLab28metaG_3_FD_92763 | JGI IMG/M metagenome (GOLD analysis project Ga0123353, IMG submission 92763) | Labiotermes labralis P3 segment gut microbial communities from Petit-Saut dam, French Guiana - Lab288 P3 | ecosystem: Host-associated > Arthropoda: Insects > Digestive system > Gut ... | reverse complement strand
TTATCATAGATGCACACAGGTCTTCAAGGAAAGAACACATTATTCTTGCCACATTGTAATGAAACTTGAATTATCTCGAAATATTTTCGAAAAATACTCAGATATGAAATATCGTGAAAATTCGCCCAGTGGGAGTCGAGTTGTGCCATGTTGACAGACAGACGGGCAGGTGGGCGACAGACATGACAGAGCTAATAGTCACTTTTCGCAATTTTTTGAATGCACGAAACAAGTATAACGAATAGTATTTCCATGTGAAAGAGACGCTGGAAGCGTAGAAAAGAAATGGCGAAGAAGTTACTTCTACCTGTATAATATTACAAGAAAGTGTTTCTTAAGGCGTCTGGTGAATACTGTAGATGAAGAGCTGTACAGACTGCATAAAGACACTGACCCGGTACCCTCCATGCCTTTTACAAGTTTGCAGTGGGCTAGGGTAAGGGTGTTTGAAACCAGAGTTCCACGACGAATTCTGGAAGGAAATTTCGGAGAAAGAGGGCCCACTGTGAAGCTGAGGAGTAGATGGGAAGACGAAATGCGGGAGAGAGCTGCCAAACTGCCAAGCCGGGAAAATGGTGTGCAGTAGCAAGGCATAGTAGTGATTGGAGGATAAAAAACAGGGAAGGCCATGGCAAGGTAATGGGGTCGAAGAGCCGGAGGAAGAAGAAGAAGAAGGAGGTGGAGGAGGCGGTGATGATGTGTCCTAAAAAATGAGGTGGAGTAGATACCGCCAGTGAAGAAATGGAATAAAATAAGCATGCAAAAACAATGGGAAGTAAAAGCTGACCTTATAGTTTCCTCATTGGATCCACTTGCATATTCAGGTCCCATATCTCTCAAACTGTTGATAAAAATGCATGATACAATGTGATCATATTGTTCATTGCTTAAGGAATATCTGATAAACATAATATTTTGAAAATTCTGACAATGCTACACTAACTGTGAACTTCCTCTTGTAATCATCAGTGACTTGAACTGAGCTTCTTATAAACCTTTAGAAACAGTAGAACTTTTGTTTTGTGTCCTGTCTACATAATTATGCAGATGTCTCTTAATTATCACAAGCTTTGAAATGAAATGGGAAATATCTGTGTCAGTGAACAAAGCCGACAATAATAGATGTCATCATGCTTCTTCATTAACAGGTCTGTCTTCTTCCTATGTACGTAATGTTTGCTTCATGCTGTTCCAAGTTGGTCTAAACTGAAATTACATGTGATACATTAGCAAATTTCCCTGCTCTTTCCCTGTCAGACACATTATTTTTGTGCAAGAATTTCAAATGCCAGTTTTTACATTTATGATGTATTTTTATATAACACTAATAAAATATTTTAATTACAACAGAGATTCAAGGTAACCTTGTTACATGAAGGAACATAACAAATATCACCTTACAGGACCACACCTGTATTCACACATAAAATTGAACAGGACAGCACACACTGTGACATGTCATCTGCCCAGATATGAGTCAGATATAATCATACCTCTGCTTGTTAAATTATTCAGAGTAAGTTTTACAGCAAAATTCTGTTAATCCAGCGCACAGGGACCCAGACACATGCCAGATTATCAGACAGTACCTATACTGACCCAAGTTCTTGATTTCTCTATTTTCAGATGGTGTATTACAGGCAATTTACTGTGGCTGAACTACCTTGGCAACTGAATTTTTGTGTACTGTATGGGTATTTTTCCTCCTACACACCTGCAGTAGTATATCTGACTTGTCTTTCACTATATCATTCTCATGTAGTCACAATTGTACATGACCTTGAAATAATCGTACATAACATTCTTTCCAAACTGGTATCTTGAACACAAGCTTTGCAAAAGTAGATTCACACCTGCAATAAACAAACATAAAGACTTGCAGTATGCAGAAGTTATTGTGCGTCCTGTAGTTTACACTAAGATCAAACAATTGAACTGTCTTCTCTGCCTTCTATAGACATCTATGTGGAAGCCACACAGTGGCAAGACTCCAAACAATTCTTTGGCTCTTTCATTGGCTGTATCTGTCACTGTTTTGGTTATGTATGTAGCTGTCAATTTGTACCAGTGTTTATAATAAAAGCTGTGGGTCCATTGTATTGGGTTTTGACATTAAGGTATGACATTCAGAAACACCCTTCTTTTGGACTTTATCTATTGTCTAATGCATGACAAAAGCACAATGTTGCAGAAGCTGGCTCAGTCATTGGGCCCACTGATTGAGAAGAGCTCTTTCTGAGGGAGTCAACAGTCTCAATGCATTTCCCAATCTGTGTCACCTGACGACGTAAGCAGAGCTGACTTGAAACATTGTACAATTCAGAAAAGTTTTGGAGGTTCAGTAACCAAAGGATCAGCTCTCACCATCTAAGAGGGCAATGTGTTTAGTTGTGTCTGTACTGTACAGACACCCATTACATCCTTGCAAACAGCAGAAGTTTATGCAGATTCATAGTAAAATATCTCAATTATACATGTGAACAATTCTTCAGAATAATTTAGTGCAAACAAATTGTATTTTAAAACTACTGTTTGCTTAGTATATGATGAAGAAATTAGGGAACTACAACTTTGTTTGCTGTCCACATTGGAATCTGAAATTTTTGTTAAGTGTTTTGTCACTTTGTTCTCTATAATTTTCAAATACAGATTGCATTTCTGTCGAAACCTTTGCAGGACATCTGAATGTCCTACTGATGTAAATATAGTGATTCTTTAAGCATTAAACACATTACATCTGTCTGCTACACCAAAATAAACCCCTACAACAAAGGGTTAATGCATTTTGCCACTTAATTGTAGGTACCTGAAACTCAAAACTCTCACTATCTGTTGGTAATTCCTTAGAGTAGTGACTAGTATACATATAAATAAAATACTGAATGGAGTATTACGTATCTTACTGGTGTATCGACACACAAGTCACCATTGTGGCTTAACAATAGGTGGTGGGTTCATTCCCATGCACCTTATTTGATCCTTGCAACCTTTCTCCATTGGAACATGCAATTCATGCAACAAATGACAAAGTTATCTCCATAATAATTTTAGGAAGATAATTATTTGCAAGGAGTGATGAACATTAGGTTTTTTGGGGATTACTTGCACTTAAAATATGGTTGTATGAAATAATCTGTTTTTTTCTCTCACAACATTTAGGTTAACAGTCTATTGTGCAGTCTCCTCTTGAATTTAAAATCATGGACTGGGCACTACTCTTTTTTATGAATATATAGATTTAAATTTTTAAGAATTACATGTTTTGTATGAGACTGGGGAAATTGCTAATGTGGGTACTGAATTTAGGCATGACACATTCGTGATTCTTACTACTTAATTACATAAGTTAGATTATTATAATATGACCAGCACGAAAGGATTCCTTTGCAGAAGTTCTTGCTGGAGTGAAGTGGAGTATGAATGCATCTTACAAGGAAATTCTCTAATTTTTTTAATGTGACCTTAAGATGTCTGTGTATTTGACTCTCTGTTAACCAGTATCAGGATGTGGAATTATGTATTGAAAAATCTCCATAAAAAGAGAGACCAAACACAGTTGCCACATTATGTGAAGGCCTACGTGAACTTGCCAATCATTCAAGATTTGGTTAAATTTCAGCTGAATTTTTAGTATATATGTATTTCTCGATCTTATTGTTTTTTATAGAGTGGAGATTATTATGCCTTCATAATTATTACTTACTGAAAGAGAAAGACATATCGTGACAATGGATTAACAACAAACAAATAACAATGATACAATTATCTTTAACTTTCTGTAGGGATGCTTATATAATATACTTATTTATATACTCATATAGGAGAATTGATTTAATCTCAACTTTATAAGGTGAGAAGTGGAGGAATAGTGAATTAAAATTTCAATTCTCTTCATCTAATATATATATCTAAAAATGCAATATTCAGGAAGTATGTATTCTGATTAAATATTCCTCAAATGAAAACATGCTTCAGAAAACAAATCTGGAATACAGCAATAAATAGTTTTATATGTGTGATATATTGCAATAAAAAACCATGTTTGAGAAATATAAAATTTCTGAGATTTGAGGTTTGAAGTTGATGAGTTCAGTGAGCAGCCTAAGGGAGCATCTTGCTCTCAGTAAGCAAATGGAGGTAGTATGAAATAATTTTAGAGTCCAGTAATGGATTTTCTCTCCTACTAGCCAGATTAAACTTGAGCACTGCTGTAGTCTCTCCTCTCTCCTCCCATTTCACACCAGTTTGACATTTTATACCAAAAAGTGGGAGTAGTCTGACAAGACTTGATTCAGTTAAATACTGAATTGTGACCCAGTTGTTGGGTAACAAGAAACACAGAGTAAAATTACACCATGAAGCAATATTAATAACAATAATGACAATTATGCGAGTGGAACCATTTGTACTCTTTCATAATGTAACATACACATTATGTCATGTTTGATGGATCATGACTGTATTGTTGTCATCATTTTTGAGGTTGTACACATATCAGAAGTCTATGCCTGATGTTGATTTCATAGTTACTTGCTTAAAAGAAGCAAATCCAAATCAGCTCTTTACTTCAAAAATGGTGCAAGTCACTGTTGAAACTTAAACAAAACGTTCTAGTAAATGACATGCCTGTATTTTGGAAGAAAATAATCTCTATAAAGATCTTACCAAAATATGTGAGTCCTCTAACAGACAGCATTTAGTGTCTTAAATTGTTCAGTTTGCAGTGGTGTAATACACACAGTTTCAAGAGTGACTGTAAACAAGTTATTTTCACAAAATAAATGCTACATGCAAGAAACTGAGGTACTACATCTCAGCACCCAGTTGCAGAGGTAGTAGTTTCCTCCCTGTGGGCTTACATGTGGGTTCTGGGAGTTTCATAAAAATATTTTCCTGTCCTTCATGTTGGACTTGATTTGGTGCTTGTCTGCTCAGAAATGTCAATTGAGTCCTCTTCCCTGTTTGAGCTTGCAGATGACTGGTTATGTACTGGGGAGTTTTGCCCCACTGGAGTCGGTAATGGCTTTCCTCTCCCTGTAATGAAGGGCCATTTAGCGTTTGAATACTTCTGTTAAGTTCTGCAAAGGGTTTAAGAAACACAGTAACACAATCATGATGAATTTTGTCACTTGTCATGTGGTTTTGTTAGAGTGTGAAAATAAAAGCTTGTTTGACTGGATTTGTCGTAGGGTTATGAGATACGGACAAGGAATGTTGGTAAGGAAATTTCTTGTAAAGTGGCCACTCAGAACATGGTTTCATAAACTATGATATGCATACCACTACTGGTATGCCTACTATTGTTTACTGGCACACAGCCTTAATAAAACAACAAAATATAAAAAGGGAGAAAAACTTTAAAAAGCAAAATGTAAGCTACATATATTTGCTTATATACAGCATTGCTGGCAACTTTATATAACTCATTCCCAACGGAATTTGTTCTTTCCAACTTGATTTTTTATTTAAATACAAAAGAATATATTGGTGATATACTGAAACTGTTAAATTTCATTTAGTGGTATGCCAGCAAATATATTTGAGAATCCATAACTTAGAATACGATAATAAAATAGGAAAATTTTAAATGTACAGTACCTTATACACGTAGACTGTGAAGTTGTGAACTAGATTTGACTGGCATGGGATTATGTCCAGTGGTGGTATTTAATGTTAATGTACTGATGATCTACTGGAGTGTACTTGACTGTACTGTACTGTGAAGTATACGTGAAGATTTGAAACTTACACGTACGAGCCCCTTGTGGAATGTACTGTGGTCTAAGCTTTTGTTGCTGGGTCTTTATCTTCAGCTCTGCCACCACTGACCCTGCACTGGCTGTCACATCTGTACTGTTCTGCACATAATGCATACCTCCCGCTGAAAAGCAGAACATTATTTGTTCACAGTAAACAATCATTACTTGCATTTGCATCATTTGTTTCTGAATTATTTTCATTCATTTGAAATTCACATGATGCCACTGAGAACTGAATGTGACATAAGGATTTGCAAATTATAGAAGTCTTTGGATTTTAAGAGTAGTTTGAAATTAATTTTATTTCCTTTTATGGGTGTAAACTTGATTTTGAGGTTGCATGGTTTGCCAGCATGCTGAGAGCCTGGCTGTCTGCGTCATTAAGGGAAAGTCTGAGAGCCTGGCTGTCTGCATCATTAAGGAAAGTGACACAACAGTGGCTTGGTGCTGATATTTATAATTATATGCCACAAGTCTGGTGGGGAACTCTGCATTTCCATCAACATATTTCAAAGTTTAGGCTATGACATTAGTTACCTAAAGTACAATAATGATATGAACCAAGTTACATATATCTGAGGCAATATGCCGAAATGAAAGGAAAATCTTGAAATGTTATAAAAATGAATTTTATTAAATCAGACTACATACTTAAATTACAAAAATAAGCTATTGCTAGCTATGTGCCTGTCATATGAGAGGCTGCTCTAATATTCTTTCACCATAGCATGGACTTTTTTGGTCATTATTTCTTGGTTCATGTTGATTTATGAACACAGTACATTGGCAACAGCATCTCTTTCTTTTCCCATTTAATGTCTCTCTGAATGAATGTTGCATCTGAAATCCACAAATCTCTACATGATGTGTATCATCTCATTTACTACCGTGGTTGATCCTTTCTTCATCATTAACATAATTCTTTATGAGCTAAGAAATATTTTAATCCCTTTCTATCAGTGATGTTCTTACACAAACAACAAAAAACTTACTAAATTTAATCCACATTGTCATTTAAATGTTACTGTTTATATTTACCTCTCCCAATATTTACATATTCTTATATTCATCAAGCTTAACCCACTGAGTATAACCACTTAATTATGATTACTTTTAATATAACTATTAAATGCAATCCACATTGGCATTTAAATGTTACTGTTTGTAATTTCCCCTATCAATATTCACATATTCTTATGTACCTCAAGCTTAACCCACTGAGTATAACCTCTTAATTATGACTACTTTTAATGTACCTTTTGCTTTTTTGCACAATACACAATACACAAATTAAAGCATGGTAAATCCTTACAAACTATTTCTTTTTCTTAGCAACATACTCGTCTTGTCTTCATCATTAGCAATTCACACCCAGCAACCATGGGAACCATGCAGGGTGGTCAGTTTTCTTCTTCCACAGTGAGCACCTCAAGAAAAGGGGACCCTATAACCCATCATATGATGGGTTGTCTTATTATTTACCTGCTAATCCATGGTATTTTTCATAAGTTTTTTCTTTATTGTTATAGTAAACCAAGCATTATACTAATCAAACAGGGTGCTGTCATCTGGTTCTACTGTGCTGTATTATACACCTGTTGCTCAACTGTTTTTTCTGCCTCAGTGCATACCTCATGGAAAACACACCCAAGAACAAGAGCAACAATGCTTGTTACACAACTGTTTCTTCTGCTTCAGCAGGCATTTCACAAAGAGTACAGCAGCATTGGTAACCATAACTCACTCTTACCAAGGTGCAACTGACATGTAGAATCATATGCAAGAAGGTGAAATGTATAGGGGATATTAATAAGACTGAAGCCACCAAAATAAAGTTTTAGCTCAAAACAGATATATGCCAGAAACTATAAACCTAAATGAAGTTATTCTTCACAGTGTAAATATATGTATTCTTGAAGGAGTAAGACAAAATGGTACTGCTATAAGTAGATTGAGTATTCATACAAAATTTATTATGAATAAGTAAATTAAATTGAAGAGTAAAGAGGGAAAGATACAGGAAGAGATATGAAGGCAGTAGAGAATTGATGAAGGTGACAGTGAAGGAGGAGGAGGAGGAAAAAAAGATGTTATTTAATGGCAACAATGCTGTAATGAATGAATGTTGCCCAGAACTTGTCTGCAGATCAGAATATGTAAAATGTTAAAGGAGAATGTGTTTTGAACCCTGGACAGCAATTGTCTACTCTCGTTAGTTCCAATAGTGACACTACCTTGTGAATCAGAGCTTAGCATAGCAGTATATGTGGGCACATACCACTGACAACAACTGCAACAGGTGTTGCATTTGTAGGTGTTGGAGTAGCCAGATAAGAAGAGCTGCGATGCTGGGACATGACTACTTCTTTCGTGTTCTTTTCTGGTTTGAAGAGCACAATATACAACTTGGGAAAGAAGAGGCAGCCCAACTGTACCAGTCCACTAGAAGAAATAAGAAAATTTCATTCTACAGCTAGTGGCAAGGTGTCATTTAAGACATGAACACTTTAGACCTCCTGAAGTTACAATTGAACAATCTTCCTAACATCATATTCTTCATGATAATGTCATTATTTCATGTGTTTCAAACTAGCTATTGGACTATGATTTTGCTGCTTCTTTAATAGTGCAGAATTTTACTATTTTGTGAGACTTCAATACCTGAGAGACAATGATATTGCCAGTGTAACAACCCTGATGGAGTTACTAGTTGAAGCAAGGTACAGTGGCACAAATGCAAGCCAGATGATAATGGCAGTGTAGTTAGTGAAGGCTATATGTCGTGTTTCATTGAAGCCACCAGGACACTTCCGTGTCTTCACAGCATATGCTGTACATAAACCTGCACAAACAGAATACACACTTGTTAATATTCAGATTCCTACTCTTACTTGAAAGCGAAATTCAAGAAATTTTATGGAGGGATGAATGGGGAGGAAGAAAATGATGCTTTGCATGTCCATTGCATGGAGTTCATTCCATAATATGTACAGGATGTCCGGAAGTATAGAAACGTGAGGAAAATACTTTATGTACAAAATTATTCACAAAATTTGTTCCTTATTTTCACCACTATTTTGAGACATTCTTAATGGTGCCAAATACATAGCACAAGGATTCTCATGCATGTTCTACATGTTTGCTAAATTGGGTAGTGATTGAATATTGCAAAGTTATATTATGGAACATGTCCGTGCAGAAGGCAGATGATGATAGTCTCTAAAATTAATTGGAACTGAATGATCTTGTACTACATGACATTTAAAAAAACACATCCTAGACTTTTTGAAACTTATCTAGCAGAGTCTTGACAATGACATTTTTCATTAGGTTGCTCTGTCCTATATATGAGAAAGTAAAGAAAATATTAATGGACTAGGGTCTGTGCACTTTTTCTAGCAAGGTACATGAAATTATGATGATGTGTTAATGGTTTGAAAGGTATTTCATTTTTGATCACACCATACTGCACCCAAGGGAATTGGTTACAGATTGCTGTGTTTCATTATCAAATTGGAGGGGTAAGAAAGATAACTGTGATCCAGTAATGCATATGTTTAAACGATCTGCCCAGGTGGATGCTGAACCCTACATGACTAATGTCACAATGGAGCATATGGTGGCAAAATCTCCCCCACATTAATTTACTACTTTGGATCTATTCACCTAAGAAAGCATGGGCATTGTCTGTTATCTTAATGAACTACTGTTCCTACACTTGAGTTCCTGCCTTGTTTTCAAATAAATATTTGCTTTTTCTTATTTCAATCAATTAATATACACAGAAGAGAAATAAAATGTACAATTATTCTAGTCAGTGCTCTTTTTGCAAAATGTGTTCCATATAACTGCAAATTTTATGGTTTATAGCTCACATTATTCCTGAGGTTTATATTGCTTGTCAGATCCTTTTTCTCTAACAGTTTAAATCATTTGTCACCAGTGTTAGATAATATGTCGTAAATGATTTTGCATTCTATATAAAACACTTGCATGTGTTGGGATCACTGTGGTTACTCTCTCAGATTTGTGGAAACCTTCTCTGAAATAGCAGGTATAGTCTTGGAGCTCATACTAATCATTACCACTATCAGTGGTAAATCCTGTTATGGGCATCAGGTCTGAGGGGAGGGGAACTGGTAGACATTGTGTACCCTTCCACTAGACCTCATCTCTGGATCAGGATTCACCACTGACATGTACTTTTTTGATTTCAGACTGTTTGGTGTGTGCAAGAAAGCATTACCTATTAGGAAAAAGGGGTAGATAAGTCCCACCATATATGAGTAGTCATTTAGCCCTTCACATATAAGTAGACGAGACTCCCGGTTTGGGAATGAGTGTGTCACAGAAGGTGGTTCATACATGAGCCATGACACATTGATAACCACCTCCGCGGATGTCAGTAATGCTGTTATAACCAGTTGAGATGTTGGGCTTGTATACCTGTGTGAATAATAATGCATTTTTATTAGTCAGTTTACTGTCTTTTTTCAAAAGGTTAGGCACAAATTACACAGCCTTCTTCTGAAAGTGGAGAAAGAGTAAATATATATCACAGTTACCACATTTTTTGGTGCAGAAATAGGACATTACAATAACTGTTTTCTTTCTTAAGCTACCCCTGACATATGCAAGAAACACTTCACATTATGTATTATTTTTACCTAAAATTATTTTTCAGTTGAACTGATTTTCTTTGAAAGTAGGAAGTCCTGAGATAAAGCAATGAATGTCCCTGCTTATGTTCCTTTTTGTAGTAAATAATGACCCAACAATGGCAGATAAAAGGCAAGAGTTTCATATCATATATCATATAATATCATATATTTTATATCATATAATTTATTTTCCTTCCATAAATCCATACAGGATTAAATAGTCCATATGGATGTGGAAATCGTCATATTTGTTGCGATTAAGGGTTGACATCAACACAAGTGTGTACAACAATCACATGG
>Ga0123353_10016789_pt1 | contig 10720 bp, 11 predicted proteins | sample TergutLab28metaG_3_FD_92763 | JGI IMG/M metagenome (GOLD analysis project Ga0123353, IMG submission 92763) | Labiotermes labralis P3 segment gut microbial communities from Petit-Saut dam, French Guiana - Lab288 P3 | ecosystem: Host-associated > Arthropoda: Insects > Digestive system > Gut ... | reverse complement strand
TGTCTCCGGCTTTTCCCCACGACGCACGGTATTCGGTGGTGACTCCCGAAGGCCACGACTCCCGGGACCATGCCTCGCGCACCCATAGGCGCTCGCCGGGGCGGCCATAAGGACACGGCGTCGGCGAGCCGTCGTCGTCGCCGTTCAGTTGGCGCCTGTCCGAAAACCACTTGTTTGTTTCCCATGCCCATATCCCCGGACTGCCTACAGGTTGCGGGTTTACGAGACGGCGCGTCTGTGTCTTGATCCCGTCCAGCAGTGCGCGGACCATCGGATCGGAAAAGATGATCGGGCGTTCTCTGACGTTTGTGTTCATGGCGCTCTCCTCGCGAAAGGGTTTCTGACGATCAGGCGGCGCTGACAGGGCGGCGGGCCTTCCGCCACGCGCGGAAAGCGCGTTTTTCAGCGATTTCGCGTTCCACGCCACGGCGGGCGTTGGCGATCCGGCGGAGGTGCTTCGCCTTCACGCGCCGTTCTCCGCGATTGGTTGGGTTGAGCAAATTCACCTGTGGGGCGTACCAGCTGTCATCCGCCAGTCGCTGCATTCGCCTCCTTGGAACGACGGTGTTATGCGGGGTAATCGCAGCCATAACTTGGTCAACCATGTCTCGCCTCCGTAATGGTCCGGCATCCAGGCTCGGAGAGCCGGAACGGGGTTTACGAAAAAGATGTCGGGAAGGGCTATGACGCTGTGTGATGTGGCAACCGCAGGGAGATTCATCAACGCTTTCGTTGTTTAGCGGAGTTCTTGATTTCCTCTTCATCGACAGGAGCCTCGGGGTTTTCAGCCGGAACGGCGGGCGGAGGCGGGGGATTGCGCCGCTTCCAATATTCGAGCCGTTCACGCTGGTACTTCTCCATGACTGCCTCTGCTTTTTCTTTCGATGTCATTTCTGGTTCCTCCAAAAAAGGGATCGTCGTTGCTGTAGTCGTCCGCCTCCAGATGCCATTGCGGGCCGGGCTATCCCACGAAAAACCACGCCCGCCTTGCCTTGACTCGCCGTGCCCGGCCCTGCCTTGCCTCGCCACGCCGCGCCGAGCCATGCCGCGCACTGTCACGACAAAACCGGACACACATCGCTAAAAAGGAATCGCGTCGTCGTTGTAGTCGTCCCAGCCGCCGCCAGCCACGGAAGCGGCGACGGGTTCGCCCTCGCCCTCCTTCAGGGCGAACACGGTGTCGGAATCCAGTTCCGGAACCTCTCCAATCGACCACGCGATCACCCGATCAAATCCGTTCTCGTCAGTCCTGACCCGAATACCCTTCGTCGGCGCGAGCGCGCCTTCGCTGGCCAGCCGCACCGCCGCTGCTACCGTCCGGGGCGGCGGGAACCGCGACCTGCGTTTCCACCACTCCACGAATTTATCCCGCGCGTACCCCGAGTGCTGCGGACACACGAATTCGCTGAAGGAATCGGTGTAGCCGCCGGCGCGATAGCAGACGCGCATGGATGGCGGATGGCCGGGCGGAGCGTTTTTCTTGGTGTGGATCATGTAGACCGTTTCCAGCACCTCCAGGTCGAGCGGCGCGTTTTCGGCTTGGGCGTCGGAGCCGGAAATCACCGGCGCGGCGGAAGCGTGGGCCTCGTGTTTCGGCTTTTCGTTCTTCGGGAACTCGTAGCCGCACTCCGGACAGGTTGCCGCCGAGGCTTGGACGACGCGGCGGCATTCGGGGCAGACACGGAAAGGAGCCTCGCCCGCCGTTTTCCTTTGTGGCCGGTCGCCCGCCTTCAGCAAGTCCACCGGACCGTGGCGGACCAGATTCATGGCGAAGTCCAGCACCAGACAGTCTTTCTTCCCTTCCGCCAGCCGGAATCCACGCCCAATCTGCTGGTACATGAGGCCCGGCGACATCGTTGGACGAAGCATGGCGACGCAGTCGATGCGGGGACAGTCGAAGCCGGTGGTGAGGACATTGATGTTGGCGAGGTATTTCAAGGGCGCGGGCGGCGCCTCGAACAGTCCCCCCGACATCTCGTCGCCCCGGAAGCGCGCGATCAGCCGTGCGCGCTCCCCGGCTGGCGTGTTGCCGTCCACGAATCCGCACTCAATGTCGTGCTCCTCCCGGAATACCCTCGCGACGTGTTCGCCGTGCTTGACGCTGGCGCAAAAGAGGATGCACGCGCGGCGGTCGCGGGTGGCCTCGACGATTTCCGCGACGGCCGATTTCACGAGGGCCTCGGAATCCATGAGGGATTCCACCTCGTCGGCGATGAACTCCCCGCCCCGAATGTGGAGGCCGGAGACGTCGGCGTTTTCCCGCCCGGTCTTGCTGACGAGCGGGGACAGATAGCCCTGCTCGATCAGGTCGCGGACGCCGATTTCGTGGGCGACATGGTTGAGGATTCCGCCGGGGGAGCATATTTCCCCCGTCGTGAACCTGTACGGAGTCGCCGTCAGGCCGATCACCCTGACCTTGGGGTTGATCACCCTGCCGTCATTGAGAAAGGACAGATACATGCCGTCGCCGCTGGCCGGGATCAAATGCGCTTCGTCGATGACGATGATGTCGAAGCGCCCGAGGGAACAGGCTTTCTTGTAGACGGACTGTATCCCGGCGGCGATCACGGGGTGATAGAGGTCGCGCTTGTTCAATCCGGCGGAATGAATGCCTACGCTGGCGACGGGGAGCATCTGCCGCAGTTTGGCGGAATTTTGTTCGACCAACTCTTTTACGTGCGTGACGACCAACACCCGTCCGCCCCATTGCGTGACCGCCTGTCGGCAAATCTCGGCCAGCACCAGGCTCTTGCCCGCCGCCGTCGGCAACACGACGCAGGGATTGTCGATCCGGGCGCGGAGGTGCGCCCACACGGCCTCGACCGATTCGCGTTGGTATGAACGTAGTTCCACGGTCGGTATCCTTTACGTGACAATCGGTTTTCGGATTCCGGCGGGCCGAGCCATCCCGCCAACAAAACCGCACTCGCCTTGCCATGCCTCGCCACGCCCGGCCCAGCCCTGCCCGGCCATGCATCGCCCGGCCTGGCCTTGCCCCGCCGCGTGAAAACTACGATTCCGGCTGTTTGTCGGCCGCCGCCAATATCAGAACGTCGTCGCTACCAGAAGCGTCCGGAGCGAGCGATGCCAGGACGTCTTCCTCCGGCACCGCCGCCTCGTCCGCTGTTTTGGGCGCGTCGGGCAACAAAAGCCGCTGGACAACGCTTGGATCAGGCGGACTGAAATGGAATCCGCCCGCTGGCAAGGCTCCCCCCTCGAGGACGCCGGGGCGGGCGTTCAAGACCTGGACGCGGCGCGGCGCGGGCGTGGCAGACGCTTCCGGAAGACGATCCGGGTGCTTGCGGCCGTGTTTCCGCCGCTTTTTGATGTCACGCATCTCCCGCTTGCACATCCGCCGGGCGTGCTTGAGAGCGCGCAGGGAGTCGCGGGTTGGATTCTCCCTTGCGGTGTATATCATGTGCGCGAGGTGCTCGATGAAACGGGAGGGCGGGTTGAAATTGATGTTCATGGACATTCTCCTCGGAAAAGTTGGGGGGGGGAGATCAGGCGCGGGCGGCGTTGAACTCGATCATGCGGCGGACGATGTCTACCTTGATGCGCGGCCAATCGGGGACGCCGCCAGCGCGAACGGGAAAGCAGGCGTTCCGGTCGTCTACAAAGACGTTAATGCCCGGCTTGCGTCCTTCCTCGCCGTAATACGCCTTCACATCCGCCGGCGAATCGTTGATGGCCGACCAAAGCGGGCGTGGGAAACCGCGCTCCGCGAGCCAAGCCAGGGCGGCATCCAGCAAGTGGCCGTGACGGGCCGTCCACAACACGACGTGAACGCCGAGACCGAACAACCAGCGCAGGAACGCTACGGCGTCCGGCATCTCCTCGCCGATGCGCGGCCAGTCCGAGCGGCAGAGAAGCCCATCAAAGTCCACGGCGACTGTCATCTTTTCGGGTGGCTTACGTCCGGCCATGCGGCGTTCGGTCAGGCGTTCGAGGATGTAGGCGGCGACATATCCTGCCTTGACGACCAGCGCGTCCTTGTCGCCGCCATTGACGACGACCATATCCCACTGATCGTCCGGTAGGTCGGCGAGAGCGGAGTCGGCGACGTCGTCCGAATCCGGGACGCCGGGACGCACCACCTTCACCAGCAAGCCGCCGCGCTCGCGGATGGCGGACACTTCATTCATATACCGGACGTCGGTGACCAGCAGCACGTCGGCGGTTTGGTGAACCGGCGCATCTACGACGGAGCGCACCCAAACGTCGGGGGCAATTGCGCGGGCCGCGTTCCCGAGTTCGATCCATATGTCGCGCGGGGTTTTCCCGATATCCGGCAGCACTTTCTCCCGCAGATCGGGGGTGTTGTCGTACTGCGGCGCTTCCAGCAACCCGCCGTAGCCAAAAAGGTGATACGCTTCTTTCTTCAATTTCCGGGCAAAGGCGTCCCGGCCGGGCTTGATGCCCGCGCGGATCAGTCGCTTCCACACAAGGTCGGCGAGAGAGTCTTTTCCGACACGGCGTCGATGACCAAACCCAACAATCAGAGGATCGTTCATTTCATATTCCTTTGTCCACGAGCCATTTGAGCCGCTTTTGAGCCAATTGCGGATCGGGCTATTCCGCCGAATAAAACGCGCCCACCTTGCCTTGTCTTGTCTTGTCGCGCCCCGCCCCGCATAGCCTTGCCATGACATGCCACGCCAAGCCGTGCCCCGCCCAAAATTCACTCCACACGCGACCGCGCGATGCTTCTCACAAACGTCCGGACAAACAAATCCTCGTCACCGCGCCGGATGAGAATGCCGCCAAACTGCGGGAGGCTTTGCCGCGCACCGGCGATTTTCCACGCGAACGGCGTCTTTGCCTGCCAGCCGGGCGTGACCACGGCGATGGAGACGCGGCGATGCGTCGGCACCTCGGTCCGGATCAGCCGGTGCCGATGACTGCGGACGATGATGTCGGGCGGCCGTTCGTTCCAACGTCCCGACTCCGTGAACGCCTCGACCAATTCCTTATGGACGGCGGTTGCTTCGTAGGCTTGCGATCCCGTCGATCCGATGTGGTGCATGAAGTGGACGAGGCCGTCGCCGATTCGCTTCCAGAGTTCATACCGCGCGCGCTGGCCGTACTCGTTTGGGATGGCCCCAAGCCGCGCGGCAAGCGCCTCCTCCTGCACTCCGGACTTGCCGACATGCGCTTCCGTACCCCTAATCATGTAGAGCCGCCCTTCAGCACGTGCCACTTCGGGGGCCAAGAGTTCGTAGGCGATATTGGCCTGGTCTTGGAGATTCTGCGAAATCTGATGCGTAGAGCCGTGGTGGACGCCGTCAATTGTGTCCCCGTTCAAGACGATCCCGAAGGGTTCCCCCTTGGTGACCGACGGCACCCAGTGATCCCAGAATTCCCGCCAGTGGGCGTAAATCGCGCGCTGGATGGAGGAAGGCTGGTACAATCCTCCTTCATCAAGGCGGACGCCCTTTTCGGGACACAATCCCAATTGGCAGCCTACGTGCAAATCCGAAACGCAAACGTAATTCCTGATTTTGTCGGTGTCCGGCGGCTTGGATGCCTTTGACGCCGGAGTTTTCGTCGTTCGTTTCATTGGTTTACTCCTCATGTTGGCGGATTGGGTTGATTCCGCCGGGAAAAAACTCGCGCGCCTTGCCTTGTCTTGCCACGCTCCGCCCCGCCTCGCCGGGCCAGGCCACGCCACGCCCGGCCTTGCCGGGCCGCGAAATGTTAGAAATGCTTGAATGGCGTTGTTGACGGACCGGGCCGATTCCGTCGGGAAAATGGTACGCCCGCCTTGCCACGTCACGCCCGGTCTCGCCATGCCTCGCCCCGCCGCGCAGTGGAAAACTATTCCCACGATTCGATGACAAACTTCCCGAACACGCCGCGAAACGTTCCAAGGCCGATAGCGATTCCGCCGCGGTCGAACAGCCGATGCAGAACGTCCTCGGTGATCCCGTCCGGGTTGGGATAAATCGAAATGTCGAAGCACAACTCCCACGGCAACCGCAGCACCGGCCGGACCTTCGGGTTCGGGATGCCCTTATCCAGCCGCGCGACCGAGCGGTGAACATAGACGCCGGCAGTTGTGTCCTCGTCGCCGACGAATCCGCTGAACTGGATCGGCTTCCCGTTTTTGGTGAGCGGAATGTCGGTCGGGTTAATGGTCGTGTAGCTCAACACGCCCTGTGCAATCGCCTTATACTCGCGCGAGTCGTAAAAACGTTTGGCGGCGCTCGGCGTGTTTTGGGCGCAAAGGAACGACATCAAATTCACGGACGGAACGACGAGGCTTTTGCCGTCGGGCGCAAGGTAGAGCTTCTGGTCCACCGTCAATTCCGTCTTGTTGTCCCCCGCGTACCTGTCGAACATGATTGGTGTGGTACCACGCAACGACACTTTTCTCGTAACTACGTCGATCTCTTTCTTCTTCGTCGCCATGTTTCTTCTCCCTCGTCAAGCGGGTAAGCTCGGCCAACCACTCGTCACAGGTGATGCCGCTCCAAACGGCGTCCTTTACGCGTTTAGGCCGTGGCATAGTGAAAATCCTCATTTGCGGGTTACACTAGAACGTCGGCCGGAGCCGCCGCTTCGAAGAGCGTCGGCGAACGGCGCGGCGCGGAGACGGGAATGCCAGCGGCGTCGGGCCACGGACGAACAGTGACAACGATTCTTCCGGCGTTCCCGGCGTCGAAATCGTGCATCGTGGATTCGATGCGTTTAATTTGAGCGTCGTTTTGGTACAGACCAGCCAGGCCGTGGCGGGTGACAAGCGAATCGAGCAAGCATTTGTTCAAGTTGTCGAGGTCGCGCACGCGCCGGTCGGGTGGATAGGCATCTATCGTGACGGCGACCCGGCCTTCATACGGCTTCACGCCGCCCTGAAGCATCGTGCCCGTCACGATCATCTTGTAGCGTTTGCCTTCGTTGCTGATGAAAAACCGCCCGTTGCCATAGCGGTAATAGTGGTTGAGAGATGGAGGCCACGGCAAATTCAGCGTTGTCATAATTCCTCCGTTCCAATTGGCGGACCCGGCATTCCGCCCGAAAACCACACCGGCCTTGCCCTGCCGTGCCTTCCCCGGCCTTGCCTCGCCCCGCCCAGCCTGACCTTGCCGCGAAAAAGGAAAATCATTCGCCTTCTAGCTGCCCATCCCGCTCCGCCAGTTTCCGTAACACCCACTCGATACGGCGACCAATCCACCAAATCACAGGCACCGCCATGCTGTTGCCGATCGCCTTGTAGCGAACCGAATCGGCGGCGAGGGTCTTGGCCGTTTCTTCGGAAACGCCCCAGTATTCGGCCATCTCCGCGAGGTCCTTGATACGGCGATTGCGTCCGTAAGGGATCAGCGTATGCCCGTCGGGGAAGCCCTGCAGGCGCGAACATTCAAGCGGCGTAAGCCTACGCACGACGTTCGGCAGCAAGACATGCGGCTTGTCACTGCCTCCTTGCGAGGCGCGAAGTGCATGTGCCGCGTTGCCAGGGAGTATCTCGGCGGACAATCCTCCTTCCCGCCCCCGGATCGACAGCGACAAACACTCTGGCGCATCGTCCCCGCTGATCGCCACCAGCGGCGTCCCGCGCCCGGTACCGTCCTCGGAGGCGTCGGCCCCCTCGGCACGGAGAGCGTGCGTCACATCGCCCGCCACCGTGACGACGGCGATCTGTCCGCCGCCGTTTGCATGGCTCCCGGCATGGCCCATCGCCCGCAGGGTCGGGGCGACCTCGCCAGCGTCAGCGCCATGGTCCTTGACCGAAAACGCCACCGGGACAAGGTGCTGACATTCGTCTCCGGCAGGTCCGCCGACGCCCTTCGCCCATTTTGCCGTGACCGCCGCCGATATCTCCGGGATGGCGTCGAGGTTGTCGCCGGCAGCAACAGTTACGTCGTCGCGGAACAGGTCGGGGAATAACCCGCCGCCGCCCGGAGTGCCGCCTCGAGCGGGGCGGCGAGCTTTTTTCCGCGACGTTCCGCCCTCCGGAGGACGCCCTTCGCGCCCAGCGCACTCAAGAAGTACCGGCGCGGGATTGGGCGTCGCTCCAGCAGCGAACGAAGGGTGGGATACAGCGACGGCCAGACAAAATATCCGTCGCCTTCGTTGCGGAACGCCAAAAACGGCAGCGTCAAGTACCCCCCAACACGCCGCTCGTTGCGGCCCAATAACCATCCCCGCGTCCGGCCATTTGCCACGCTCAAGTCCGGAGTGGAGCGGCTCGGATTCTCCCACCAGTCCAGCGAGAAAATGTCCAAACACGTTGTCGTGGGTATTCCTGACGGAAGGAACGTTCTCCCACAGGATGAGGGGTGGATCGATGTCATTGCAGGCCCTCGCGAATGCCAAGGTCAGTTGTCCGCGCGGGTCGTCGAGCGATTTGCGAAGGCCAGCCAGAGAAAACGAAGTGCATGGGCTGCCCCCGATCACGACATCGCATTTCCCGCGATACTGCGACCAGTCGAACGCCGTCACGTCTCCGTGGTTCGGCACGTCGGGCCAGTGGTACGCCAGCACCGCGCTGGCGAAGGGGTCGATCTCGGAGAACGCCACCGGCGTCCACCCCAACGGCCCCCACGCCACGCTGGCGGCTTCGATGCCGCTGAAAAGGCTGATGTACCGCATGGCCAACTCCTGAAAGACGATCTGACAAAGAGAACCGCGTTCTGGTTGCGGGCCGGGCTATCCCGCGAAAAACCACACCCGCCTCGCCAAGCCGTGCCCTGCCGGGCCACGCCGCGCCGCGCCCTGCCAAGCCACGCCATGCCCGGCCTCGGAAAATCACCTCGTTAGCTTGTTTGAAGAATCACCACGCATCACCTGCGGCTATAGGCGCGGCAACCGTCGGGTTTTGCGTGGTCACCAGCGCGCCCCCGCCCCACGGGGCGGTGTTTGCCCCCGCTCCGGCTTGCGCCGCGACGGCGGGCGCGGGGGCGGTGCTCGCGGCGGGGTCGGTCGCGCCGTCAACCGGGCCGAAGTGGGTCACGTCATTGGTGAGGCCGTTGCCATCGCCACGGGGCTTGCACACCACGGTTATCTTGATGGGCAAATTGTGGAGTTCCGACGAATCGACCGGCCGCATCACGTCGACGGCACGGCAGATACTGGAAAGATGGCCGTTGGCGATCTGCTGTGCGACAGGATTACGGTTAACGATATTGAGCCTGGTCCAAATTTTCCTGTTGGTAAAGTCACCCTCGATCACAACAAAAACCAATTCCAGATACTCGCCGTTTCCCGATTTGGTTTTCTTCCGCTCGGATTCACCGATTACTGCGACATATTGACCGTTCGGAAGCGGCGTAAACTCGGCGGCGGGCTCAACGTCGTAGGCGTTAAAATTCAGTTCGGACATGGTGTTGTCTCCTGTGGAAAACGTGGTTGAATCGAAAGCCGCCGGGTGCGCGGACGCGCAAGGACACACTCCCGACCGCGCACCAGCGGCGGAAAAGACACTGAACGGTTCTGTTCAGGAACGAGCGACGGAACTACGCAGAAGCAGCCGGAGCGGGAACGGACTGATTGTCGGCGACGGTCGGCGTCGGAGGCGACGAATAGATCGCGGCCAGCGGCGACGTGGAAACCTTCGGCAACGGGCCGTCGAAGTTGTGATCGGCCACCGGCCGCCGCTCGGTGTGCGCGTTGTAATGCAGGATGCAGAGCGCGTAGAGTTGCCGGTTAGCGCGCGCCGTCGAACGCCCGCGTCCGCCCCAGCGCAACAGTTCGGCCCGCAGTTTCATGCGCGGATCGTGGTCGGGAAGGTTGCCGGCTCCGACGACCGCCTTCCAGAAGTGTTCCGCCCGCACCGGCGCGTGCAGGAACGTCGCCGCCATCGCCATGCGGACCGGCAGACGGGCGCACAACTTGTTCGTGGCGTGATCGGCCAGGAACAGCGTCTGGTCGCGATACCGGCCGATGGCCGCGATACGGCGCTCGATCTGGATGCCGCGCGAGGAGAACTCGGGGATGCCGCCGGGGTTGAGCATGGCGAGCGCAAGCCCGATGTGCGAAACGGTCCCCTGCGGGATTTGCCGGATTTCCTCGTCCATCGACGTGCGGCTGGCGCGAACGACGTCGGCGGTGGTGCGGGCCTTGTGGCGATCGAACTTGGAGAACAGACGCCAGAGATCGCTCTCCTTCTCGCAGGCGAAGCCCTCGACGAAAGCGTCAACCGTCACGCCCGACTCCACAATACTCCAACTGGTATGTTGACCATTCATCACGTGATCTTTGCCGTCCCGGGTGCGGGCGTAGACGAAATGGCCGGTCAGGAATTCGCCTTTCTGCATCTCCGAGGCGAGATAGGCGACGTGTTTGGTGTCGAGGCGACGTTGTCCCTCGAATCCGTTGTCGACGAGAAAACGCTTGGCGAGTTCGGGCGACATGTTTTTGAAGCTGGCTTCGATACGTTTGAACATGGCTATTCCTCCGGTTCTTGGTTGAGGTGGCGTTCGAGGGCGCACAGGGCCTCCCGAACATTGAAGATTGTGGTTTTGACGGCGGGTTCCGTGGCGGCGGTGGGAAGGCCGAGGTCGCGCAGGGCGACGATAGTTTCGGCGCATTCCCGGAGCTTGGCGATCATGTCGTAACCGGTTTGCGAAGCCCGTTTAAGAGGTGGTCGCGGTGGAGCCGCCGGATATTCGCCGGGCGGCGGCGGTAATATCTCGGGCCGATCCTCCACGTCAGCGTAGAGCGGGGTGCGGTAGTCGGATACCTTGTCACTGTCTGCCGGAATTTCGGCCCTGGCTTCGGG
>Ga0123353_10016787_pt1 | contig 10720 bp, 8 predicted proteins | sample TergutLab28metaG_3_FD_92763 | JGI IMG/M metagenome (GOLD analysis project Ga0123353, IMG submission 92763) | Labiotermes labralis P3 segment gut microbial communities from Petit-Saut dam, French Guiana - Lab288 P3 | ecosystem: Host-associated > Arthropoda: Insects > Digestive system > Gut ... | reverse complement strand
CAGTGATGTGAGCAACATGAGCCTTTATGGTAGCTGCTTGCCCCCTGCACCCCTCAATTGCGGGGTCAAGGGGGTTCAACCCCCTTGCAGGGTGGTTTGGAGGGACAGCGTCCCTCCAAAAAAGAGTCCTGAGTCTAATACGTATGGTCCGAATCCAGCTCTTCCGGGGTAATCTTGTGGGAGAAGATGTAGTAGGCCCAGGACTGGTAGCCGATGACTATGGGCACGCTGATCAGCGACACGCACAGCATGATGGTCAAAGTCAGTTGAGAGGAGGCTGCCTTGGCCACGGTAATGCTCGCCTCGGGTGAAATGCTCGAAGGAATGATGGCCGGGTACATGCCAAGTACGCCGAACAGGGTGATCAGCAGGATGAATCCCGCGCTGGCGGCAAAGGCGCCGACCAGGATTTCAGCCCTGAGCAGGACGGGTACGGCCAGAAGCAGCACTACGGCTATAATGGGAATGAGCATCATGGCCGGATGTTGCAGGTAGTTGTTATACAGCGGAGTATAGTGGGCTGTGGCGATAAGGAAAACCACGGCCATCCCGGCCAGCGGCAGCCAGAGGGTTTTGGCGGCGTTAACGGCGCGGTCATGCATGGGGTTCAGCGACTTGATGGCCAGCCAGATGGCTCCGTGGGTGGCGAACATCAGGACAAAGAGCAGGCCGCCGAGCAAGCCGTAGGGATTCAGCAGCATGAGGAGGTTCCCGAGATACACGCCCTGCTCGTTGATGGGAATGCCCTGAAACAGGTTGGCAAAGGCCACGCCGAGCAGCAAAGCGGGCAGGAAACTGCCCAGGAACTGGCAGCCGTCCCAGACGCTGCGCCATTGCGGATGATCTATCTTGTTGCGGAACTCAAAGGACACCGCGCGGAAGATAAGGGCAAAAAGCAGGATCAGCAGCGGGGCGTACAAAGCGCTGAACATGACGGCATAGGCCAGAGGGAAAGCCGCGAAGGTCACGCCGCCCGCCGTGATCAGCCAGACTTCATTGCCGTCCCAAAAGGGAGCCGCCGCATTGAAAATGACTCGGCGGTCCTCGTTTGTTTTGCCCAGAAAGGGCAGCAGTGTGCCCATGCCCAGGTCGAAGCCGTCAAGCATAAAGTAGATTGCCCACAGCAGGCCCCAGAGAAAGAACCAGGTGGTCTGCAGGAATTCATGGCTTGGCATATCAAACATAGCTTATATCCTCATGGCGAGAGAGTTGAGGGCAACATTATGGCATTTTACGCTTGAGATTGTCGCTATACGGCGGGCAAAGCCCGCCTACGCCAATCTCACGGCAAGGATTTGCCCGCAAATCCTTGCAGAGCAGTTTAACATTTTCAAAGTTAAACTGCTCTGGTGTGCTGTCACGCCGCCGGGCCTTTTATGGCGAGCCGGCGTATCAGGTAGATGGCCAGTGCGCCCAAAAGTCCGTAAATGGCGAGAAAGGCCGCCAGGGACAGGGTGACGGAACTGCCCGGCACCGGAGAAATGCCCTGCACGGTGAGCATGAGCTTGTACACAAGCCAGGGTTGCCGCCCGACCTCGGCCACGGTCCAGCCCGCCATGATGACGATATAGGGCAGAGGAATGACATAGGCGAGAATCCGGGCAAAACCGGGACGATCCGCGATGCTGTCCCTCCAGGCAACGGCCAGGGCGGCCAGCAGGATGAACACGCCCGCCATGCCCACCATGAACCGGAAAGAAAGGAAGGTCAGCAGCACCGGGGGCATGGCGTCCTCGGGCTGTATGGGACGTATGATTTCTGTCCCGTCAGGCATCGTCACTACGGGGCGCGACGGGTCATACCCGGTCCTGGCCTGGAATTCGGCAAAATCCAGGGGAGCGAGTTCTTTCAGGCCCTTTACCTCGGCGTTAAAGTCGCCGTACGCCAGGAAACTGAGCAGGCCGGGAATGGGCAGCAGTTCAAAATAATTTTCCTTTTTAGCCTGGTTGGGGAGCGTGAGCAGATACATGGGCACGGACGTGCCGGTTTCCCAGTGCGCTTCCATGGCTGCCAGCTTGGTGGGCTGGTACTTGGCCACGACCATGCCGTGGTGGTGGGCGTGAAGGGCCAGCACAACGGAGAATACAAGGGTCCAGACAGCAGCCATCTTGAAGGAGCGGTTGAAAAAGTCCCGTTCGTTCCCGCGCACCAGGTGCCATGCGGAAACACCAAGCACGAAAAATCCGGCCAGCATCCAGCAGGCCAGGATAGTATGGACAAATTGGCTCCAGGCAAAGGGGTTGCTCAGGACCGTAAAGAAGTCGGTCAGAATCGCCTTGCCGTCAACAAAGTCGGAACCCACGGGATTTTGCATCCAGCCGTTGGCAATGATGATGAAGACGGCGGAAAGGTTACCCGCCACAGCCACGACCCAAATGGCAAAACAGTGCACTTTTTTGGAGAGCCGGTCCCAGCCGAAGTGCCACACCGCGACAAAGGTGGATTCGAGAAAAAAGGCCACCGTGGCTTCAATAGCCAGGAGGGAGCCGAAAACATCACCTACGGCATGGGAGTAGTTCGACCAGTTGGTGCCGAACTGAAACTCCAGCGTGATGCCGGTCACAATACCGAGCACGAAGTTGAGGACAAAAATTTTGCCCCAGAACTTGGCCATTCTTTTGTACTGCTCGTTTCCGGTCCGGACGTAAATGGTCTCCATGATGGCCAGGAGCATCGACAGGCCGAGGGTGAGCGGAACAAAGATGAAGTGGAAAAATACCGTTACCGCGAACTGCAGTCGCGACAACATCACGACATCCATAACATACCCCTTTGGCAGAGGGGAAGGGCGTCAGCGCTGGGATGGCTGAAGTGCCCGCCCCGGTTAACGGAGTTGGACAACTGTTTGCTATCAGGAACTATTAGTATAAAAAGTAGCTTTCACGCTCTCCCCATATCAGTAAATATGTTTACCCGCAACAATATTCAAAAAAATATCCGTTGAACGCGGGTTTACAGGACATCGGCTTTTCTGTATTTTCTTTGCTGGTGCTCATCCCCCCAAGCGCTTTCCGACGCAACAGCGATCGATGGGTTCAAGCGTTACACACGCGGCATACTATCCGGAGGCACAACATCATGGCCCCTGCATCCTGGAAGGGCATTATTCTGGCCGGAGGTTCCGGAACACGTCTGTATCCGTTGACCTTGAGCGTGAGCAAACAGCTCATGCCGGTCTATGACAAGCCCATGATCTATTATCCGTTGTCAGTGCTTATGCTGGCCGACATCAGAGATATCTGCGTCATTTCAACGCCCCATGACCTGCCCTTGTTTCGCGATCTGCTGGGCGACGGGTCCCAGTGGGGCTGCCGCTTCTCCTATACGGAACAGCCAAAGCCGGAAGGCATAGCCCAGGCTTTTTTGCTGACCAGGGACTTCATTAAAGACAACAATGTCTGTCTTATCCTCGGGGATAACATTTTTTTCGGACAGGGTCTGACAGGCGCGTTGAAACGCGCCATGAGCAGGGAGCGCGGAGCCACGGTATTCGGCTATCATGTGCGTGATCCGGAGCGCTACGGGGTGATGGAGTTTGACCGGGAAAAGCGGGTTTTGAGCATTGAGGAAAAACCCGCCCGGCCCAAATCAAACTATGCCGTGACCGGACTGTATTTCTACGACCGGGAGATAGTGGATGTGGCCTCAGGCATCCGGCCTTCGGCCAGGGGCGAACTGGAAATTACCGACGTGAACAACGAATATCTGCGCCGGGGCAGTCTGAATGCTGAACTGCTGGGACGCGGCATTGCCTGGCTCGATACCGGCACCCATGACGCGCTGCTGGCTGCGGGAACCTTTGTCCAGGCCGTGGAAGCCCGGCAAGCCCTGAAAATTTCCTGCGTTGAGGAAATAGCCTGGCGCAAAGGCTACATTTCCGACGCCGAACTGGCCGGCTTGGCCGGGCCCCTTGCTAAAACGGGCTATGGGCAGTATCTTCAGTCCTTACTGGACGAGGCGCTGCCGAATGAAAGGTAGCGCCTCAGTTTGGAGTCAGACGAGGAAGACGCAGCTTTGCGCGATGGAGGCTGGGCTCTTCGGCCCTGCCCCGGTCGCGCAAACAAGCCTGATGAAGTATCACCCCAAACTGAGGCGCTGCCAGAGTACCCCGTGAATGCTGTAGGCATCTCCGCCGGTTCGTGGATCTGTGAGGAGCTTCTCCCATGCTGAAGCAAGTGGCCGTAATCGGAGGAGCCGGATATATCGGTTCGCACGCCGCCATGGCCCTGCATGGGGCGGGATATGATGTTGTCGTGTTTGACAATCTTTCCACAGGGCATGCGGAGTTTCTGCGTTTCGGCCGCCATGTGAAGGGGGACTTGGGCGATTCGGCGGCGCTGGATGCGTTTTTCGCCGCCAATGACATCCGGACGGTCATGCATTTCGCCGCCTGCATCAACGTGGGGGAATCCGTCGTTGACCCGGCGAAGTATTACCGGAACAACGTGACCAATACTTTGAACCTGCTGGACTGCTGCCGTAAATACCAGGTCACCAATGTGATTTTCTCCTCAACCTGTGCCATCTACGGTTTCCCCACAGCCTTGCCTTTAACGGAAGATCACCCGCAGCATCCCATCAATCCCTACGGTCGGACCAAGCTGGCCATTGAATGGGCCTTGCAGGATTTTTCCGCTGCTTACGGTTTTCGCGTGTGCAGCCTGCGCTACTTCAATGCCGCCGGGGCGGCCCCGGCCTCTCTGGGGGCCGGGATCGGAGAAAAACACGACCCGGAAACCCATCTCATTCCATTGGTGCTCAAAGCCGCCGGTAAGCCGGCTCACGATCCGGAAAGGAGTATCCGGGTTTTCGGCACAGACTATGACACAAAGGACGGCACATGCATCCGTGATTACATCCATGTTTGCGATTTGGCGGACGCGCACGTGCTGGCCATGCAATATCTGGAAGCCGGGGGAAGACACGCCGCGTTCAACCTCGGCAATGGTCAGGGCTATTCAGTGCAGGAAGTGATTGATTGCGCAAGACGCGTCACCGGTCTGCCCATCAAGGTCACCCAAGCGGCCCGGCGGCCCGGCGACGCGAGTATACTGATCGGGAACGCGGCCCTGGCCGTATCCGAACTTGGCTGGAAGCCCAAATTCGCCGGACTTGACGATATTGTGCAAAGCGCCTGGGATTGGGAATTATCCCTGGTCGGACAGCGTTAGGGGCTGTTTCTAAATAATTCTTTTGTCCAAATAGCTACGTCACCCGGCCCTTTTTTCTACGGTCGAGTACCATAAGAGTACACTCCCTTCGCAAAAAGGGCCGGGTTCCTTGCTCTTGGAGCAAAATACTTTATTTGGAAACAGCCCCTAAGGCACTCAAAAAAAGGACAACTCCCGCTATGCCCATGCCGCGGCTTCGTTCCACCTGCACAGCCCTGGTGCTTTCCGACCTCTGCGCGTTACTCGCGGCGCTTTTCGTCGGATTTTTGCTTCGTTTCCTGGCAGGTGGCGCTCCGCCCTTTTCACTCTATCTGAAGCTCGTGCCCGGTGCGATTCTGTTTCTTTTTCTCTATGCCGCCCTAGGGCTATACCCCGGCATACTGCGCCCCAGGAGCGAAGAACTCAAGCGCCTCAGCCTCGGCACCTCACTCGGCTTTTTATTCCTGAGCTTCATCATGTTTTTGGGACAACAAGGTGCGCTATACTCCCGCTTTATTATTCTTTTCGCCTGGATTCTCGCGCTGGTAGCCGTTCCTTTGTTCCGCTGGCTGATCCGGAAAACCTGTGCTCATCAGGCCTGGTGGGGCTATCCGGTAGTGCTGTTCGCATCCCGCGACGCCATTGCCGAGGCGTGTCGGGAATTCCAAAAGTGCCGGGAAATGGGGCTTTTCGTCGTCCGGAGCATTGCCCTGGACCATAACGGAGTGCTGCCTTCCAGTATGGAGGAACTGTGCCTTGAACCCGGAGGGAACAGGACGCCGGAAGAGAGCTTGCAATCCTTGTCTGAAAGTTATCCTGACGCTCTGGCTTTTATTGTGTGCGGCAAATTGCGCCAGGAGGTGCGCCGGGAACTGATTCCCCTTATCGGGAGATATTTCCGGCAGGAGCTCGTACGTCTGGACAACCCCTGGCTCACCCAGGTCACCCTGCGGGTGGCGGATGTTCCCGGCGGGCAGGTGCTGGCATTGCGCCGGAATCTTTTGGACCCGACACGCATGCGCATCAAGCGTTTGCTCGACATAGTGCTGTGCATTCTGGGCAGCGTTTTTTTGCTGACTGTCATTCCCCTGATCGCCCTGTGTATCCGCCTGGACAGCAAAGGTCCCGTCTTTTTTACGCAGCAGCGGGTCGGGCAGGGGGGCAGGTCTATCCGTGTTTTTAAGTTCCGTACCATGGTGCCCGACGCTCAGGATGTATTGAATAAGATCCTGAAGGAAAATCCGGCCTTGCACGAGGAGTGGGCGCAAACTCAGAAGCTAAGCAAGGATCCGAGGCTGACCAGGGTAGGGACTTTTCTGCGCTATACCAGCCTGGATGAATTGCCCCAGGTGTTCAACGTGATCAAGGGGGAGATGAGCCTTGTCGGCCCGCGCCCCATTGTGGAAAGCGAAATAGCCAAATACGGCGAGGCCTACGCTCTGTATGCGCAGGTAAAGCCCGGAATCACGGGACTCTGGCAGGTCTCGGGTAGAAACGACACCACTTACGAAGAGCGGGTGGCCCTGGATCAGCACTATGTGTACAACTGGTCGGTCTGGCTGGATATTTATATTATCATCCGCACGATTCCAGCTTTGATAAGCGGAAAAGGGGCGTATTGAGGATTTATGGACAAGCCCCCGGCCGTTATGGCCGCACTTTACGGAGTGGGACAGATTATCGAGCTTATTGAGGCAGGGGCGGAATGCCCCTGCCTCCTTCAAGAACGTCATATTTTTAATAAATCCGCATACCAGGATGCGGCTTTATCCATGAATTTCAAGTTGCGATCCGCCATACGGTAGGGATCGTCCAGGTAGCCATCCAGCATCTGGACGTTGTCGAACAAGCTGCTCACCAGGTCGGGAATAAGCGGGTTTTCGGCGTTAGCCACATATATTCGCAGCAGGGTACGTATCAGGGGATGGTCCGGGTTGACCTCCAGAATCTTTTTGGGGATGTCATCGCTTTTTTGCATGACCCGGATGAGCTTTTCCATAGACGAAGAGACTCCATCGGGAGAGGTCAACACCGCCGGGCTGCCGGCCAGGCGGTCGGATACGCGGATATCCGTGATTTTGTCGCCAAGGATGTCGCGCATACGTTTAATCAGCGCGTCAAACGAGACATTTTCCTCCTCACTCAAGGGGCTTGCCGGGGGCGTGTTTTCCTGATCAACCACATCGGAATAATCCTCCAGGGCCTTGCCGTCGGCTTGCTCCACGGATTTGAAAGAATACTCCTTATACTTGCCCAAGGCTTCCAGGGCGAATTCGTCCACTGGTTCCAGCAGATACAGCACTTCAAGACCTTTGCGGCGGAATCGCTCCAGATGGGGGTTGACCTTGGCCGCTTCAATCGAGGGCGCCGCTACATGCCAGATTTCCTTTTGACCGGGCTTTGCGCGGCTGATGTACTCGTCAAGGCTGGTCAGGCCGCCGACATCGGGCGCGGATGAAGTGAAACGCAGGAGCGGTGTCACACGGTCGCGGTTGATATAATCCTTGTAGGCAAACTTGAAGTATTTGCCGTGTAGCTTCCAGAAGGTCTCATATTTGTCTTTGTCGGACTCGGCCATTTTTTCCAGGTGTCCAAGGGCCTGCTTGACCACCGCCTGGGATATTTTGCGCAAGACGATGTTTTCCTGCAATGTTTCGCGGGAAATGTTCAGAGGCAGGTCTTCGGTGTCCACAATGCCTTTGAGGAAGGCCAGATACTGGGGGATCAAATCGCTGTTGGATTTTTCTATCAGTACACGGCGCACATACAAATCCAGGCCCCAGTCATCCTGTTGGCGGATGAAAGTATCCTGCTCGGTATCGGGAATAAAGATCAAGGCGCTGAACTGCACCGGCGCGTCCACGGAGAGATGGATCACGTCCAGGGGCGCTTTGTCGTCATGGGTGAGGTATTTGTAGAAATTCGCATACTGTTCCTTGGTGATGGAAAATTTGGGTTCCCGCCACAGTGCCGGAGTGGTGTTAATCCTTTCATCTTCCAGAAAAATGGAGAAGGGCAGGAAGTTTGAATGCTTGCGGATGACGGATTGCAGTTGGTATTTCTCCAGAAACTCTTTGGCGTCATCCTTCAGCGTTGCGCGAATCACAGTGCCGCGTTTGTAAGAGGCGGCCTCCTCGCCTTCAAGAGTGCGGATGCTGAAGCTGCCCGCTCCTTGGGATGTCCAGACATGAGGAGTTTCGTCCCCAATGGCGGGAACGGAGATGACCTCTACTGTGTCCGCAACCATGAACAGGGAATAAAAGCCGATTCCAAAGCGGCCTATGATTTCCGTAGCGGATGAATTGCCCGGCTGCTCGGCAGAGTCGTTTTTGTCGGCACTCCTCCCATCTTCCGGCTCCATTTCCTGCAAAAATTGCTCAGAACCCGATTTGGCGATGGTTCCCAGGTTGTCGATCAGTTCTTGTTCGGTCATGCCCAGGCCCGTGTCGGCGATTTGCAGAACGCCTGCGACCTTGTCAATAGTGATGCGGATTTCCAGAGGCAGATCGGCATCGCGGACATTTTCGCCCTTGCTCTGTAAAAAGCGCAGCTTGTCCAGCGCATCGGAGGCGTTGGACAACAGTTCGCGTAGGAAAATTTCTCGATTCGTATACAGGGAATGTGTAAGAATATTGAGGACTTTTTTTGTTTCAGCCTTAAATTTGTGAGTTTTTGTTTTGGCCATCTGTTCTCTCCGACTCATGATATTTTAGATGAAACATCAAAGGCATAGGGGGTGCGTGCCTTTTGATAGATAATCCTTTTGTTGCCTTTGAAAAGGGGGAAACGAAACCCGCCAGCACCCGAAGTTCCTTGTGGGTACGTAAGCTGGCTCTCAGAGATAACGCCGAAAAAAATGGACAGAAATTATACAGGCCTTGGTGTAGCCCATAGGCCGGAGAGCCGCCAAAGCTGTTCCTTGGCTTCTTCGCGTTTTTGCCGTACACTTTTTTGGTATATGCCCATAGACTTTACGAGACGACATGGGAGTGGCATACCTTAAAAAGCGAAGTCCCGCATTGCGGGGGACTCGCTTGAACACGATAGATAATATTTTATATTTATTTATATAAATATTTTATGAAACTTTGAGTACTGTCAGAAATACCGTCTTCTCGAACACTATACGCTAATTCAAACGTCTTGATATATCCACTGGAGATATATTTTAAAAAGAGGTTCACGGAATGCGAATCTCTGAGAACCAGAAGAAACCCTGTCAACAATCTCTTCTCTTAGCAGGTTTGAAATAGCACCAATTATTTGGTCCTTGCTTAGTGTGCTTATTTGTTTTTTAATTGTATCATATGTAAATGTATCATCAGAGTCAACAGCAATAATCTGAAGTATTTGAGATTGAATGGATTCTTTATGTTTAGTCCATTTTGTCAAAAATTCTTGCTCTTTAATTGTTTGAACAATCATATTTTGAGAATATAGCACATCATCGTAGCTGATTATATTTCCACTACAATTAATAAATGCATGATATCCTAAAAGTTGCGCTGGATGAGGAAATCTATTAGATAGATATACTATCCTTGATTTTGCCTCTTCAGCCATTGTTACACCAGATTCGGCAAGAGTTATATCAATTAAGTCTATTATTTCTTCTTTTGTGAATTGAGTTAAATCTATAGGTTGAAATAGCCTTGAAGATGATTTGTGTTCTCTAATGAGTCGAGTAATTGTCCCTGTAACACCGCATAAAATAAATAAATAATTAAAATCAGTGGAACGTGAAAAGTTTTCACAAACAATTTTTAAAAAAGGAGCTATGGATATATCTTTGTTTAAAACATCAATTTCATCAATTAAAAAAGTTATTCCAGAGAAAGATCCATTTTCAGAGCACATCCTCCGAACTATGAGAGAAAAATCATTTGCGACCTCGGTGAGGGATAAGTTTTTTGTAGTTGTTGTAATCTGCTTTTGTATATCACCAAGGTTCAATACTTTAGTATCTATCGTATCAGAGACATTAACTTTTCCAGTTAGCTCAAAAGTAAGAGACTTTATAAGTCCGTTTGCAATGTCAGATAAGTTGTCCCCCGACGAACATCCATACCAACAAATAGTGCTGCTATTCTCACGTGTAGATATTTTAATCCTATTTCGATCTAAAAAATCAAAATTACCTTTTTTTACTTGTAGAAGCTGATGGGCAAAAGAGCTCTTTCCAATGCCTCTTGGTCCTTGTATTAATATATTTGCTCCATCGAATAGATACCGCAGTGCGCGAATTGCTTCTGATTTTCTACCCGCAAACTTTGAAGGATCTACAATGGGGTCTTGGGGGGTAAAAGGATTTTTTCTCAAAACGACTTCAGTGGAAGCCTCGTCAGTTAAAATCGGTTGAGCGCGGGGAACAGCTCTGAGTAAAGTGACGTTAAAAGCTTGATTCCCTCTATCAGTGTGAACTGGATCGAATTCAACTTTTTCGCCTGGAATTAGGGAAACGCTGAATAATTTACAGTTTCAGCGCCTACTTTTCTTTGGAAAGTCAGTTTTCCAGAAATTGGTTCAAATGTAAGCTGAATTTCAACCGGTTATCCTCTTTTTGCGCCAGT
>Ga0123353_10016785_pt1 | contig 10721 bp, 10 predicted proteins | sample TergutLab28metaG_3_FD_92763 | JGI IMG/M metagenome (GOLD analysis project Ga0123353, IMG submission 92763) | Labiotermes labralis P3 segment gut microbial communities from Petit-Saut dam, French Guiana - Lab288 P3 | ecosystem: Host-associated > Arthropoda: Insects > Digestive system > Gut ... | reverse complement strand
TTGACTTCACGTTCCTGTAACGACTACAAGAAACAAGGAGAGTAATCGGCTGTTACTTAATGTGATCTGCATTTCATATGCATAGTACTCGGGGAATAATGGTAGAGGCGCTGTTTCATAATTGCGTTGCGTCAATGGATACCGTGGATAATACACTGACTTACTCAACTCTAATCCATGGTAATGATACACGTCTGGTTAAGTAGTTGCCATGAAGCCCTAAGGGACATGGTACACCATCATGCCCTACAGTTCCACCTATATGAAGGTGAAGGTCAGTTCATAGCTTTGCACTATATTATGCTGGTACACACTGCACACTTGAGTGGAAGGGGTTATGGAGATGGCTACATACACTGGTGTCATGTGTTTCACATCAAGTGCCTCTATATGCAAAATGACTATACATTCAACCAACCAATCTGGCAGTTAGTGACTAAAGTCACAAATGCACATCTAGAAACTAAGAAGTCTAGCTAAGCATGTAGCCAGTGAGATGACCAATCAGTAAGAAGCAAAGACAGACAGGTACACATCTATGTATACACTCTCCTACAAGTATCTATAATATGAAACCTAGATGCCTCGTTCAGCGTATCTCAGTAACAGTGTGTTCTGCTATTATGTGTATTTCATTATCACGAATTGGTTACAATGTCAATGTTATTTCAATAACATGAACTTTCATATGTGCATGTTGACTACGGCACAATTTCAGTGACCAGTGTGAAGATATAAGTTTGGGTAACATGCCATATTATTTCTTATCTGACCCTATTTTCATTGTGTCATTTTCTGTAACATGACGTCTCACAAGAATACAGCTTATGTTATACTGTAATAAATTAGTACAGACGCCACAAATACACACTTATGCAATAGTCTGTGGAAACCTTCTGTATGTGACTGCCATATGGCCTCTAGATTCCTTTATACATGTCTAAAATGCAGCTCCTATACTTACCCCTCTATACTTCTATATAGAGCCTCTAGTGATCCTGCTATATATATTCCTGCACCCTATCTCCTCGACACCATATACTGGCCTCTAGATATACCCATCTATATATACAACTCCCTCCTGTGCTTGTTCATAATGTGAGTCTCATGACATATGCTCTTTTCTCTAAACCTGTAATATGATTCACAAAGACACCATTCCCATTATGCAGAAATGGCCTTTAGCGGCTGCAGACTACTTGAATGCACCAAGTCCATTCACAATCAGTTCTTTCTCTTCATCTTTTCTGTACATCTTCATTGGTGCAGTGAACTGCAATATCCTAACACAAGAAACTTTTAACACATGTTTTTAGTGACTAGGTTTTCAGGAAAAATTCGGTTACCAACACTTCCTGCCTTCAACCACAACTTAATCATCCATATGATGACTTCCAAAATGAAGCATGCATCAGATTTGCAAGGTGGCATAGAGTGTTTTATTGTTCAAAATGTAAATAAGAGCATGTGAAGAAAATGTAACAACTGTTAACACATTTACAATGTCTAAGATATCATAGACGAATATAGTCCTTGTAGATTATGCATTACTAAAGTCAACAATTTTTATTTTTGAAAACACTTTGAGCAGAGAGCATGTTCCTGTTGCTAGATGGTGCATGCAGCAGCTACCTTTACAGTAACATAATGAACAGTAAATGATCTATGTATGTCTGAGGAATTGCAAAGTACTACAAACTGCTAAAAGTGGCTGGACTAAGAAAAATGCCAGCAGACTTTCTGGGAGTTACAGCATGAAGATTATTTTGAAAATACGGTACTATGACCCAAAGTGAAGATAATGATTTGCACAGTGAAAAGCAGTGCAGCTGTATGTGGAAACAAAATAATGTATTTTGAATACAAGATGTAAGATGAGATCTTAACAAATTTCCAGACCTTTTTAACCACAGAACACACATTATTTTCTATCACAGTAACCAACTGCTACTTTCCAATTCAATTATCACAACTTCCTTCAAGCACAAAATTACACTCCCCAGTCTCAAGCTGCAGTACAGTAATGCCTGTGCATGTTAATCAAATGACAAAACACATTAACATTAACAAAGTATCTAGACTTCCAAAATGACAATATGCAATGTGATTCAAATATGTATTACCATCACTTACTATCAAATGAAATAACATTGTAAAGTAAGAGGTGGAAATAAACTGATAATCGAAGAAGTAACTCACCGCTTAATATCTTTAACGAATCTTCAAGAAAACCATCCTGAAGACAAAAAAATCTTCAATCTAAGAGGGCAATAAGACAAGCTTACAGGGACACATACTGAGCTTACATCAAACCCTGCCCACACAAAGGTTTCAGACAGAGTTGTCATAACTGCTTCAAGGGCATACTCAGTGTGGTCCAAAACACTGCTGTCACTTGGAAAATGTGTCTGAAAGAACAGAATTCTGTAATTTCAGCAATCTTACATTCTCAAGCAACAGCATACCTTAACCTCAGCAGGGTGTTTTTTCAACACTTTCACCAGATGATTTAGTGATGCTCAATGCGGTAAAAATCTGCAACACAGAAAGCAGTTCAGTTTATTATAATCTATAGTGTTTGTTGACAACTAAGTAAGATACCTGCAGCTAGCTCAATGCGAAATCAGATACTTGTAGTGTCAACTAATTACAAATTACATTACACTGTAACTATAAAATTAAAATCCAGGACTATACGCTTAGGAAGTAAAAGCAGAAGTTTGACAACTGTGCTAAACCTCAACTGCAGTTACGTGCTGCTTAGTGTTTTCACATGTGCTGACACATTAAATAGTCAATATATCAGCAAAATCTGTTGTTCTTTTTGTCATAACTTCTGGAGTAGTGACTACCCCTTGCAATATGTGTGATTTCAGGCTTCCAACTCAGTGTAAATAAGGTCTTCACTCATCTGGTATATTGCGCAGCATTTACTGGTAATCATTTACTGTCATTTCAAGACCCCTATAGGTCCTATCTTCAAAGGACTGCTTGACCCTTGAATACAGCACCAATACGCTGTCCCAAAATGCTGGAAACTACCTACCAATCAATGCTACACAATATCCCACAACAGCATAGACCTACTCCTTAGACTAACTTTTAGTAATTCTGACACATTCTAGATCATGAGACAGTATATTTCTTACAGGCACAACTGGTAAAAAAAAAAAGACTGTTTTTAACCATATAGCCTACAAATATCAGACTAACTTACCTCACAGGTAAATCAATATGTAAAAACAATACCCTCTTAATAACCACAAAGAAAGTGGAATGTATATAACAACTCTATTACTTTTCAACATAGTCTCCCTGCAGTTTCATGCACCTTTTTTTTTTTGCAGTCCATAAGCTGCCTGATTTCATGGGAGAAACAGGTTCTAGGTTGTTTCCAGGTCCACGTATATGCTAATTTCACTTCACCACTGCCAAACCAGCAACCACGTAATGCCTCTTTAAGTGGACCAACGGCATAAAAGTGACACAAAGCAAGGTCTGGACTGTAAGGTGGGTGTGGCAGAACCTCGAACTTAAAGTTTTCAATTTTCTGTATCGCTGTGACCACAGTATGGGGACAAGCACTGTCATGGTGCAAGAGAACAGTTTTTGACAGCAGTCCACTCTTTTGTTGCGAATTGCAGGCTCCAATTGGTCAGATGTCTAACATCTCAGCAACGTCAGACACAGTTTTCCATCATTCTTCTTGAAAGAGAGCACTGCATGCATGATGTGGTCATGAGTGTATGAACTTCACAGGCGTCCCAATTAAGCTTCATCAGAAACATTTGTTCTTCCGAATTTAAACATTCATGCACATTCACAAACTTCTTCTGACTCATACTGTTAACACTACCAGAGTGCTAAGATTCTTCAGTGCATATCAGTGGGTTTGAACCCTTCTGTCCAAAGAAATTTTTCTTACTATTATGTTGTTCAAGGATGATGCTATTGAAAAAGAGATTTTCCACATATACCCCTTCAGCCAGAATGACAATGGAGTACTGTGTGATGCATGTTCAAACCTGTGAGAATCCAGTTAGACTCTACTACAGTCAGTTGGCTGCTATCGCATCTGCTACTCACTTAATTCACAAACTGCCTTTACCTTGTGATTTACCATTATATGTTCTGCTATTTTCGTCTTTTTCCAGCTCATCTGTTCACTTTAGAGTCTGTTGTGGACCTTGGCTTCCAGTACAATCCTTTTCCATTTCTTCCAGTCTCTGGCCACTGTATGCCAATTTCTTATTTCAATTACCTTCAAACTCTCTTATATCCATTGTCTCTTTCCCATATTTGCCCAAGTCACAATCATAAACATCAGCCCAGTTAGGATTTAGATGACCATTGTTTTCTCAAGAAAGTTTTTTGTTTGGGACTGGGAAGTCAACCCAACGCCCAAAACACAACCTGGAGCACCAGAATGTCTTTGTCTGAAACCCCACTCTTGCATGTCCAGCTTGGGAGACCCTACTAATACATACATGACTGCCAGCATAGCTCTCGAGCATGAAGCTGTGTGAAATGCACATGTGAAAATAGGCTGCAACACAGCTGGAATGCAACATCATTTATTAGAAGCACGAAAAATTGCATTGTGACCTCTTCTGTGCTACTTGGGGGGAAATTCTTTTAAGCTTAAGCACAGTAACAGGGCAACCTATACTTCAAACGCATGGGAAAATATTGGTACTATGTTGCCTAATACCTTAGTTCAAAGAAGTTCTTAAGTCGAATCATCTTAACTCTGTTTCACTGTATATTCTTCTGTGTTGTTACTCGCCAACATAAAATTTTCCTGACAGAATACTTGTGCAGACCTACCTCAGCTGTTGTTGGATGAATGCCAATCAAGTTGTCAAAGTCAGATTTTTTTGCGCCTAGCTTCACTCCAAGAGCAAATCCTTGAGTTATTTCACCAGCATTTGGTCCAAGAACATGGAAACCAACCACACGCTCCTACAAAACACACCAAATCACTAATATGTAAACTTCTTGGTCCTCTTCTATTAGAGATGCTTGAACTTGTGTATGCAGGTAAAAATACACAGTTTTTAAAATATGTAGGTATTACCATTGTGCATTATGATTAACTATAAATAATTTAAATGCCTTTATTAGTGCATATTGAAATGGGATAGTTCTGTTACAGAGCTTTATTATTGTGTCATACAACTGTTAACGCCTTCCCATGATCAGTTCTTTGACAAACTTACATTGAAGAAATTACATGGGACATACAGGTAAATATGTAACCCAACCTAATCTAACATGTCAAAGCACATACATGTAGGCATACATGTGTAACATACACTTCAAAGTTATGAATTACAAATGTTTTCCAGCTATGATATTGCAACAAACTGCCAAAATGCTGTAATAACAGAGTGAAACTGGATTTTACATTTCTTGAATTTATGCAGTTTTATTAGTCCCACCAAAACTCCCAAAAGAACAGCATTATAATTTTCCCAGAACACATGTTTGTGCTTTCACCCAAAATTCCTCAGTTACATGCTCAACCTGAGTGTAAATTGGCATGTTACAACTACCTCCTTCCAAATGTTTATTTACCATTCATAATCATCTTACTATCATAAGCAATAGTATGGAATTAAGTATATATTTGGTTATCTGCTCTAATTAGGAGAAGGCTGGGCCAGAAAAGCCAACAAGTCAGTTGTTCAGGGTACACAACCTAGTCTACAGAAGCTACATCAGAAAGCCAAATAACTGAACCTAGGCAATGTTGCATTTTCGAGTATTTTCTGCACTGACTATATGGTCCTGGCCAGATTCCCATAAGACCAATGTTATATTTTCCCAGATATTAAGTTCCCCAGATCCCCAACTTCACATTTTCCTGGAATTATGCTTAATTTTCCATGCCCCAACTATAGAATTTACCCAATTATATGTTTCACAGTCTTCTTCTCAGAATTTTTATTAGGGTCCAGCAGGGCATTGGAACATCATCTCTGTTGAAATCTCCCTCAACTAAACACTGAAGTAGTTCATACATTTCTTGTATATATAGCAGTCCATCCAATAGGAATAGACACAAAATTTAAACTTAATAGCTGTAGTCGATACCAGGAAGTACCACTGTGCACCTTTAGTCATAAATTGTACATCAGTGTCTAGAATAAATTATACTGTGGACCAAGCATAGTTTCAAAGAAAAGCATGAAATATGTATAAAAGAAAGTAGAAATAATTTGCAATATGTGAAAGAATAGAGATTTTAGCAAAGGTTGATGCGCACACTGGAACATATGCTAACCTAGTACTGGAGTTGAGACTTCCGGTGTAGAAAGTAAACAAATTTGAAAACTGCGAAGCATCTGAAACAAGTTACATCCAATGTAAACTTCCTCCAAGCAGCGGAAATCACCAAAATACTCACCAGTGGAGGAAATGAAATCTCCTCTTGCTGCACAGTTCAAGCAAGCATGTGCAAGCACACTTCTGTAGGTGATGAAATATCAGGCAGAAGACATTGCTAATTACTACTCATTTGGGAGTAGACAACTACATGTTCAAATGGTTGGATCAACAGATTTAAGAAAGGAAACAATACTGTTTAGACAACTCCAACAGGTGAGAGCACGCATGTTGATTCAGAAACAGCAGCTGACAGGAAAAATGAGTGACTGTTGCTGGAGACTAAAGAATATGACCCCTGTGACATATATAACTCTGATAAGACAGGCCTGTTTTTAAATCTGCAACCCGGTAAGAGTCATACTTTTCATGGAGGCCCTTGTCATGACGGAACAAAATCAAAACAGCAGGTTACAATGCTTCGTGCATGCAGTGCTGATGGTAGCAGAAAACTACCACCACTTGTAACTGGCAGATATAGAAGTCCACATTGATATAAGAATGTTAAAATGCTTCCCAAAAAACATGATGCCAAAACAAATCCGTGGATAACTAGCAGGATATTTTCAGATTATCTTACACCAGTAGATAGGAAAATAGGTCATAAAAATAAATAAATCCTGCTTTTCATGGATCAATTAACTGCTCACATACAAAACACAACACCACTCATGAACATAAAGGTTGTGTTTTTCCAAACCACAATGGTGGATCTTAAATTACAGGTATCATTTCAAAGATGGCAGTTACCTCCATCTTCGTGATACATATACCAAACTATATGGCGTCACATCCTAGAAGACTGTAAGCTAGATCATCACCATGAAAACGTCCAATCTCATACAATAGTCAATCCCTCTCATGTCATTAAGTGAGTATTAGAAAATCTGTTATACATACCAGTTTTATAACCTACTGCTATGTGCCCTAAAAAAATAGGCCTGCGTGCATGCATTTCAAGTAGCAGGTACTTGGTATGTTAAAATATGAGGCGTGTCTGGACAGTAAAGATACATCACATGTAGGCCGATAGGGAAATTTTTTATGCTTATTATGGCAACACTGCCAATGACCTTGAGCCTTTACTTGTAAGCCATGCTCATTTGACAGTGGTAGAACTGGCTTTGTTTGAGTGAGATGTGTTTGAAATGGCAGTGCCGATACAAAGTCCCACCAAATGTGAGGTGAGTTCCATCATATGATTTCTCAACGCAAAAGGTGAACGTCCAGTGGAAATTCACAAACAAATTGTTGCTGTTTATGGTAACGTTATGAATCAGCAAAATGTGACGAAGTGGTGCTGTGAATCCTCCAAAGGAAGGATGGATGCTCATGACAAACAAAGGAGTGGTAGGCCATCTTTGATCTTTTATGACCTTCTTCAAGAAAGTGAAGGAGAAATTCGTGCAAATTGATGCGTGACGATACGAGAGCTGCATCACATCATTCCTGAAGTGTCTAAGACCACAATTCATGAAGCTGTGACAAAAACTTAAGGTACAGAAAATTATCGGCATGCTGGGTGCCCAAAATGTTAACGGATGATCACAAAACGAAACAGACGGATTCCGCGCTGAAGTTTCTCATGCGCTACGCACAGGAAGAATGAGTTTCTGGACTCCCTTGTGACTGGAGATGAAATAAGGGTTTTCCACCACACACCTGAATCCAAGCAACAGTCACTGTAATGGCGCCATATGCATTCCCCCAAAACCCAAAAATTCAAAACTTCAATTTCAGTGAAAAAAATCATGGCGTCCGTTTTCTGGGGCAGAAAAGGCATTCTCCTGGTCAACTTCATGCCTCCTGGCACAACAATTAATGCCGCTGCATACTGTGACACCTTGACATGGCTTTGACAAGCCATTCAAAACAAAAGGAGGGAAATGTTGTAACGTGGTATGTGCCTGCTCCATGACAATACATGGCCCCATTCTGTGCACATCACCACTGCACTTCTGGAAAAATTCAAGTGGGATGTATTGGACCATCTGCCATACAGTCCAGACCTCGTGCCCAGTGATTTCCGCTTGTTTCTACACCTAAAGAAACATCTTGCTGGGAAAAAGTTTGACGACAATGATGAGGTGCAAGAAGACGTCATGACATGGTTCAAAGGGCAGGTGGCAGACTTCTATGACTCGGGGATAGAGAAGCTGGTTCCAAGACTTTATAAATGTTTGGACAATGCCGGCGACTATGTTTAAAAATAAAGTTACGTACAGGCAATTCATTCACAGTGTCGCTTTTGTAAATTAAAAATGTTGTACATGTTTAAGACCTTTGTATCTTTACTTCCGGGACATGCCTCATTAATATCTACATGACAAAAAACAGAATAGATTCAGCATACAATTTAAAGTTCAATATAGCTTCCAAAAACACATGAAGTATCAACTCATTATGAGTCCTTACCCCTTTACTCTTGACACAAACAAGCTTTCCATAGCACTTGTTGTTATCTCGACTTGTCAAAGCATACTCCAGTGGCTGGTAGGAGCTATGGTACACTTCAATGTCATCCTCGCCATAACGTGCCACTGCATCTTTCTCAGACATCCCCACAAATCCATACTCCAAGGGAGTAAACACTGTTGTGGGTACATTTACATAATCTGTGAGGACTGTTTGATTATTATACAATCTCTGAAACATAAAGAGTTGAGCTGCATTTAGCATTCAATGCTACAAAACTCCTGACAAAACAGAACAAGCACCAAACAATGACCACACAGATTTAAAATAATCATTCTCACTATTTCTCATACAAGAAATGTGGTTCTACAGCAATGCTCAGTACAGTATTATTCAAACACCATACCCCTTTCTAAAATTTGCAGTTTCAGAACCAAACCCATATTAAACATTTCAATACACCTCCCACAAGAAAGGCCATGAAATGGTCAGGGCAAAAAAAAGGCATACAAAATTTTGGTCAGAGAACTTGATGGGGTGAGGCCTTTTGAAACACCTAAGCATACATGGTCAGATACTATTAAAAACGTATCTTAAAAGAACCAGGAATGGAAGGAGGGGAGGTACTTGCTTTATTTGGCTTAGAACACAAACCCAGTGGCAGGCTCCTGTAAAGACATAATGTCTGGGTCCCATAAGATGTGGAGAATTTTTTGTGTAATTGAGCAACTGTAACCCTGTCAGAAACTGAGCGAAGTTAATTCAATATACAGAATATTGAGAAAAATTCACTAAACATTGTATAGGATAAGAGAGAAAGGAATTCTAAAAACTTACTAAAGCTGACTTCCTGAATACTGTCCACTCTCTTTGAACAGATTCTGTAACCTTCACTCTCTATCTTCCCCCCAACAGTCACCACTGCTTAACAGCACATACTGATGTAACCCAACATTCTTGACATTGTACATAAACAGACTTGACTAATATTATTTGAAACAAGGTTATCCATGTCCTTAATTAAACACCACAGCATAAAGTATACAGGGGAGTGGAGGTACAGCTCCACATATTCTAAACCTTGACACTACATGGAGATGAGTGGTCAGCTTCACACCCTGACTGCTTTAACCCTGGGGAAAATCCACCACTGGATACAGGCTTAGTGGGCTCTAGACCCTGTCTGAATGGTTTAGAGAAGAAAGAAACATCTAGACCCTGCCAGGGGTTGGATGCTTATTTGTCAGTGGTCCAGCCTGGCCACTCTCTCAACTGAACTATCCTGGCTTCTGATCAACTACTTTGACACACATACAAACATACCATATGAATGTATGTGTTGCAGGTGTTACACTTTTACAGTGGTGCAAGCATGATGTTGTGACCAGATAAGCATTATGTTTCTCAATATATGAATAACATTTCCTCAGATTTAAAATACAGCCACCAACTCTACAGAAGTGGGGATTTAAAATCCCATCTTCTAGATGATAAAATGTTATCCACAAATTACAACACAGCTTCCAACACTGTAGTACTAGAAGCTAACAACTCCCTGCTCTGAAATATACAGAAAAATATACTGTATTTATTCCTGCACTGTGGTTAAAGGAGCTCATTTTCAGTTTGGGACACCGAATGCAGCAAACATTTTAAAAATTACACACTGATCCATTTGAATAACTCCAAGGAGCAGTCTTTCCTGAGCAGCCAATAGTTCCTTAGCTAATCAAGAAACTCCCTGCATTTTATGGAACCAGCAAGTTCAGGACCATGTTTACCATGACCTACCACTTGATCCTACTCACAGCCAAGCCAATTTAGTCCAGCCCCCCGCCCCCCCCCCCCCCCCCCCCCCCTCCCCTTCACCCCATGTCCCATCCCCTCCTCCCTCTTCCTTCTTTCAATTCACTCACCTT
>Ga0123353_10016784_pt1 | contig 10721 bp, 6 predicted proteins | sample TergutLab28metaG_3_FD_92763 | JGI IMG/M metagenome (GOLD analysis project Ga0123353, IMG submission 92763) | Labiotermes labralis P3 segment gut microbial communities from Petit-Saut dam, French Guiana - Lab288 P3 | ecosystem: Host-associated > Arthropoda: Insects > Digestive system > Gut ... | reverse complement strand
TCTGGCCAATATCTCCGTAATCATTGAACTTTGGATATAGGTGTTTTGGGTTATATCGTTATAGTTTGACCTAAGGAACACTCTCCCGAAGTTAGGTCCTTTCCTCCTGGGACACCCTGTATATATATTTCTTTTATGGTGCCTCATCTTTATCTCATGAGAGTAATGTATCTAAACACATCAAAACAAAATTACAATTGATACAGTTTACAGACTTTTCTTTTGACTCTGTTAAATTAAATTCCATTTTAACTTTAACCTACGACTGCCATTTAAAAGACGATAAGAGAAAGCTACACTGACACTTCCTTACATATGTGTATTGTAAGAGAAAAATCCCAGAACTCTGACAATAATTTAGCATATTAAGATCAAAGCATTATTATTAAGTTAAGTTATTAAGTTATTACATTTTTGGTGATACCCAAACAAATTTTCCAAGCCCAATGCTGTGTTGAACTAAAGTAATCCTCAGAAATAAAAGGTCGTGTGTACCAGGGAGGGACAGTGTATAGTCTAAAAGTGAAACTGGCTATGAAATATACTGGACTAGCCTGTGATAAAACTTTATGCAGTACACATTTAATCAGGCAAATTCACATAAGTATGCTAATCCACCAACTAGTTTTCAGTTGGATATTCCCTGTTTCAATCCATGAAAATATACAGGTTCCTCCATTTAAACATTTATTGAGTTGCAGTGTATGTGAACTCTGATATACAGCCATAGGAAAAAAACCTGATAAGATATGTAAGGTATGAAAGTTTAATTACATGAGAAAAAACAAGTTAGGAAACAAAATGCAACAATTCTGACACATTTTGTTTAATTAACTTCAAACCTGTAAGACTGAGAGTAAAAATTTAACTTGATACAAAAAAATGTTCCACCTTTATCTACAGCTTCTGTTCTAAACATTTTTCATTATGACAATATTGAATTATGTATGTGCAAGTTAAGCTTAAGAGGTTTGCAGAAACATGTGTTCATCTTCATGTACTCTAACCAAAATTATAATGCATCAGCAACTTAGAGTTTACTCCTAGCAGGGGATTCCATTCAATTCAGCAGTTCATCAGTTGTTGGAAGTACACAACAATGAGCAGACATAGCAGTTTTAAAAGGAACTATGCAGGAATATGAATGCCCATACATGGGTGATGAACACAGCTACTTTGTTTACATGGTCAGTTCTGTTATCTCCATATGCCATTTTCTTCTCAATCATGTATCTGAACATTCATTTTTTTAAATATCACAATTTATTAACAACACTAATGCACTTCACTGTGTATACCAAATCACATGTTAGGTACTGCTCTAACACATTTCAGTGTCTACAGACACCATCATCAGGGAGCCCTATCTAACTCTAAATTTCTTTGCAACACTTCCAATGATTATAAGTACTTAATTGACCATTCGTTATAAGATTGTAGTTTTTAACACAGATGCACAATTTGAATATTGTTAAAATCCTTCAGCGAAGCGTGTCTGGTGAAACAGTCAAAGTTAAAAGCACAAGTGCACCATCTTTTGAACACTGTCGAAGTTACTCAGCTGTAAAAATGTGAAGTAAAACAGTTAAAAGCTATAACACTTAAAAAAAAAAAAAAACTTTCAACACTGATGCTGAAAATCCAGTGTATGTGGAAGCGTGGGCATGATGGCATCTATTTTAACAACATCTTTAGTACCTTTGTGGGGAAACTGTACTGTCCCTAATTGGATGCCATCTCTAGAATTCAAAACAAATATAGGAGCAGTGTATAAATGACAATACACTACATTGTAAGTTCTTCACAAAGTGTTATGTACTTACAGCACTTTTTATGTGTTATGTGTATGTTAGGTATGCTGACCGAGGTCCCACACCACCTACCATTGGACCTGAGCCAGCATTCCCAACATACAACACAGTAACAGTGTATATAAACTACTGTCATTACATAACACATTGTGAAAAACCTACAATATATTGTCATTCATACACTACTCCCATGTTTTCTATTTTGAATTCTAGGGACGGCACCCAATTTGGGAAGGTACAGTTCCCTCACAAAGATATTAAAGATGTTATTAAAACAGATGCCTTCGCACCCACAATTCCACATACACCCAATTTTCATAATCAATGTTTAAAGTGTTTTTTAAAGTGTTTTAATTTTAACCTTTTACTACACATTATTATGACTGAGGAATTTCCAGTGTTCAAAAAATGATGCAATTGTGCTATTAAATTCACCAGACATACATTTGGCTGCAAGGATTTAACAGTATTCAAAGTTGTGCATCTGTATTACACTCTATGATCCTGTAACAAACGGTCAGTTCAGTGCTTATAATCATTTACTCAAGTGTTGTGAAGACAGCTGCAGTTAGACGGGGCTCCCTGCTTATGGTGTCTGAGATAATGAAACACATCAGAGCAGCAACTAATATGTGATTTGGTATATACAGTGTAGTACACAAGTGTTGGTTAAAAAATCATGATGTACAGGGTGTCCCAGGAGGAATGTGCCAGACTTCGGAAGGGTGTTCCTTATGTTAAAGTATACCGATATAACCCAAAACACCTGTATCCAAAGTTGAACGGTTATGGAGATAATGTTCTGAGAAAAGTGGGGGCTTCTTGTGGTTCCAAATACTGCAACCTGCACAGCTGATGCGTCGAGCAACAGCGTTGATGACCTTGAGAGTGGAATGCAGTGTTAATCATGCCTGCGTGACTGTTAGTTGCTTGTACGGGAGTTGGAAGCGCCATGTAAAGTGCCTGGAGCCCTAAGAATGACCACGGTGTTAATGCGAGTGTTTATGTAGTTCAATTTAATGGCTTTATGTCACTCATATGTTAATTACATGTTAAGTATCGATATTAACATTATAGAAACCACATATTCCTGCCAGTTTTAATATGTATTTGGTAATCAATAAGTGTGTAACAGCTGTCAAAGTTTCAAACTTCTCTGGCCATTATCTCTGTAACCATTCAACTTTGGATATAGGTGTTTTGGGTTGTATCGGTATACTTTAACATAAGGAACACTCTCCCAAAGTCTGGCACATTCCTCCTGGGACACCCTGTAGAACATGATGCATGGTACATACAACATTAAGATTCATTTGTTAAATTTAATTTAATGTATATTCATTAAAAAACTGCTATACATACTTGCAATAACTCTCTTGCTTTGCCACTTCAACCAGTGAAAACAAAATATCTAATATGGCAATATTTTTTACAGCTTTCTTATGTGCAAAGTAGTGGGCATTGAATTCTGCAACAAAGCTTAGCCACGCAGCATGACAGTCAAGTGCAAGTTGTTCCCTCAGTCGATTTAGCTCCCTGACATGGGAATCTACTTCAGATGATCGGTAACGTATGACCTGTTTTGTCCTGCAAAACGGTGGAAAAAAAAAATGCTGCAGATATATAACTGATATCATTTGTAATGCCCCACATTTAAGTGTTGCACTTACCAGCACTGAAAAACATCACATTCTACCCATACAAAATATTTTACCTTTTTACAAAGCTAAATGTGTATTTATTTAAGACTACATGAAACACACTGTTCCAGACAGGATTATAACTCTACAAACTCAATTTTTAATATACAGCATGAAATAATATGCAATGGGTGTCCATAGTTACATTTTTATTGGGCAGGATATAAGGGATCAACAGAAGAACAGTAATCTCATTATAAAAGATGAGTCATTGGTAGAAATTCTAACTTGAATAAAGTACTGTTGTTACTGGTGATAATTAAAAGGAAGAGAAATAATCTAGTTGCTTAAGCAAGGCCTTGGTAGTCTTCTCAGCGGTTAAATTATCCCTGTTAGCAAGGGAGCAAAGAGGCAAACTGGTAAGGGGGGAGGCACACAAAATATGTCCTAAACCATTTTCATTCCATTTAAAAAACAATGTCCATAAGTAAAAGGTGCATACATTCTTAGTTTTCTGGGTGCAGTCTCCCTGTTTTATGAACTGTCCTAGTATGAAACATCACTACTACTTACCAGGACTTTTTCCATTATCACTTTGCAAAAACACACACAATATTTTGAGAGCAGTCTGCTTTCATATTCAGACGAAAACATTTGGTGATGATGGAAAAGTCCTGGTCTATATTAGTGGCGTTTCACTGTCGAAAGATTATATGGCACAGTTATACTGTCCTAGTGGTTTGATAACGTGACCTAGTATCACACCGTGACAGACAATGTACTCCAAAGAGAGCAAATGTTTTTGGAACAGGTATAATGCTGTCTGGTCATTCCAACATCAGCCAATCAGTGGCTGGACCATGCTGGCTATAGTTGCGTGCAGTGTTTGGGAACTCGTATATCAAGATATCTGAATACCAGTGTCATGGTCGTGCCACTAGCTATCACCAGTGCCAATACTTGATTATCTGTTGGTACTTCGTGGTGTCCAAAGACTGCACATACAACTTATGTGCATACAAAATACACATTAAACCATCACCACCAATATAACATTCAGATTGAATGTGTGGCTTTAATAAGGAAATATTCAAACAGCATGTCAAAAATGAAATACAGCATTTCTTTGTTTCTGGTGGAAATCACTCAGGATCTTAGGCACTAAAGTTACTATCTCTACAAATAATTATATAGTATTATGCAATGTTGCTGTACTGCCATTGGACCATCCAACCCAACATGAGTTGAAGTCAGATGGTACTTCATATAACGCAGCTGTATTTCAGAGGAGTCTTCAGTCTGCCGTATTTCCTTTACAGTTCATGTACTTCTAAATTTAAACTTCACTTTTAGGATTATCATCACAACACAAACTTATGTTCAGATTTTTAAGTATTTAAGTTAAAGGTCTCCGTTATACTTACTCACTGACTTTTCTCCACGAGCGTGGAACTGTTTGCTTTTGGTGTTGCTTTACCTCAATGAGAAATTCTTGACCTGACACTGTCACATAATCAAATTTAAGTAGTCCCAGTGTTCGAGCAATGCCAGGCTTCAAGTCCTGCAGTTGTTGAATAACTGCTGAGATTTGTTCTAACCTGCTTGTAACAGCTGGAAAGGCAGAGTAGTCATGAAGCAACTGTGTCTTGTCTCCAACCCTAAAAATTTGACAAATCACAGTAATATGAGTTTTGAAATGAAAAATTCAATTACACAACTCAAATTCTGACAAAGGTCTCCTATTACAAAATTCATAACATGAACTGTGGTTCCCAATAGGCTGTTTCCACAATATCCACAAGGACTTCTCTAATGACTAATACTAACTGTACAGAATCATTCAATAAGTAATATTATGTAAAGGACTCTGCTCTTCCAGGATAAGATGCCACATCACTGGGTAATGAATGAGTTCCTGACATTCCAAAGGATAAATTATGACAAACAGTTGCTTTAACTGTGAATTGTCACTACCGCTAGTAAAGTGTATTCAAGTAAAATTCTAAAGAGTAATGGTACAAAAAAGATATCCCTGAGTAAAGGTAAAACAGTCCTTGTGCAAGATACGAAGATTTATGGAAGAGTGCAGATACAGCTCCATTTATTCCTAACCATGGCACTACACAGAAGGTGAGTCGTCAGCTACAGTCCCAGCTGCTTTACTCCTGGGGAAAGCATTATGGTACCCATTGAATAGGAGGATGAGTAGGCCCCCAGAGCCAGTCAGGTCACTCTGGGGAAGAGAATATCTTTTTTCCTTATTGGGAATAGAACCATGATTTCTCAGCCGTCCAGCCTTCTACTGCAGCTCTAAACCCATACACATCAATAAAATTACAATCAGAAAGCGGGCAAGTCATAATAAATTTCACTCTAGCCCAGTCATTTTTCCAATTACACTATCCTACAAAGTATTCACTTAGCCTCTTCTATGAGTTCAGATTAACTGAAATGTGTTCAAACAGACCAGGGTTTCTGACAACATTTTAAAAGTCTGTGAATCCAGGTTTTTTTTCCGAAACAAAAGGCAATGTGCAGTATTTAACCCTATGTGATCCAAAGTCAAAGAGAAGGGAACATGGTCCTCTCTCTTCCACAGCACAGCTGCAATGACAGTACAGCAATCATAAAAACTATTAACACTATGAAGCACTGTAACTAGACATGCAAATTTCATATGGTAGGAAATTCTGTTAGTCTGCATAATTTCCATGTACTAAAAGTACAAGTATGAGGTCTGTCCATAAATATTCCAAACAATTTAAATAAATCGTTTTCTCACTTACTTTGGAGCTAATGGGCTTTATCACTGTTGAAGTATTCTCCTCCACTTTTATACATCCCTCCCAGTGTTTCTTCCAGTATTGGAAGCATTCCTGGAATACCTCTTTTGGAACAATGTGTAGCTCTGCCAGCAAAATTTTTTTAATCTCCTTCACAGACTCAAATCATCATCCTTTCATTAAGGATTTCAGCTTGGTGAAGAGAGAGAAGTCTGCTGGTGCAAATTCTGGTGAGTACAGAGTACAGAGGATGAGCATCGTCTCACATTTTGTGAGAAAATCACAAATCAAAAGGGGAGAATGCACTGGAACATTGTCATGATGAAGCAACCATTTTTTTTCCCCCCTCCAAAAATCAGGCCTTTTTATCCTCAATGCCTCTCTCAGCCTTTTCATCACCTTCAGATAACACTGCTTGTTCACCATCTGGCCACGAGGTAGAAATTCATGATGAATTACACCGTCACAATCAAAAAACACAGTCAGCATCACTTTCACATTGGAACAAACTTGCGGAACTTTTTAGGGTGTGGGTGAAGTTTTTTGAGACCCATTACAAAAAATGGGATTTTGTTGCAATATCACAGATGTAAACCCAAGTTTCATCATCTGAGACGAAGTTCTTTAAAAAGTTATCATAAGCATTTGCACAGTTGACAAGATCTTTACTGACACCAACATGATTTCGTGTCTGATCTTCACCCAGCAGGTGCGGCACAAATTTGGCTCCAACCTGATGGACGCCCAAGTTTTCAGTCAGAATCTCATGACATATGGTTTTTGAAATTCCATATTCCTCTGCTACTTCATAAATGGTCATACGATTGGAATGGACCACTTTCTGAACTTCTTGGATGCTTTCTTCATTTTTTTATGTTGAAAGTCATCCTGAAAGTTCACTGTCCTCAACTCAAGCACTGGCCCTCTTTAAAATGTTTGTACCATTCATGGGTTTGTGTTCTACTCATGGCTTCGTCTCCAAATGCTTGTTTTAACATCTTGAAAGTTTCCAAAAACATTTTTCCTAATTTGAAACAAAATTTGCCCAGCAACCACTTTGCTCATGATAATCACCCATTCTTAATTGCCTAAAAATTTGCCCAGCAAGCAATACATACGTTCACTCTAATAGACATAGCACAATGACTAAGCAATTAACAACAATCCAGTATGTGGCATTTGCCGAAGGAAACTCACTGCTATGCAGCACAACCAATGGGACCACGCGCCACATTCACGTTGGCGTGCTAATTCAAAAGTTTGGAAATTTTACGGACTGACTTCATACAATGACAACCATGCAAACTGTTAAGATCATCTGCTAGAAGAATATTTGGGCCTACAAGAAATGTAGTCCTGGCAGAATAAAGGAACTGCATAACAAAGAACTTGACAAAGTTTTTACTACTGTAATACTGTTAACATGTTTAAATAAAAAACAACACGATCAACATAACATGCAGGCATACAGCAAACAAAAACTGTACAAAATTTTGATTGGAAAATATTAAGGGTAAGGGGTCTTACAGGAGACTTAAGGTCAGATGGGATGTTTAAATTAATTTTGGAGGACCATGTAGTGCAGAAGTAACCTGAACTGAAATGGGTTAGGGAAGAGTCCAGTGGCAACATTCTGTGATGGTAGAGACTCCACAAGAATGTGAAATTTCTTGCTGAGATGAATACATGTGACTTTAAATGGCTCAAGGACATAACATTTCATGCAGTGAATTAATCAGACACCACTGAAAAACCACTGCAAGTAAACATGTGAAACCAGATGTTTAATGGATGTTTATAAGCATATTTAAAAGTCTGTATGAATGTGTTTTTGCACTGGTCAACAACATGGCTGTTTGAGGTTATGCTCTTAAAATGAGACACTAGCCTTGCTTGATTTACTTGTTAAACAGAAATCCTGGGGCTATTTACTCACATTAAAGTACAGATAAAAAATTATTGCGAACTACTGAATCTAATAAACCTTCAATGCAATTAAATGTGATGTTGTAGTCACAGAGATTACTAATTGATTAAGTAACTCTATGTGGTAGAGTCCTCTTTGAGAAGTTGAGAGTCATTCACCAAGTCAAGAAATTACTGTCATTTATAGAATGCCAGGTCATTACCACTTCTACAAAAGCCAAACAATGGTTTTAAAGTTTACTACTGGGGAAGGACTGAGGAAAGGATTTTGACTTTACAAGAACTGCAGTCTAAAATCAAAGTGAAGGAATGGAAATGCTGTAACCTTGGCTGGATCTGTCTGCTACAACAGTATCTCACCTAACTGCCTGTTGGTTGAGATTGTTGAGGAAGGGCTGAATATTCGACAACAGACAAACAGTATCTTTGATTATGCTCTGCAGCAAGGAACTCTGCAAATCTTTCTCAGCTAGTGCACATAAAGCTTGCAAATCTCGCCGCAGTTTTCCTAAAGTCTGTAAAACTGCCAACAAACTTGTTGGACCACACTGCAACACAAAAAAGATCCATGCAAAGTATCCTGGGAGCAGTGAAGAAAAATGTCACAGTTAAAATATGTATAACACAGCAGGAGGATTTCCAGACATTTTAAGTATCAGAATTTACATGCATAATTCACAGGAGCAACATTTTGGTTGGAACACTAAAATGGCAAGATAATTTGTAGGACCTAAGCATAGAAAGGGCAACAATATTACAAAGTAATAAAAAAATTAAAGGTCAGTTTATTATAAATTTTGACAAAATAATCTCAACGCAGACATACCTAGCCTTCCTAATAAACCGATTTCAATGAATTTGGTTCAATGGTCAACAGGTTTCCCGATATGATATGAATAAAATGGTGTCATTTAGGCCTTATGCTGTTTTTTACCACTTCTTTCACTCCATCAATGAAGAAATGTACCCTACACATTTCATCAAAAGCCCCCAAAAAATAAAATTTGGTGGGCATTAAATCCATATAGCACAAGGAATGTTCAAGGATTTCAAATTTCACATAGCTGATGATTTTGAAAGTGTAAAGAGCAAAGCTGTGATTGTGAAACACACCCTTTAAAGGCTGCGGCATTTTGATTAAACTGTTTGCTTCAGTCGGTTATGCAGCATGTCACTGTACTGAACACTTGTAACTCTGTTCCTTGATCCTGAGAATGATCTAGTCTCACATTCGTGAAACAACACTCTTCTTCCTCAAGAAAATTTTGGAGCTTTGTTTTTACTCTCAAATTCACATTCCTGGACCTGACACACATTTCCAGTCACTATTTGGTTAGCATACACCATTTATTTATCAACTAAATGAACATTCTTAAATTAGTACAAGCATTAAATTAGCTTCTCAAACATGTTTCAGAACACGTGCACCATCCTCTGGGAGAACATAATGTCAAATCTTAAAACACATATACTTGTGCGTAGCTGTCATTTATAGGTTCCCTGGTCTGTAGCAGCCTCATCGCTGACTATTTTACTTAGAGAGCATTTCAATCATGACATCTATGAAATTAACCATACTTGTAGTATCAACCTGCTCATTGCTTTAAATATGACCTGTGCAAAGTTATTTACCTCTAACGCCCAACACCATACCATTGCTCAGGTGGTTTGTCAAGGGCTTCTCACAATGCAGGTATGACGTCGATCCCAGGAAAGTTCATGCGATATTTTTGGTGGACAAAAAATACTTTTGGTTTCACCTGTCAGCATGATTCCACCATCATTCCATACTCATTTTTTACTCATCTACCACTTATGCTATATAATCACAGCAACTGTTGGCATCATTAAATACACCCACCTCCCCATCCCCATGCTCAGTCAGGACTGATGCTCATTTCAGTTAAACTTCATCTATGCTGGTTCAGTAATTGTCTCGCTACACTTTAAACATAATGCATTACACTCAACAGACCCCCAGGATATGCATCATCAGTGATACTTACTTCCCTCCTTTGAGTCTTTTCATCCATTTATAAAACGTGTACAGTTCTCCTAGTACTTTACAAGGGTAGTTAAGCCAAGATGTTACACAGATTTTGCAGGCAGGCAGGTAGGAACTGAGAATCTTCCCACACATCTGCCCCTCATGAGAGGATCAGATAAGAAAATGAAGAAGCCAGTCACACAAATTAAAATAATTTTAAAATATTTATGTGTGAACATTTATGAATTAAAATTAAAAAATTTGTTACAAATTTTTTAAATACATAATTTACAAATAAGAATGACTCTTTCTTCTGACACTGTCCAACATCCTGGGTTTGTTCAAACTTTACGAGAACAATGAGACGGACACACCAACACCAGAATTCCTAAGTAAATGAAGAATAATAGTGATTGGTATGATTGGGGGGGGATAAACAAATAAATAAATACATTTCAGGAAATGGCTAGAAGACAGTGAGCCAAGTTAAACCAAACCACCCTGTAATCTGTCAAATAGCGGTGTTTATTATAACACACCACCGTTAGAAACATTTTTACTTAGCCTAAATATT
>Ga0123353_10016783_pt1 | contig 10721 bp, 7 predicted proteins | sample TergutLab28metaG_3_FD_92763 | JGI IMG/M metagenome (GOLD analysis project Ga0123353, IMG submission 92763) | Labiotermes labralis P3 segment gut microbial communities from Petit-Saut dam, French Guiana - Lab288 P3 | ecosystem: Host-associated > Arthropoda: Insects > Digestive system > Gut ... | reverse complement strand
GGACGTGAGCAGTCCAAAGGGGAATACGTCAGACCAATTAACCCTCTTATTGTAGCTTAGGCAAAAAGACGGAAAAGAGCGCGGCTGGCTGCCATGCCCTTTCCGCAAATATATTGTAGCAAAAGGGGAAAACAACCATGCAAAAATTTAAGGACCTCGCGTATGCGCGCCCTTCCTTGTCCGCGCTGTTGAAAATTTACCGCAGCAGTATGAAACTGTACAGAGAAGCGGCGCGCAACGCCGCGGCGGGGAAATCTGCCGCCCAGGAGGCCTACTTAAAATTCCATGCGCTCCTGGGCGAATTCGATACGCCGAATACCATCGCCTACATCCGCAGCACGATCAATTTGAAGGACGAATTTTACGCGAAAGAAATGAAGTTTTACGGCATCGCGCGGGCGCTGACCCTGGGGATTGCCATGGGCGGGGTGAAGAAATTCCTCTACGGACCCTTCCGCTCCGACTTGGAAGCGGCTTTCGGCTCCCAGTCTCTGCGCTTTTTTGAGGCGATGATTAAAACAAACGGCCTAAAGGGCCTTGTTGAGACGGTGAAGGAGGACCGGCTCGTGACACAGTCCAAGAAGGTCTCGGCCTCCTGCTCCGTGGAATTCAAGGGCGAGACGCAAAATATATACGGCCTGTCAAAATTTTTACAGTCCATCGACCGGGAGGAACGGCGCGAGGCCTACGGCGAATTGGCGAAATTCCAGGAGAGCATCGCGCCCGAGCTGGAAGATGTTTTCGAGAAACTGGTGGCGCTGCGTATCAAAAAGGCAAAGAAGCTGGGTTACGCGAATTATATTGACTACGCCTATGAAAGCAGAATGCGCTACGACTACACGCCGGCGGACGCGGCGAAGTTCCGGGAGCAGATTTTGCTGCACATCGTGCCACTTTGCAAGGAGATTATGGAGGCGCAGCGCAAACGGCTCGGGCTGGATGTTCTGACGCAGTACGACAGCGCGCTGTTTTTCCCGGAGGGCAACCCCGTGCCCTTGGGCAACAAAGATGACATCGTCGCCGCGGCAGCCCAGATGTACAAAGAGCTTTCGCCCGAGACGGACGAGTTTTTCCAATTTATGGCCGAGTATGAACTGTTTGACCTGGAAACCAGGCCGAACAAGTTCGCGGCGGGATACTGCATTCCCCTGATCAAATACAAGGCGCCGTTTATCTTCGCGAATTTCAACGGCACAAGCGATGACATCGTTGTCATGACCCACGAGGCGGGGCACGCCTTCGAGATCTACCATGCCGCGCGGCAACAGAAACTGACGGAATACCTGGCCTCAACGGCGGAAATCAACGAGACCCATTCCATGACCATGGAATCCTTCACATTTCCATGGATGGAGTTGTTTTTCGGCGAGGACGCGGACCGTTACAGGGAGATGATCTTCGCGAAGCGGCTGTGCTCCATCCCCTACTACGCGAGTGCGGAAGAGTTCCAGGAGGAAATCTTCAAAAATCCCGGTATGACGGCCAACGAGCGGCGGCAGCTTTGGAGAAACATCGAGAAAAAATATATGCCCTGGATTGACTACGCCGGAAACGCGTTCTTCGAGAGCGGAGCCGCCTGGATGCGGGTTCAAATCATCTTCTTCTACCCGTTTTACAGCATGGAATACGCGCTGGCGCAGCTCTGCGCCTACCAGTATTATCTCCACTTCCTGGAGGACCGGGGCGCCGCCTGGACGGACTATTTCCGCCTCTGCGCGGCGGGCGGCAGCAAGGGGTATTTTGAGCTGCTGCGCGAGGGCAACCTGAAAAATCCCTTTGAGGAGGGCGTTGTGAAAGAAATTATGGATGCGGTGAAAGCCCTGATGGAGACGGGGGAGAAGAACTAAGGCCTATATTGTACTAGGGGCGGATGTCCACCTCCGCCTCATTGCACAGATACTTATAAAATCAAAAAAGGGGAATCGCCGTTATGAAACTGAATTTAAGCGCCATAACAGGAAACCTGAAGCTCAAAGAATATTTCTCTTTCGGGCTGCTCAGCATCAACGGTTACATGCTGATGGTCAACACATATTTGATGATTTTTTATACCGATGTGGTCGGGCTGGATCCCGCTGCCATAGCGACACTGTTTCTCGTCACACGCGTGGCGGATGGGCTCAATGACCCGATCATGGGTTATGTCGTCGACCATCTGCCGCGCACAAAGCTGGGGCGCTTCCGGGGTTACCTGCTGATCGGCACCGCCATCTGTACACTCAACTATTTTCTGCTCTGGTTCGGCCCCGCCTGGGCATCTACGGGAAAGCTGGCGATCGCTTATGCCTCCTATATCCTGTTCGGTATCACATATGATATGATGCAGATCCCGAACGCCAGTCTGCTCCCCTCCATCACCGCCGACCAGAAGGATCGGGCGATGCTGAGCACCTTCAAGGGGTCGGTCGCCTTGATCAACAGCCTGATTTACGGGATGATCCCGCCGATGATCATCCAGATGATGGGTGACGCCAAGCTTTCCGCCTATTATATTATCATCTTTGGGGCGATGACGCTCGCGATGATCTGTACCACCACCGGCGTTCTGGGTATCCGCGAACGCGTCGAGCCGGTCGATGATGAAAAGTACAAATTCCGGGAGATTTTTAGCATTCTCACACAACGGCCTGTCTTTTTCACCACACTGCTGATGATGATGTTTGCGACCAGCGCCTCGGCCGCCTCAGCCAGCAGTATGTATTTTTTCACCTATATGCTGGACGGGCGTTTCGATGTGATCAGTATATCGTCGATTTTTTCCACCATCAGCGTTGTGCCCACTGTGCTGCTTGCGGGTTGGCTGGTGCAAAAGTTTGGCAAAAAGCGGCTGATGCTGGCTTTGCTGGTCGTTTATGCGCTGGGTTTTGCGATACGGCTGATCAATGTCACCAGCATTCCGCTCTTCTACGCGTCCGTTTTGATCAACGGATTCCCTCTGGGTATTTTTAATGTGGTTTCTCCGACGATTCAAGCCGACAACATCGACTACGTGGAATACAAACTCAACCGGCGTGCCGAGGCTGGGATATCTTCACTGGACTCCTTCGTCATCAAGTCCAGCCACGGAATCGGCGGCGCGATTGGCGGCTATGTGCTGTCCTCCACGGGTTATGTCGCCAATCAGCCACAGACCGACCTGGCAAAGTTCGGCATTGTTTTTAATACAATATGGATGCCGATCATCACGTATATCATCGGGCTCTTTGTGTTTGGTTTCGGCTACAACCTCAATTCCAAAAAGGTGGCCGAAGTCAACGAGACTCTGCTCCAGCGCCGCGAGGCGAAAAACAGCGACTCCTGAGTATACATAGCCAATCAACTTTAAAACAGTCCCAATATTAAAGAAAACGTTGATTGGCATCACCTTTGACATGATGCAAATTCCGAGCGGCAGCCTGCTTCCGCCATCACCGGCGACCAAAAGAGCCGCGCGATGCTGAGTACTTTCAAAGGGATATTCTCTTTGATTGCAAGCCTGATTTTCCAGATACTCCCGCCGATGGTCCTCCAGATGCCGGGTGATAATAAACTATATTATCGTATTCGCGTCGGTAGCGATTGCGCTGGTCACCACCTCCGGCGGCGTTCTGAGCATCCGCGAGCGCGTTGGACCAATCAGCGCTGAACAGTACAAGTTCCGGGAACTGTTCAGCATTCTCGTGTAGCGAGGAGACGGGCTGTGCCCTCTAAATACAGGGTCGGCACATCCTCAAGTGTGTGATAAACAATCGAAAGGAAGTGCGTATGGATATAGGCGCGTGCAACTCATACCTGTTGATAAATTTAGATGTGATTGCAGACAATGTTCGCAAGATTCAAGAGAATATCGGGCCGGGTATGGACATCATGCCGATTCTGAAGGGCAACGCCCAGGGCTTTGGAATCATTGAGATCGCGAAATTTTTAACGGAACAATGCGGCACCAAGATCATAGGCAATGCCCAGGTTCTGGAATCCCTGCAACTGAAAGAGGCGGGGATTGGTTGTGCATTTTTCATCCTTGGCGGCGTACCGTACAACAATATTCCCGCCGTCGTAGAACACGATTTTATCACCCCGGCTTACAGCGAAGAGTATCTGCGGTTGCTGGACGTGGAAGCGGCCCGCAGGGCAAAAAAAGCAAGGGTAAAAATAAAGGTCGAAACCGGCCTCAACCGCATCGGGGTGTGGCCCGGCGAGGAATTGGAAAAGCTCACGGCCTTGCTGAAAGATCTGAAAAATCTGGAAGTCATTGGGGCCTATACACACTTTGCCGAAGCCGAGGCTGTGGATAAAAGCTTTACCCTGCAGCAGTTTTCTGTCTTTAAGGATGCCTTAAAACAAATCCGGGCGGCGGGTTTTAAACTTACCTACGTGCACGCCTTTAACGCGGCCGCCACGATTTGGCTGAGGGATGCGGAAATGACCCATGTGCGCCCGGCGTGCCTGCTTTTCGGCTTTGACACAAACCAAGAGCCGAAAAATGTCCTGGGCCTGACCGAGGCGATGACCTGGCGGGCCTTCGTGACCAATGTTAAGACCGTACCGACCGGCCAGACGGTGGGTTATAACCGTGTGTTTACGGCGGAGCGACCGACGAAAGTGGCCACGGTCAGTGCCGGTTACGGAGATGGCTATGCCCGGCATCTGGCGGCCTGCTGCGGCGCGGAGATGTTGGTACGGGGGAAACGGGCCAAGGTGATCGGCACCTGTATGGATCAGACGTTCCTGGACGTGACTGGCATGGACGTAGAGATGAACGACACAGTGACGATGATTGGCCGCGACGGCGACGAATTCATTTCGGTATTTGAATTGCAGGAGCGCATGGGACAGACCTACCTGGCGGTGACCGCCTTAATTGCGCCGCGGGTCAAGAGAATTTATACCGGAGGAACGTATAAGGGATAAATCTTTCTCATAAGAAAGGATAAAAAACATGAAAAAGATGCTCAATTCCATCGTCGGTGCGATCGGCGAAACGCCCTGCCTGCGGCTGCAAAAAATTGCCGCCGAACTCCAGATTGAGGGCAATTTGATCGCCAAGCTCGATTACCTCAATCCCGGCTTTTCCAAGAAGGACCGCATCGGCCTGTATATGATCGAAGAGGCGGAGAAGGCGGGCCTATTAAAACCCGGCCAGACCGTTGTCGAGCTGACGAGCGGCAACACGGGCACAGGGCTCGCCATCGTCTGCGCCGCGAAGGGATATCATTTCGTCGCCTGCATGTCGAAGGGCAACTCGGTGGAGCGCGCGCGGATGATGCGTGCCTTCGGCGCCGAGCTTGTGCTGGTGGACCAGACTCCGCATTCTGTGCCGGGGCAGGTGTCCGGCGAGGATTTGGAGCTCGTCGAGCTGGCGGCGCAGCGCGTCACACAGGAGCGGGGCGCTTTCCGCGCGGACCAGTTCAATCTCGTCGGCAACACGCACGCCCACGAATACGGCACCGCCCGGGAGTTGCTCGAGCAAACTGACGGAAAAATTGATATTTATCTCGATTTCCTGGGCAGCGGCGGCACGTTCCAGGGCTGCGCGCGCGCGATGAAGGATCACAACGAAAATATTCTATGTTATGTGGTGGAGCCAAGTGATGCGGCATATTTCAGCGGTCTGCCCATCGAAAACGGCAATCACAAAATCCAGGGCGGCGGCTACAGCCGCGCTCTCCCGCTTGTGGATCTCGAGCTGATAGACGGCGTAGTCACGGTCACGGACGACGAGTCGATCGAATACACGCGGATGCTCGCGCGGCTCGAAGGCGCGTTCTGCGGCTTTTCCTCGGGCGCGAACCTCTGCGCCGCCGTCAAGCTGCTCCGGGGCGAGCACAGTGGAAAAAATGTCGCCTTCCTGTGTGCCGACAGCGGGTTGAAATACCTCAGCACCGATTTGTATGAATGATATAAATCGATAGTGAAATGCGGGACGACAGGGTCATCGACCCCTCCATCTTGTGTTATTATTATACGTTTTACTGTATATTGTAGGGGCGGACGACCCTGTCCGCCCGAAAACGGAATTCCACAGTTACCTGTACAAATGATATAGAAAGGAATCACAATCATGAGCAGCAAAGGAGACCTGCGCACCCGGCTCCGCATCACCCCGGAAGAGGGAAAACTCGGCCTCGGCGAATTGATTTCTCTATTTTTCGTGAACGCCGGCGTCACCCCCGGTATTTATCTCATCAATTTTTATTTGATGATCTTCTACACCGACATCGTGGGGCTGGACCCCGCGAGCATCGGTACGCTGTTCCTGGTGGCTAGAGTGTTTGACGGCTTTAATGACCCCGTGCAGGGCTATATCATCGACCACCTGCCAAAAACGAAGATGGGGCGCTTCCGCCCCTACTTGATCATTGCGTCCTTCCTGTTCACCATCAACTTTATGCTGGTGTTTTTCGGGCCGCTGTGGTTCCAAGGCGCGAAAATGCTCGTCGTATGGATTACTTATCTGATGATCGACATGACCTATTCGTTTATGGATATTCCGAACAACTGCTTGCTTCCCGTCATGACGGACAACCCAAAAGAGCGCAACATCCTCAGCCTGATTAAGGGCTCCGGGCCCATGCTCGGCAGTATATTGATGCTTCCCCTTCCCATCATGTTGGGTTCGATGGAGGGGGATAAGCTCAAGGCTTATACCATTTTTCTCAGCGCCGCCGCAGCCGCCACGGTTCTGTTTGTCTCCCTCGGCGCCCTGGGCGTGAAGGAGCGCATTCCCGCCGAAAAAGAACAGGAATACGGGTTGCGGGAGCTGCTCTCCATCCTGACGCAGCGTCCGGTCTACGCCCTGTTTCTGACACAGCTGCTCACCGAAACCGGCAACGCCTTGAGCAGTGTCACCGTGCTCTATTTTTTCACCTATATCTTAAAAGATGTCAAATTTATGAGCGCTCTCGCGCTCCCGCAGCTGGCCGGGGGAATCAGCGTACTGCTTGCGCCGATGATTGCCAACCGCTACGGAAAACGGACCTCCTACACCCTGGGGACGCTGATCATGGTCGCGGGCAACGCGCTGCGGTTTATCAACGTCGTCAACAAGCCGCTGATTTTGGCCGGAAAATTTATCCACTCGGCGGGGCTCAGCATCTCCCAGACCCTGGTCTACGGCATTATGGCCGACAACACGGATTACATTGAGTTTACGCAGGACAAACGCGCGGAGGGGGCCGTGGCCTCCCTGAGCACGTTGGTGAAAAAGGCGGGAGGCGGCATCGGGGGAGCGGCTTCCGGCTACTTATTGAAAGCGACGGGGTACGTGGCCAACGCGGAGAATCAGACAAAGACGGCGCGGAATGGCATCATCGCGACGTCGCTGCTGTTCCCGACGCTCTGCTGCCTGGCCGCCGCCTTAGTTTTCTGGTTCCTCTACCCCCTCTCCGTCAAGCGCATGGCGGAAATCACCCAGGAGTTGCAGGAAAGGCGGGCTGCGCGAGATGAAATTGCGGCGGAAACGACGGTTTGACAGATGACTGATTAGACAGCGGGCGGCTAAAAGCCTCCCCTACAATTATGTATGCTCTGCGTAGGGGCGCGTTGCACGCGTCCGCAGATTTAGCAGTTCCCTATATAATGCATGCAAAAAGAAGGAGATTGGCCATGAAATATGAAACTGAAAAACTCGAAGCCTTCCTGCAAGATTTTATGGAGCGGAAAAAAATACCCGGCATGTCGGTCTGTGTCAACGGGTCGGAGGGCACGATTTATAAAAAAGGCCTCGGCTTTTGCGACATGGAAAAGACAAAACCGGTTGATACCGAGACGATTTTTGGCATCGCCTCCATGACGAAATCGGTCACCTGCGCCTGCCTCGCGATTCTCGAAAGCGAAGGCAAGCTCAGCTTCCAGGACCCGGCCTGCAAGTACCTGCCCGCGCTGGAGATTCCCGGCACACCGCGCGAGGCCCTGTTGATCCACCACTTGGCCAACATGACCAGCGGTCTCCCGCCGCTCCCGACCCTGCTGATGTCCCTTGTGAGCCATTCGGAGATCGGGCCCTGGATTGACCCCGGCGTGGTCGCCATGGGAAAAAGGCTGTTCCGGACCCCGATGGCGACGATCGACGAGATCATCGAGTATATCAAAAGCAACGACGACTGCGAGCCCCTCGGCGCCCCCGGGGAATACATGAGTTATTCCAACGACGGTTACGCGCTGCTCAGCTCCATAGTTGACGTCGCCTCGGGCTCCACGCTGGAGCAGTTCGCCCACGACCGCATCTTCGTCCCTCTCGGCATGACACGCAGCACATTCCATACCGACGAGGCAAAGTCAATGGGCAACATCACAAGCCTGTTTATGACCGCGAAGAATCAGCTCTACAGCAGCGACGACTGGGACGCCGCGCCGCCATTCCGCGGCAGCGGGCGAATCAAATCCACCGCCGAGGACATGGCAAACTACTATGAAATGCTCGCCTGCGACGGTGTTTTCCGGGGCAAACGGATTCTGCCCGGAGGCTGTGTGGCGCGCCTCTGCGGCAGGGGATTCCCGGAGACTGCCGATATCACCTACTGCTACGGCCTGATGAAACGTGTGTTCCAAGATACCGTGATCTGTGAGCACGGGGGCAGCGGCACCGGCATCTCATCCATGGGCGGGTTTCTCAAGGACCAAGGCTATTCTGCCACTGTTTTGATCAACTTGGGCGGCGTCAGCCCCACTGTGCCGTTTCACGCGGTGCTCAACATGCTGCTTGGACTGCCGCTCGGCACAAGCCATGCGGATGCTTCCCCCCAGGGCGGTGTGCCGGAAAAACCAAACATGTACGTGGGAACGTACATATCCAAAGAGATGGTCCCGCAGATGGAAGTCGAAGTGTCCCTGGACGGAGACGGTGAGTTGTATATGAAAGATGCGGACAGGGAGGGCAAGCTGCTGTTTTGCGACACGACGCGCTTCGTCTTCGCGGACGGGAGGGACCCGAGCGACCAGAGCCGCAGAGTCAAATTCTTCGTGCGGGACGGCCAAGCCTGGGGGATCCATTACGGTTGGCGCATGCTCCAGCGGGAGGAAGAGTAACAGAACTACATGGATTATCATATAAAAAGGAGAACAGTCATGGAGAAAATTTTAATCAAAAACGGAAAAGTATTTGACGGCACCGGTTCCCCCTGGTACAAGGCCGACATCCTGGTCGGCGACGGCAAGATAGAGGCGATGGGCCATCTGCCGAATGCCTGCGCGGACATCGTCATCGACGCGGCCGGTCTCGCGGTCAGTCCCGGGTTTATCGACGCCCATTCCCACACGGACATGACCTGTTATTTCGCTCCGAACGTGGACGGAAAAATTATTCAGGGCGTGACAACGGAGGTCTCTGGAATGTGCGGGGACTCGGGCTTTCCGGTGACGAAGTTTATGGAGAAAAAGAACCTCGCCACGGACCTCGCCCTCGCGGTGGGCCACGGCAAAATCCGCGGAACTGTCATGGGTTTTGACGACCGGGAGCCGACGGCGGCGGAGCTGGACGAAATGAAGGCCCTGCTGCGCGAATCCATGGAGGCGGGCGCCATTGGCCTCTCCTCCGGGTTGATTTACCCGCCGGGCTGTTTTGCCAAGACCGACGAACTCATTGAGCTGTGCAAAGTCGTGGCGAAATATGGCGGCATCTATGTCACCCATATGCGTGACGAGGCCAATGAACTCCTCCCCGCGCTGGAGGAAGCCATCACCATAGGCCGCGAATCCGGCTGTAAAGTGCAGATATCGCACCTCAAGGCCTATGGAAAGCCCAATCACGGCAAGGCGAAACTGGCAATGAAAAGGATGGAACAGGCGCGGGAGGAAGGCATAGATATTACCGGCGACGTCTACCCCTACACGGCGGGCTCAAGCGGTATCGTCGCCCTGTTGCCGAAATGGGCCCATGAGGGCGGCACCAAGAAGCTGTTAGAACGGCTGAAAGACAAGGAACAGCGCCGGAGGATTGTAGAAGAACTCTCCATGGATATACCAGGCTGGCAGAATATGGTAAAAAGTTCCGGCGCGGAAAGCATCCTGCTCTGCGACCTGAGAGAGAACAAACAATATGAAGGAAAAACCTTGCGGGAGCTCGCGGATATCTGGGGCAAGGAACCTGCCGATACGTTGATTGACGTAATCATCAGCGAAGAGGGCGAAGGGATGATGGCCTGTTTCGGCGCCTGCGAGGAGGACAACATCCTCATATATCAGCACAGACTGACGATGGTTGGCTCCGACAGCTGTGCCCTGCCCTGCCTACCCATCGAAATCATGGGTAAACCGCATCCAAGAACTTACGGCACCTTCGCGCGGGTGTTGGGCCACTATTGCAGGGACTTGAAACTGTTTCCACTGGAGACGGCGGTCTGGAAAATGACCGGCTTCCCCGCCACGCGCTACGGTTTGAAAGACAGGGGTTTTCTTATGGCAGGAAAACGGGCGGACATCGTGATTTTTGACCCGGAGACAATTATTGATAAAGCGACCTATGAAAATCCCTTCCAAGCGCCAGAAGGCATTCGCTATGTAATTATGAAAGGCGAAATCGTGGTGGAGGGGCGGACGTATAACGAGAAGGGCTTGGGAAAACCGTATAGGAGAAATAACCAATAATCATTTTGCCTGATTGACACCCCGCAGTCTTGCTGCGCTCTCAGACCGAAGACAAACTCGTCAGCAATGGCAGACTTGTGGGCGAGTTTTGTTGTTGTAGAGAAAAATGGCAAGCAAAGAGCGAAAAGTGGAGGAAGGCAAGCCATTGAGCCTCTTCC
>Ga0123353_10016781_pt1 | contig 10721 bp, 10 predicted proteins | sample TergutLab28metaG_3_FD_92763 | JGI IMG/M metagenome (GOLD analysis project Ga0123353, IMG submission 92763) | Labiotermes labralis P3 segment gut microbial communities from Petit-Saut dam, French Guiana - Lab288 P3 | ecosystem: Host-associated > Arthropoda: Insects > Digestive system > Gut ... | reverse complement strand
GCGCACCAATTCCGGGTTCGCGCGGACATATTTGATATCGAGCATGATTTTTCTCCTTATTGTTTTTATGCAAATTCTAAATGCAGCTGTTCATAACAAGCTTCATGTTTTTCCTGCTGTTCCATTACGGTGTAATTTGTCAGCAGTGCTTCTGTAACAGAATTGCGATTGGATTCTTTAGCACCAACATAATAAAAATGCTCATGTGTTATTTTTTCACATTCTCCCCAAATAGAATTGACATATGGATTAGCACGGTATTTATTGCCATTCCAGGTGGAAAGCATAAATTTAGCATTACTTGCTGATAAGCATTTTTTTAGTTTTTGTTCTTGTAGTTCATCCCAGCTATCAAAATAGTCGACATGACGTCCTATATAAGGAGGGTCACAATATATTAACGAGTTTTCATCTGCCATTGCAATTGTGTTTTCAAACGGCTGGCATATAAAATCCCAACTATTAAACTGTAGCATTTGTTCAAAGTATTTTGTCTGATTAACAATTTTTGTAACATATGCTTTCGCAAAGCGTTCCGGTTTATGTCCATATGGCACATTAAATTGATTGTTCCTGTTAAACCTTATCATACCATTGAAACAGGAACGATTAAGGAAAAGAAAATCCAGCGGATTATGATCTTTGTTAAATCTTTCTCTTACAAAATAGTAATGCTCAGATTTTTTTTCAGACAACAGTGCACCCTGCTCCTCCAAAAATTCTCTAACTATAAGCGATGTAATCCTCCGGGATTTTAGCAGATTATAAAAGTTTACAATATGAGGATTTAAGTCTGCGAATATGGCGTTATGTGAAGCAACATTCAAACCCACAACAGCAGAGCCCATAAAAGGCTCAATCCAAACAGTATTATCGTCAACCTCAACAGAATTTCTTATAAGAGGAATTAGCTTGGACTTTATCCCCTGAATTTTGAAAGGAGGAATATAAACTTTTTCTTTCCACATGATTTTTATACCCCCTTTGCATAGTGTTTTTTATTGTTGATGTCTTTTTCTAATCCTCTATACGTTATGTATTCTTCAAAAGCTGTCATTGGTTTTCTTTTGCCGCCTTGAATCTCAATTTGGATTTTTCCGAAGTTTGCCCAATAATCATCAAATATTTCTTCTCCGGCTTTTGCAAAAACTCCATCTCCTTTTAGAATATCGGATATGTTTTTTATGCTGCCGATATTTGCAGTGTTCCCGCTTCCGCTTTTGTCACTTGCAATTTTCCACTTTTCCATTGCGAAAAAAACAAAGTTATTAATTACAGACGGAATCTTAGGCAATTGCTCTACTGTAAATTTATGCATTTCAAAATCTGTAGATATTTCTTTTCGCGAATAAATAATTCCAAGACAAAAATGCCCGCAATATTTATTGTAAGGGTATTGAATGTTTTTTTGGCTTTCACGATTGATAAAATATTCGCCATGCGACCCCAGTGTAAATCCATTGCAAAAGGCAGGACGCTTTTCGTTAACATATGTTGTTTTTAAGTCAACGGCAAATTTTATTTTATTATTTTCATTGCTTACAAAAGTTAAATCAGGATACCAATTTTGATGTGTTGCCAGTTCAAGCGTATATCCGTTGCGTGCTGCAAAATCGAGAAAATGTGGAAAAAGGTGCAACTCAAGGATTTTTGATATTACTTTTGTATCTGCTGATATAGTGTAAACGTTTTTGAAAATATCTATGAAACCCTTTACTGTCCATTCTCCATTATCTGCTATAAATTGTTTAAGCGTCTGCGCGAATTTTGATAAAGCGATTTGAAAATTTGCCTTATCCTCATAGAACACCTCTGATAATCTTTCAGATTGCATAATTTTTCCTCCTTTTCATAATGCGCAACCTACAAAGCACGGTATCAATTTGGAAACTGTGCACTGCCCTAAACATTTTCAGCCCTCAAATCCAGCCGTATCTCCTCATGCCCCAACCCGTGGAGGTGAGTGGCGGGCGGGGCGTATAGCGGGCAGGTGGGAGGAGATAATTTACACCCTGATCCCTCACTCCTCAATCCTGCCGACTGTATTGGCGGCGATGTCTTGTATAGTATAACGTTTGCGGCGCGAAAAAGCAAGCGCTAATCCTCCAGCATATAGTAACCGACGCTTTCGCAGTAAAACCAGTCGCCATCTGTGTCAACATAGCCCTGCATTTTGCCCACACGTACCCAGTAGTATTTACAGCACCAGTAATGCCATTCAAAGCCCTTTTGGCGCAAAAGCTCTCCTTTATCGTAAAGTGCTTCGTAATCGGGTGAGTAGTCCTCCCTCGGTTCTTCCGCTATATTTCCGGTAACATGAACCTTCCCCTTACTCTCAGCGAATTGCGTGTAATTATACAGCTGCCCTTCACGCAAGCCCTCCGGCAGCTGGATTTCAGTGCGCTCCCCCGTTTCGGCATTGATCCTCCACAGCGCGGTCACAGGAAAACCGACGTATTCGCCGTCCCCGTTCAGTCCCTCTTTTTCAAACTCCCTGCTTCCAAATTCGTCTGTAACAGGATTGTTGCCGGTTCGGTGATATGCAAGCAGGACATATTTTTCGTCTATAGCGCGGATTGAAAAGCCCTCGCCCGGCGGGATCGTTATTTTCATGCTCTTAAGGCTGAAAAGGCTGTTGGAGGTTGTGACATAGGGAAAGCTGTAATTCTGATCAATAGAATCACCCTTGCAGGAAAAAAGCTCGTTGCCTTCCATGTCCAGAAGTGTGTAATCCATTCTGCCGCTGCGCACAACAAGGTATTCAGCCTGTCTGTTTTTCCCATAAATGTAATAATATCCGGTGTATTTCGCGCCTGAAACAATATTGCCATTTTCGTCCATGAGCGCATACAACGCGGGAGCATCCCATCTGTCCATATTACGCCGCATAAGCGGGTAGAGCATATGGCCGCCTCCCTCCGGCGGCATGGGCTTGCTGAACGCCTCAGCCGGTTCCCGGGCTGTTTCTATTTCCTTTGCCAGGTAAACCCATGCAGAGACAAACAGCGCCAGAACCAGCAACACGGCAATCCACGGGATGATTTTGCGTTTAACACTCATAACAAATCTCCTGCGCCCGAAAGAAGACGTTCTCAAAGTTAAATGTGACTATTACGCTTATATCTCGATAACAAAACCGTCGAGACAGGCAAGCGCATTGGCGGCGATGTCGTGTATAGTATAGCGTTTGCGGCGCGAAAAAGCAAGCGGGTTGCATTCCTGAGACTTTGTTTGCATTAAATTTACATGAATTTTACATGAACATTCTTGCAATCAAAGGCCCTGCGGTATATAATGGCACTATCAAAAAAGCAAGGAGTTGAAAGACATGGCTGCACATCAATTCGGCAACACCGCAAGCAACATCATCAACGGGGGAGCGGCGGCTCTTTACGAGGGCAGGATTTATTTCTATCAGGAGTGTTATGCCGACGGTGGGCTTTTCTCAATGGACACGGACGGCAATGAACCCCAAAGGCTGGATTATCACAGCGATGAAGATATCGCGATTGTGGGTAGCTGGCTTTTTTTAAGGGAAGAAGGCGGCGGCGGTTACATGGTCGACATGGATGCGGGAAAATGGACAACCTGGTTCAATAATATTGTGGCATTGTAGCGACACCGAATATCTTAGCTCTGTTAATTATCAATACACCCTCGCCCGTTTCCGCGCCTCCATAACCCCCTCGCAGGCCTTGTTGACCTCGGGCTTGGCGGAGGTAGTGGCGATGCCGATATTCCACCAGGCGCCGTAGCCGTCGGTCATGGTCTTTGGCAGGACCTTCAGGTCAATAAGAGTGGACACGCTCTGAGCCCGGGCATCGGCGATGGCGGCCTTCAGTTCGTCAACAGTGCGGACGGTGTAGGGTTTCAGGCCGTAGCCCGCGCCCACCATGGCGTAGTCAACGGGTATCAAGCCGCCTTTGATTTCGCCGTTGGCATCCCGGCGGCGGAACTCCGTGCCGAAATTGCCGATGCCGTTGGACATCATCAGGTTGTTGATGCAGCCGAAGCCGCAGTTGTCGAACACAAGGTAATTGACCTTCGCGCCCTCCTGCACGGCGGTCATTATTTCGCTGTGCATCATAAGGAAGCTGCCGTCGCCGACGAAGGCCCAGACACCGCAGTCCGGCTCGGCCAGCTTCACGCCCAGAGCCGCGCTGGTCTCGTAGCCCATGCAGGAATAGCCGTATTCCGCGTGGTAGCCGCGGTATTTGTCCGTCGTCCACATGCGCTGCAAACAGCTGGGCAGACTGCCGCCGGCGGTGATGATTATGTCGTCCTCGCCGATGAACTCCCGCACCGCGCAGATTGCCGCCGTCTGTGTCAAATGACTTTGGGTGAGGGAATGAAACTCTGGAACACTGCGTTCATCAAAGTAGGGGATGTTCGGCTTAAAGTTTTCATCATAGGAATACCCCGCGAGGCGCTTCATCTCGGTATCCCAGGCCGCTTTGGCCTCGGCGATTTCCGTTGTATATCCCGAGCGATACCCCGCCGAGCGCAGCTTTTCGGCCAGCGCAAGCAGGGTGACCTTCGCGTCGCCCACAGCCATGATTGCGTCCAGCTTGCCCGCGTGGTAAATGTTGTTATTAATGGTGCAAACCTTTACGTTTGGGGCGAACAGGGACTTCGACGCCGTGGCGAAATCTCCCAGCCGCGTGCCCACGGCGATGATGACATCCGCCTGTGGCGCGATGGCGTTAGCCGCGCTCGTGCCCGTCACGCCGATGCCGCCCAGGCACATGGCGTGGCTGGACTTACACGCGCTCTTGCCCGCCTGGGTCTCGCCGAAGGGGATGTTGAACTGGGCGCAAAAGTCCTCCAGCACCTCGCCCGCCTCGGAGTATTTCACGCCGCCGCCAACTATAACCAAGGGCTTTTTCGCGCCGGAAATAACCTCGGCAACTTCGCAAAGCTCTTCGTCCACGGCTACCGGGCGGGTGATTTTATGCACGCGCTTCTGGAAGAAATAATCGGGATAATCGAAGCTCTCGCCCTCGGTGTCCTGGGGCAACGAAACGCACACCGCGCCGGTCTCCGCGGGGTCAGTCAGCACGCGCATGGCTTGTATCATGGCCGTCATCAGCTGCTCCGGGCGGTTAATTCTGTCCCAATACTTGCACACGGGCTTGAACGCGTCGTTTGTGGTCACGGCAAGGCTTTCCGCGCACTCCAGCTGCTGCAACACGGGGTCGGGCTGCCTTGACGCGAAGGTGTCCGCCGGGAACAGCAGCAGGGGGATGTTGTTCACGGTAGCCGTTGCCGCCGCCGTGACCATATTCGCCGCGCCGGGGCCCACGGAGGACGCGCAGGCGATGATTTTGCGCCTGTTGTGCTGCTTGGCGAAAGCGATTGCCGTGTGGCACATGCCCTGCTCGTTGCGGCCCTGGAACACCTTGAGCGAGCCGGGGGCTTCATCTAAAGCCTGTCCCAAACCCACGGCGATGCCGTGGCCGAAGATGGTGAAGATTCCCTCCACGAAATTTGTCTCAGCGCCGTCGAGGGATACGTATTGGTTGTCGAGGAATTTTACAAGTGCCTGTGCGGTTGTCATTGTTGCCATGGTGTTGCCTCCTGATATTTGTGATTAATGCTTACTTGCAAATTTCGAGCAAATGCGCTATAATACTGCACGGCACAGTCAGCGGCAGAGCGGCGCGCCTGACCTCCTATCTTAAAGGAAAGGAGGGGATGCTCATGGAGTATCTGGTTATCATGTACTTAATCCTCGTGGTTACGGCATGTATAATCTCAGCATTTCGTAAGAAATAACCGCTCCCCTACCACGTGAGCGGTTATTTCTTTAACTAACACTTGGTCAGGCGAACCTGTGTTTGCCGCCCTGTGCTACCTATTATATGATATTCCGCCCCGTTTGTCAATACCCTTGGAAAATAAAGCTTCACGTCAATCTAACGCGGCAATAAAGCTATCAACATCCTCATATCTAATATCAATGCTTTCCTCGGTTTTCGTATTATATAAACGTATATTCATCGGTGGTTCGTCAAGAGGAGCTCCGCTAATCGAAAGCTGATATTCATCGTTAATCGGATATGTCAGAATATAAAGACCTGACCCGGTATCACCACCGTCGGCATAATTTTCGAAGTCTTTCCATGTTAAGGAATCGCCTTTTTTAGCTAATTCACTGACTATTTCAAGTGTTAGCGCAGGCTTGAGCGAGTTGGTGATATTCCTGTAGCCACAGGCGGCCAATGAAAGCACAAGCGTCAAAACAAGTGCAAATGCGGTGAGTTTTTTCATATTCTTTATCTCCAATAAAGTTGAACAACTGTGTAGGGGCGAGCATTGCTCGCTCGGTGTGAAAAAATGAACAAAGCTTTTATTCGTGGCAGCGGGCGTGGCTTTTGAGCAGCGGGCGTTGCGTTTGAGCAGCGGGCGAGCATTGATTGCCTCTACAACGCATAATCAAAAATCACAGCCCCGTCTTGTCCCGGATAAACCGCCTTGCCATGACGGCATACTCAAAGGGGTTCGCCTTCGCCGGGTCCTGCTCTGCCTCAACCAGCATCCAGCCCTCGTAGCCCGCCTCGCTGAGGATGGCGAAAATCGCGTCGAAATCCACGCAGCCGTCGCCGGGGACGGTGAACGCGCCCTCGCGCACGCCCCGGCCGAAGCTGAGGCTCTCGTCGCGGACTTTTTGCAGCACCTCGAGGCGCACGTCCTTCAGGTGCACGTGCCGGACGCGGTCGACGTGCTTGCGCAGCACCTCTATGTAATCCTCCCCGCAGTACGCCAAGTGCCCGGAGTCATACAGTAGGAAAAAGACCTCGGGGTCGGTGTTTTCCATCAGGCGGTCGACCTCGGCGGCGGTCTGCACGACGGTGCCCATGTGGTGGTGGAAGGTCAGTGTCATGCCCTCCTCCCGTGCGATTTGGCCCAGCCTGTTCAGCCCGTTGCAAAGGTCATACCACTCCATATCGTTCATAATGTGTCTGCCGTCGCCGAAGATGGGCACGTCCTCCAGCCCCTGGGTGCTGTAGCTCTGTTCGGAGGTGCCGATGACCCTCGCGCCCAGCGCCTTGAGGAATTTCAGCTCGTCGCGGAAGGCCTTTTCGGTCTCCCCGAAGGGCTTGGAGATTAAGAAGGTGGAGAACCAACGGTTGCAGATTTGCAGGCCACGCAGGTCGAGGGCCTTTTTCAGCACCGCCGCGTCCGTTGGGTACTTCGTGCCGATTTCGCAGCCCGCGAAGCCGGCCAAGGCCATCTCGCTTATGCACTGCTCGAAGGTGTTTTCGCCGCCCAGTGCGGGCATGTCGTCGTTCGTCCAGGCTATCGGGGCGATGCCCAGCTTGACTTTTGATGGATTGAACCGCGCCTCGCACGTGGAACGTCGCGCACCAACGCTTGATGTAGATTCGCAGTTGGTGTCACACGTCTCAACTTGATTTTCTCTCATGTCTTTCTCCTTATTTGCTTTTGTTGTTTTTGCAGAGGCTTGCGGAGCTTTCTTTTCGCTCCGCTTATATTTTTCAAGGGAAACGAGCATCATCTCGCCGTACTCCTCCAGCTCCCTGTAGGTCATCGTCACCGTTGCACCCTTGGACGTCAGGCCGACGAAGCTGCCGAGCTTGCTTTTTGCCGTCTCAGAAAAGGACCTTGTTTCGCCGCCGGGAAGCTCAACGGTAAAGCGCCAGCTGTCAACGCCCCTGCCTGCCCAATAGTTCTTTTCCGTGATTTTTACGTCAGCCTTTTTCGCCGGCATTGCCTCAACCTTATTGCGAATTATCAGCTTCGGGACCGCGTATGCCGCGCCAAGCACCAGGCTCGGCAAAAGCAACACCAAAAAAGCGATGGTGTCAATATTCAACGCAACCAGGTTGGCGACCGCCAGCACGATAAGCAGAACCACTGAGGCGAATTTTCCTTCGGGGGTGTTGTAGACTGCCTTGTAAAGCTTCGCCCAGAGTTGCATTGCCGTTCACTCCTTTCATCACTCTATAGTATACCATATACGCATACGGTTTGCCATAGATATTATACAGCTTGTCCAGGAAAAAAGCAATATGTGCCTGCCCTTTGACAAGTGCCGCAAAAAGCTTTATAATTAATATGACATTAGCCGCAGGAGGGCACGGCATGGTGATTTTAGGAGTTGACTTCGGCAGCGCACGCACGGGGCTCGCGGTTTGCGACCCGGGCGAGATATTGGCATCGCCTGTGGCCCAGCTTGAATGTAAAGGCAAAAACCTTGAAAGCATTGCCAAAAGCATCGCCGGATACGCGAAAAAGCACGGCGCGGCCGAGATCGTCGTTGGCTATCCGAAGAATATGAACGGCACGGAAAGCGGGATGTCCGCAACGTGCAAAAGCTTTGCGGAGCGTTTGGAGCGTGTCAGCACACTGCCTGTCATACTGCGGGACGAGCGGCTGACCACGGTGATGTCGCACAGCATGCTCAGCTCGGCGGATGTGCGCGGCCAAAAGCGCAAGGCCGTCACGGACACAGCTGCGGCGGTGGTTATATTGCAGGAATATCTGGACTACAGGCGGAACACAGCAAAAGGCTGACGCGCCTTGTAAGGGCGATCGTCCCCGATTGCCCGCGGCCCTAAAATAAAGCATTGTTCAGTTTTTACAGCGGACGAGCAATGCTCGCCCCTCCAAAGCCATTTTCACATCAGGAGCATATCCACATGAACCTTCATCTTGGAAATATATCAATCCCCGCCCGCGGCATCGTGGGCCTGTTTGACCTGGATGCCATCACCGTGGAGAAAACCACCCGCGACACCCTGAACCGCGCCCAGGCGGAGGGCACTCTCACCGACTGCTGCGTGGGTGAGCTACCGCGAAGCCTTGTCCTGACTGACAGCGTATATTACCTTGCCGCGCCGAATACCTCCACGCTGCGCAAGCGTATGCTATAGGGCTATGCCCGTCCGTGCGTCCACCACGCTCTGGAAAACGGCCGCGTGGGCCGCCGAAACGTGCTTGTCCAGATGCAGCGAGCCGAAGAACCAGCGCGTGAACTTCACCGCCCGGGACATATCCTCCAGGTATGTATTCAGGCCGGAAATGTGGGTCTCGCCCTTGTGGCGCAGGTGCATGAACTCCTTGAGCTTCATGGGCGGCTCATGGGTGATGATGTAATCAACCTCGTTTCCCGCCGCCTTAAGGTTCCTCTCCCCCTCGCGCAGCTCATCGTCGGAGGGCATTTCGCGGCCTGTCCATTTCGTGGAGACTGTCTGATTGTCAAAGTCCGTGTTCTCGCCGCCGCCCATTGCGAACACCCTCGCGCCGTCTATGGTATAAATCTGCCCGCGCTTCAGGTGCCAAAGGTTCCCGCTGATATGCCGCGCCCGGGCCCCGCAGAAGGCCTCCTCGGGATATTGCTCCAGAAGCTCGAAGTTTTCATGGGAGCCATCGATGAAAGCCACGGTGTATTTCTTTTTGCCGATCTTCTTCAGGAAGGCGGTTTCCTCCTTGGTGCCCTCCCAGATAAAGCCGAAATCCCCGCAGACCAGCAGGTAATCGTCTTTTTTCAGCTTATGAAGCACCGGGGCCGAAAAACGCTCCCGCACGCCGTGCATGTCTCCCGTGACATAAATCATATGACTCTACCTCCGCCACTGTACTTTATGGGCAAATAGTGGTATAATTTAATATTATAACCTATTGGATGGGATTTGTCTATGCGTAAAAGGATTTTTTCGACCATTTTTTTCGTGATTTTTTTGTTGCTCTGTCTGCCCATAAGCTCAATGGCCTGGCCTGCAAGCATTTTGAGCGACAACGACGTGAAAATGCACTCCGAGATATATCTGCTGGCCAACGCGGACACCGGCGAGATAATACTGAGCAAGGACGCGGAGCGCCGGGTGGCCCCCGCCTCCCTGACGAAGATAGCGGCGGCGGCGGTGGTGCTGGAGGAATGCGGCGATCTGACTCAGCGCGTCACCGTGCTGCAAAGCGACCTGGACGAAATAGTTGGCACGAACAGCTCCACATCGGGGCTGGAGGCGGGGGAATCGCGCAGCCTGCGGGAGCTGCTTGCCTGCCTGCTCATTCCCAGCGGCAACGACGCGGGAATCGTGCTGGCGCGGCATCTGGGCGGCACGGCGGCGTTCATTGAAAAAATGAACGCTTTCGCCGAAAGCGCCGGATGTGAGGATACACACTTTCTCAATCCTCACGGCCTTGACGAGACCGGGCATTATTCCACCGCCGCCGATATTCTTAAAATGATCCGCAGGGCTATGGAATACCCCGTTTTTGCCGAACTGAGCGCCATGCGGGAATATGAACTGCCAGCAAGCGGCAAATTCTCAAGCCGGACGGTCCTCAGCACGAACAAGATAATGAACCCCGGTATTCCGGACTACTATTCGCCATATGCAAAGGGTATAAAAACCGGCAGCACGGATGAAGCCGGGCATTGCCTGGCAAGCTTTGCCCGCTACAACGGCTACAGCTATTACGCCGTTGTCATGCGGGGCGAAATAAAAAGGATAGGCTCAATGAAATATGACGTGAATACCTCATTTGTGGACGCGAAAGCGCTTTTCAGTTGGGCTTTTGACAACCTGCGGCTGGTGCGCGTCGCCTCGCCCTTTGACGTTATAACCGAGGTTCCCCTGCTTTACGCAAAGGAGGGCGACCGTATGCCCCTTTGCCCGGCGGCGGAGAGCTATCTTCTGGTGCCACGGGGAGTGGACGCCGGCGGCCTGCTCACTGTGCCCGTCGCGGAAACT
>Ga0123353_10016780_pt1 | contig 10721 bp, 10 predicted proteins | sample TergutLab28metaG_3_FD_92763 | JGI IMG/M metagenome (GOLD analysis project Ga0123353, IMG submission 92763) | Labiotermes labralis P3 segment gut microbial communities from Petit-Saut dam, French Guiana - Lab288 P3 | ecosystem: Host-associated > Arthropoda: Insects > Digestive system > Gut ... | reverse complement strand
TGAATTTTGATTTGGAAACGAAAGAGGGAAACCAGGCTCTTGGAGATATTCTTGTCTACAAGGCTGCACCAAATATGAATTGCATCACCGAAGATTACATTAACAGTAAACGTTTCAGAAAGCCCGAAAAAGTTGAGTTTTTACAGAGTATGCTTAATTCAAGGATAGGATTATTCAAAGTCGTTGATGTGGAGCGTGATGAGGGGTACGTTCATCTTGAAGAAATTTTCTGCGGAGTTAAGTTTAAGATAACTGACATCGGATTAAGCGGAGAACCGGCTAATGACAGATTCTATTTATACACGAGAATCATAACGCATCGTGATATCAGTTTTAATACGGGGCTTAACATTGTATTCTTGAAAAATGACACTTTCATTAAGGACTTCATTAAGCGAAACAAAAAATATTACAGCCCAAATTCTGAACTCGTTAGATTTAACGAGTTGTATAACCACTACACCAATACCCCTGAGAGAGTTAGAACTATCGGCAGATAGACAATGCATTCTTGCGTTAATCGCATGTACCCTCGTATCTACCGCTTACCATTGAGGTGTTAGTAATTAAACTTGAAAAGCTTAACTCCTTGGAAACTGTTATATCAGAGTTTATCGGTGTTCCGCGCTTTAAGCTGGTCAATAACAATGAAGCGGATAGTAAATCATATAAGTACTTATATAAACAAGTAAAAGATAAAATCAAAATTCCACGTGAAGTTTTTGAGTTTTACTATGACGACCCAAGGATGAATCACTTCTATAGTGATGAGGAAATAGAAGGGTTTTATAGAAAATGGGAGAATAATATAGCGAATCAGTAGTCACACACAAGCGGTGTTTTACAATCTACTGTAACACACGCTGAATACATCACGACCGTTGCGATGGGTACCCAGTTCACACTCAACAAGTTCAAAAGGTAGTCCGTCGATTAGGTTAAAGGTCTTCACCGAAGCAGTGTTGTAAGACTTGCACACTAAAGTGTCACCTTCTCCTATATAAATATCATGCTTATGTAAACCTTCGTAATTAGCACAAAATCCTTCAAAAGTAAAACCGCGAAGAATCAAATAACCACCTTGTTTGAGTGTAAGTGACATCTGTTCCAGGACTATCTTTGGAGAAGCTGTATGATCTAAAGCGTTATCCATCCAAATAATATCAAAGACATCATTTCCAAAATAATGGGATAATTCTTCTCCGGTCACGTTGAACATACCGTAATCAATCAAAAAGTTATATTTTTTTCTCATAGTCGAATATTCGTCTGCGAGTACATCAGTGCATACTAAAATGTATTTCTTAAGACTGTGACCATAAACCAACGCGGAAAATGGCCCGCACCCGCAGTCCAATACTATAGGTATTTTCTTCTTATCATTTACGATGTTAAGGTACTTGTTAAAAATGGGTAGACATATGTTAGAATATCGATTCTCTTGTGAACGATTCAAGATTAAATTAGAATTTTCACCGTTTAATGAAAGTTCATTTTCCCAGTATTCAATTTCATGCTTATAATCAACAGATATGTTCTCATCGAGTATGTCTAACACAGATGCTCTGAAAACGATATCAGTCCGCAGGTTTGCAAGAGCTTCCTTAATTTTTTGAGCATTGTGTAAGTTCGAGGGTGTTATTACTATAGCCAATTCTTCGGATTTATCAAGCCGTTCTAATTCCGAACATGATATTATCTCTGTGCCTTCAATATGTTCACCCCATTTTTGCGGGTCGTTATCACAAAAAAAGGCCACAGATATTCCTTTATCTGCAAGCTTTTTTAATGTCACAACGCCATTATATCCTGCTCCAAACAAAATTACTTTTTTTCCATGCAACTCATCAATGAGCACCGGTTTGTTCATCTTTATCACTCCCACTATATGTTCCTTTTTGTAGGCCTAGCCTATGTCTTTCAAGATGCAGTAGAAATTGAAGGATATCTCCGCTGTAGTTAACCTTATCCCTGAATCCGGTAACATTTCCCTTTTTCAGAATCGCTGTTATATGCTCATCACATGATACAGCATGCAATCCATACCAGCACATCGTCTGCAAAAAAGTATCTTTGTCCCAATAGAACAAGTGCATTAATTGTAGCGAGTTAAGAAAATCAAAGTTATAATATTCGAGGCTAAACCCTTTTATCCCCGGTGCGCCAACATATACATATCCCTCCGGCTTGAGTAAGCGTTTAATAGCCAATAGTTCGCGCTCAAGATCGACAAGATGTTCGATTACATGCTCCAGTATAATAATATCAAATCTACCTTCGTTGCCTTTTAGCAACCCCTCTGCATCACAACAATACAATTCTAGCCCTCTTGATTGACCGTACGAAATATACCGTTCATCAAGATCAATACCCACAGATTTGTAACCAAGCTCATTGAAGTACTCAACAACGCTTCCGGCGGCACAACCGATTTCTAATATAGTGCCTTCCGGCGGCAGATAATCTTTTAGTTTTTTATGTATAAATGGGGATGCGTCTTTTTTTCTCCAATAAAATAATTCTTCAGGTGGCTGTGCATTATTAATGAAATTAATATCTGCAAAATACTTTGCGTTAAAATATCGAAAACCCTCTGCGCTCATTCTTGGATTCTGCATGACAAGTCCACATTCTTTACATAATACAGTTTCAAGAGAAATACCGTAACGATCTTTTTCGGACAGAACCCAAAAATTAATGCTGCCGCACAGGCATGGGACTTTATATGTGCGCGATTCCTCGCATGAAGAAAGCCATTTAGCAAGCCGCCTAAGTGCTTTATCCTGAAAGCCGTCGAGCGGCACAATGCGCATTCCGTCATTTTTGTACCGACTTCCAAGTAATGGGGATTCGGTAGGCATCTCTTCCCGGTTTCTGCTATATCCAATACGTATTTGATTAATGGGACGTGCCGCATGATTAACGTCCTGCTCGGCTCTTATCTCAGAACACATCATCAAATAAAAGTTTCCTTTACCGCGAGCATCTTTAATTCTCAAACCGATTTCAATATCATCTGCTACAGCAACAATAATAAAATACGGACTTCCACTCATACCCAAAACAGTTTCCGGTGCATATATTGGCAATCCGAACAACACCTCGCCGACCTTTTCAGGAGAGCTATCTACGAAGTAGTCACAAGCAAATCCAAGTTCAACCATGGCGCAGTACGTTAAGCGACCATAATTCCCCGCACCCCATATTGTTATCGGCATACTGCACAGTTGTTGAGTATGTTCGCGGGTATATCTCTTTAGAAAATCCAGGACTTTTTCGTATTGTCCCATATCGTCACCTCAATTTATAATGCTATCGCAATTGATTCATAGTAATTCGGTAATATGAGCTATCCTTTTAACCCTCGGGAATTCTTTCGCGCATTGTTCTTTAATGTCACTCATTAAATCTCCCGGAAGCTTAATCATTGAAAGAAATTCGGTGGTTATATTACCAATATTAGTATCATTATACTTTAAAAGACTCATTACAATATCATCTCCATAGCGTTATTACTCCTCTGCGCAGTGCAACATTTCTGCGTTCGCAACACTTTAATCAACAATGTTCTTCTCCCACTTTGCCCAAAAAGCTGATTTATCATCTTCACTATAAAAGTGACCCATCCTTGAGTCGTTATAATGCGAATCGAATACTTTACGCGGAATCTTAATGACTTCCTTTATGTTATTGTAAAGATGCCTATATGGGTAACTCTCCCCTTCATTTGAGTTGATTAGTCTGAAATGCGGTGCTCCCACAAATTCACCTATGGCAGACTCCAACATGCTTAGCCTTTCCAGCTTAATCACCATAACTTCAATATTGTCCTGCCTTATTATTGAATACCCTTTATCTCTATCAAAAGTATGCTCATATATATCAACACTAAAAATCTCTTTTAATTCCTCATTAAACCAATCGAACTCATTATTCATATACTTGCCATTTTGTACAAGGTTATTTATGCATGATTCTATGAATGTTTCACCAGGCTTCATTACACAATCTAACCCAAATTCCCAAATATTATAAAATAACGATGATAGGTCTCTGCCGACTGGTTCTCTCACGAGTGTGATTATTTTAACTACTTTTTGTCGTATAAAAATATCGTGGTAAGCTTTCATATTGATTGCATCATTTTCCTTTGCGATTCCATAATGATATCTGGTTAGAAAATGAACATGGGTGTTTGGTATTCCAATTGCTGCCAGGCTATCCGAAACCGTTGAAGAGCCGACTTTACCGGGTTGGTAAACCAGAATGTTTTCAATGTCGTTTATACTCCTCTCGACACTTTGAATAATCGCGCCTGACTGCCAGGTGTCAAGTTTTCTGACGTTTAACAAATCTTGTAATTTCACGTTATTGTAATATATGTCCAGAAACCTTGCTCGGTCGGAATTACTTATTTTTTGATTGTTAATATTCTGAGCAAGTGAAATAAGCAGCCCAAAACCAGTGAAAACTTTTTCCGTGTTGAGCTTGAGTTCTGTAAGAATCTGTATAATCCGGTCAATATTAGAACTTTTATCTGTCGTTATAATAATAGTCAGATACGCAGCCTTGTCCAGCTTAACAAGATTCTCAATTGATAGTACAGTAACTCCATCGATACAAGAACCCCATTTTTGAACATTGCTGTCACAAAAGAATGACACAGGAACACCGATAGCTCTCAGCTTTTTAAGAGTTTCAACTCCTTGATAACCCGCTCCGTACAGGATGACCTTGCTGTTAAACAGTATTTCGATGTTTTCTATTAACTCTAACTCATTAATCTTCATAACATCGCTTATCATAACACATATTAGATATTGATTCCACTAAATCTCACATACCGGTACGGCAACCTTGAAGCAAGGCTTTCGGTATTGCGGTACATAATCGGACAACCAGGAAACCGGCGAGACAAATCGCCTCGCCGGTCTTTGACTCATTGCGCTATTTGTTTAGGAGGTTAAAATCTTAAACGATTCTCCATGTGAGAACATAGGGTACCGGGTCGTCGACGATAAAAATATTCCAAACCATCGTAGCTCCAACCGGATTGTTATTCTGAAGGGTGTTCATTCTTGTTATTACAAACGCAAGAGCAAGGTTGGGGCTAGTGACATAATTGTAATCGGCAGCCGGTATCTCAACGCCACCTGAGGTCTCTATTCTATCAATAGTCCGGGTTCCCAAATCAAATCCCACTTGTACCGGGGCTGATGCAAGAGGCGACTTACCGATATCACGTGTGAACGCTCTGCCGCCACCTGTTGCTAATGGGTTAGTGAAGCCTGGTGCCGGAATCGGATCATCATCATCATCATCACTCGTATCAATAAAGTGTGCAGCGGTCAGTCCGTTACCTATGCGTAGGCCGTGGGCTCCGGGGATTGCAGCGCCTACATTCCCAATTGATACTAACTCAGCCGATGTGAACTCCCAATGTGTTGTATCAGCCGGTGTTGTTAAGGTAAACTTGATATCGATTGAAAGGTCGGATGCAGTTATTCCTCTCCAGTCGGCATTGGGATTGCACTGCCCTACAAGCATGAACTGGGTGCCATTGCCGGTAGCTGCTGTCGGTCCGGTCTTCTTCTGTTCGACTACGATACTTGTGATAGGATCATCAGGATTCGGGCCTGTCCTTGTTGTTACTATCTCATCAGTGTAAGTCGCACTGCTGAGAAGGAAAACCGGCTCTTTGGCTGTATCAAGGATAGGCATTACTAAGTCGCCAACAGGATCTACTGCACCCGGAGGTGTATGTACATTTGCTTGCGAGAATTTAGCACTGAGGTATACCTGGGGATCCTCACCCGTTGTAACTGCACCCGGAGTGGCAACTGTAGCTACTGTATCGCCTCCGTTGTCGTCATCAAACGAAAACTCGATTTCAAGAGCTACATCAAAGTTGCTGTTGTTGATAAAGTGTGGGCGGTACTGGGAGAATATGATTTGTCCGGCATCTGGAAGAAGACCCCACTCTAGTTCTCTTTCCTCATCACAAACTCCATTTAGCGGACATGTTGTTGATCCTCCTGTTACATGGTCCTCACAGTCAGCCTCAGTGCAAGTTCCATGATCCGGACAGAGAAGTACAGTACATTCTTCTAGAACAGGCCCTGTTGGAAACATATCACCGAGACGATAGCCGCCGGGAATGGGTTCAACAACCAAGTCGGCGATTTGTGCATTAGTTAATTGAGCTAATCCTTGCGGATCAAGTATGAAATTGAAGTTCGATGCGCTTGTGGGTAGTGTGGCTTGTCTGATTTGATCATAGGTAATTGTCGGGACAAGTATACCCGCGTCACCGGTGTGTTCTTCTGTGAGGGGGGGAGGTGTTGCGATGGTTACATTTAAAGGCCCAAAACCTGCTACCGGATCTGGAGTAGGAACAGGTGGGGTATCACCATCATCACAATCACATTGAAGTGTTGTACCAGCGTATGCTACTGTTACACCGGTCGCATCATGTGGAATCGGCTCGTCAAGAGTCAGAGTGACGGTAGTAGCAGTGACGGCTACATTAGTAACTTCGGGATCAAGGTCGGCGGGAGCTCCGACGACGATTGTGAAGTTAGCTGCAGGAGGTACTGAGGCTGTATCAAGGGTACATGTCCCAAACGTAATAGTTAGGGTATTACCATTGACAGATGCACCGGTCTGAACCGGGGCTGTTGCGAGTGCCATCATCGGGAATGCGCTCATGAGGAACATTACTACCAGTAAAATTGCGAAAATCCTTTTTGCTTTCATTGTGTTCTCCTTTTTTGTTGTTTTTTTGTTTTTTATTTTGCGGGGCTCCACCCCACCCTTCGGATTCCTTCCCTCAGGGGTATAAGTTTTCAAGTTGTTGTGCTGTCGCTATCCGAGGATCGTCAGCGTAACGGAGTCGGCTACATCAGCTATGACTTCATTATCGTCATCGACAAGGAAAAACCTGATAGTTGCGGCATATACTCCTGCTCTAAGGTTAACATCGAGCGCAAAGTTTTCGAGCAGACCTCCGAGCGGTATGTACGGTGATGAATAGACAAGTTCTCCTGTGTCATTAAGTGTTACGTCGAAGTATACTGTACGTGAGTTTTCCTCCAGATTGCGTACGAGAGCATTGCGTGAGGGTGTTCGCGCTGTTTCAAACTCCCAATTTGTGGTCATGTGTACAGTGTAGTGAGCGTCCGGACTTTGTTCTTCTTCCAAGAGCCGGCGTACCTCATCGATGTTTTCCGGCGTAACTACAAGACCTCTTCCGCCCATCGCTGTACCCCTGTCTTCGATAATTACTTCTTCTTCCTCTCTAGGCCACACAAAGTATGTTATTGTGGCGGCGAGTGCGAGCACCAGGGCGATTATGACCCAATGCATTAGCTTTAGCTTCTTCTTCTTTTTTTCTTCTGAATTAACTTCGGATTTTGCATCGGAATTAACTTTGGAATTCTGTTCACTCCCTTCCTTTTTCTTTATGTCTTTACTCACGAATAATTCACCTCTCTTGTATCGCTAAAGATTTATCAAAAAAAATATGATGCAACAACGATTTTGTTTCTTTTATAGAAACAGTCACTAAAAAGAACAATCGTTATAACACCATTAGTTGATACTCCTTGCTTCCGTGCAGTATATAGTTGTCTGGTTATTTAACATAGACCACTATAAATGCGATTCCTTTCGCCTTGTCCTGCTGTTTTTGTATTATAGCATTATTTTCGGTTAATTGCAAGTGAAACTTTAGTCTATTTTGTGCATTTTACGTCGAATTTTCTACATCTTGTGTCGTTTTTTAAGAGGTGTAGCCTAGCTAATGAGGGATTATACACCAAAAACACCTAAAAATCTGTTTTTGGCTTGAAACGCTCATAAGATGGCCTGTAAGCAATCTTTTGGATATAAAAAGCTATAAGTTGAGTTTAAGACAAATAGGTGCCCTTTCAGGACAAAAGCAGCTTTAACCATTTATATGGCCATACTGATATGACACGTTAGTGTTCCTCATTTATCGCTTTACGCTGCTGTATTATTTCGATAATGGTGTTGATGCTTTCACCTTTTAAATCTCCCGGATTGTCTCTGTCAAACTCAAGGAGTATGCTTTTTGCTTCTATTTCCTTTTCTCGTATTTTACGATAAAATGATTCATAATCACCGTTACTATACACATCATTAAGCAGTTGCAAAGAAATTTCCGGAATTGGTTTATTCTCGTAGAGCTTTACTATGGCTTTATCTACAGCTTCTCGTGATATTGGGTTGCCGCTTTTATTGTGTTCCCATAATATACCGACGATATCAGATAAATCATACTTGTACTGCCTACCGCTCATAGCTTTCATTGCTACAAGATACTCTGCGGTAACTGTTCGTACGGCTAATATATTTGAGAAGCTTCTATAGTAAACAGAAACTTCTGCAAGTTTGTCAGAATATGATTCAGTATTCTTAAAACCTTCATTAAGCCATTCATGTGGGAGACCAAATTCGTCTCTTATATAGTTTATCGCCTCTCTCATAACCGAAGAAGCCATAATTATTGCATCTGCATCATGAGTTACATCTCGAAAGCCGTAGTTAATAAGCACGGAAGCTCCGCCTATCAGAATGATTTCAGCAGGCATTTTTTTACCATTAAGCTTACGAAACCGTTTCCCGAGCTCGCGAAGATAGGTTTCTAGTGTCTCCTTTGAAATTGGTGCTTCAACAGACATTACGTATCTCGCTTTCAATTATGTTATGACGTAAAAACTCAGGGAGTGCATCATGTAAACTATCTTTTTGCGGTTGTTCGCTACCACTGGCAATGCATCTTGTATGAATGCCTAACGGATAAACTAAACTTTGCATACGCATATTACGCATATCATTAAACTCGGCGCACAAAGGTAAATTATTCTCTTTACTTAAATAATCAACCATTGCTAATAAATAAAGGCTTTCAAGATACCATTGTTTGTTATAAAGCTTACGCACTTCATCGTTCTCGAGTATATAGATAAGAAAATCAAGATCACCCATATCTTTAATCATATGACATATAGTGCTTTTAAAGTACTCAAAAGACGGACGATAATCCACGCTGCCGGCGATTAGTGTATCCATTTGCACATCCAGTGCTTTTGCAAGTTTGTAAACGGTTTCTGCCGTGCATTTATTTAGCTTCGTTTTTCCGCTGCAAATGTCAAGGACCGTGGTATGAGGAACACCACTTTTCTTTGCAAGTTTATATTTTGTCATATTTTTGCTTTTTAGTATTGTATTGATACACATAATTCATTCCTCCGACTAAAGTATATCGGAATACCGATATATTGTCAAGCGAATTTTCACACAAATTCTTGCAATTACGTAGTATATATGATATGTTTACGCATCCCTGTTATGAGGATTAAATTATGAAGGAATATAATGAGATAGTTGATAAAGCCCGCGGGTATTGGATTGACGAGGGGCTTGACAAGTATGATTTCGTTCTGCTTCTACCGGGAGCGGATGAGGTTTTGAATGAACGCATGAAAACTGCGTTTGAGGCGAAGCTGTGCGGAGCTGCCGGTATTTCAATACATGGTGAAGCAGCACGGCAGCTTACCGCACTGTACTCACTTTATAATTTCAGCGATAGGGTATTGATAGGTTCATTCGATGAACCGTATGGTCGCAAGCTTTGTAACTTGCAGGGCAGCGGTGTTGCTACAGAAGAGGAGCTTATTGAAGACGTAATCTTGGGAGCTATGTGATGAGCCGATATTCACAGAGCAATGCGAAAGGAATTATTTTGAATCAAGCACATAGAAATGAAATGCAATGTGTATTGGACGCTCGAATCAACGCCCACGCTTTTGATGGTCGGGTTGTGTTTCTTTTTGGTCATTGTAACGCTACTGAAGAAATGGCGGATTATTTGCTTACGCGCAACATAAATGTGTGTGCAATCCTTGATAACAGCATATCTAAACAGGGGCTTTCATATTGCGGGATACCTGTTGTGCCGCCTGAACAGATAAAGGAATATTCTGCTGATAACTGTGTAGTTCTTATTGCAACGCGCTTTTTCGCGGAGATGTCCGCACAGCTTAGACGGCTTGCTTATTGCGGTGAAATCATAAAAGTTGTAGAGTATGATTCCTTTTCCGAATATTCACTGTCTAATGAAACGCTGGAGCGGAGAACCTTGCGTGTGCAACGCGCAATGGCAACACTTGAGCGAATCAAAGCGCAGTACCCGTCGCATCATTTGGTTATTAGTCCGAATAACGCTTTGGGCGATGTCTATTGGGCGATGGCATTTCTCCCGCCGTATTGTGATAAACACGGGATTGACGAAATCGTTGTTTTAACAATTGGGAACACGTGTCGGGAAGTTGCCGAAGTGTTTGGCTGGACTAACACCGTTGCTCTCAACGAAACTGAAATGGATGAGCTTGTACAGGCTGTTATCTTCACGCGGGAAGATAACTGTATAATAGCGCACCATGACAGGCCTTATACAGATAATATTATTAAATATCTGGACAAACATTTTCTGTCATTTATCGACTATTACAGATGCGCCGTGTATGGTCTTCCGAAGGAGACTCCGCCTGTGCTGCCTGACAAGCTTGCACAGTTTGAAGACCATGCAAGCATTCCAAAGGGCAAGTCTGTTATAATTTCGCCGTACGCTAAGAGCGTGGTGGAGCTGCTACCTGAGTTTTGGGAAAAAATAACCGCCGGCTATTCGGCGGGAGGTT
>Ga0123353_10016779_pt1 | contig 10722 bp, 10 predicted proteins | sample TergutLab28metaG_3_FD_92763 | JGI IMG/M metagenome (GOLD analysis project Ga0123353, IMG submission 92763) | Labiotermes labralis P3 segment gut microbial communities from Petit-Saut dam, French Guiana - Lab288 P3 | ecosystem: Host-associated > Arthropoda: Insects > Digestive system > Gut ... | reverse complement strand
GAGGCTGGGCCACGCGCTTGATGTAATTTGGAGGGCTTCTTCCCCGTCTTTAAAAGTTATTTCTTCAAGTTCAATTACCGCGTTATTGGTTTTTTCCGACCGGTAAAGGGCGCTTGTCTTTTCCTTGAAGGCGTTTCCCTCAAGGACATCTGCGCTCTTTTGAACCAAAGAAGAACAGCCTGCAAATAAAAATAATAACACCGGAGTATATAACAATATTTTTTTTAATTCTTCATTCCTCATTATTTAGTAGCTCCATTTAAAGCCAATAGAGACCATTGGCACGGGCATTTCGTAATTGGCGCTGTCGCTTCCCGTGTCTTCCTGCCCCGTGTACTGGTTAAAACTGGTATTGGCCTGGGCGACGTAAAACAGCGAGAAAAGATTTTCCGCTGCCAGGTACATTTCCGTTTGAACCTTGTTTTTTGGATTATAGGTTAGATACGAAAATTTTAAATCCCAGGGAATGGACCAGGTGGTTCTGGAACTCTCCGAGTAATACGAATCGCGTTTGTATTTCTTGATGGTCTGTGTTTTCATTTTTCCGGGGTTGTCCGGATCCGGAATTAAAACCGGACCGCTTTCATCCCACAATTCGACATCGTACGCGGTGATTTCCCCGACAACAGTTTTGGGCCTCCCCGAGGCCAGACCGATGCGTGTATAGATATTTATATTTTTTACAGGTTTAAAATTCAATACCAGGTTTACGTTGTGAAAACGGTGGAAACTGGGGTAGTACCACCCGCGATCTTCCAGTTCCCAGGGTTTGCCCCGCACAGGCCACTCCGGGGTGTGATAGCGGGCGTGGGTAAATGTGTAAGACATCCATCCGTCCCAGTAACGGCCCTCGTATTTTTGCAGCATAAAATCCAGACCCCAAATTATACCGTCGCCGTTAAAACGAAAGACCCTGGTAGAAAGTTCGTTCCCGGGTTCCCTCTGCTGGTACTGATAGGCGCGATCAAATGTGTATTTAAAATACCCTTCCAGATTAAAACTCCAGCCTCCCTTTATTTCCGTTTTTAATCCCGCTACGGATGTCCAGGAACGGTTGGGTTTTAATTCAAAATCGTCAAGTTCGTCATCAATGCTGATGCTTGAAATCGCGTTGTTCATCGAGGAAAACAGTCCTGTTCCAAATGTCAGATCCAGCGATTCCGCAAAACCGGAATTTTTAAATATGTTGAAGTCAAGGTTAAGACGCGGGTTAAGGACAGGCATGGTTTGTAAGCTAAAATCTTTCCCCTTGAAATAAAGATGATCCATCCTTAAACCCAGCTCGGCGCCGAAACGATTTGCGGGGCTTAGATATTCTCCCAAAAGGTATGCCGAGCTATTAAATCGCTGGTTTTTTATGGATGGCATATTTCCGTAAACCGGATAGTGGATGTAAACCGTTTGTCCTGACGGAATTAGCTCGGGGAGGGGCGGATGAGGGTAGGGGCCCTGAATCCTCTGTTCAAGAAAAAACTTTCCGGATATTTCCGAGCTCCTCTCGTTGAAAAGCTCCTGGACGCCGGCTGCCAGAAGAAAACCTTTGCCAAGGCTCCAGTCATAATCAATACGGCCCTGGATATTGGAAGAGGATTGCATACCGGTAAAGTATGTATCAAGGTAAGTACCGTCAAGTTCGTAACTGAGTGTCCTTATGCCGTTTTTGAATTCATACACACGTAAATAATCGTAATCCATATCGGCATCCGCTTTTTGCCGTTCGTAACCTGCCCCGGCACTTGCCTTGAGAACCATTGATGGAAGCGGATTGTAGGTTAAACCGGCGATTAAAAACGTCTGAAGATTATCCCAGGTAAAAGCCATTCGCGAACGTGATTCCACAAGTGAACTGGTGTTAAACACGTTCGGGCTTTCATTGGTATAATCCAGTCCAATCCCGTCAATGCCAATGAAGGCGGACGCGTTAACTTCCAGATCCGCATTGATCCTATAGTTGAATGAAGCGGCGCTGCTCCTGATATAAGGGGCGGTGGTTACCGCGTTTATCATGTCCAGCGTTTCATTTTCCCATACCCTGCTCAGCCCCTGCAGCCCCCAGACAAAGGGGTCCCAGTAGCTTACCCTCCCCATGAGCATAAACCCGCCTTTTTTGCGAACAGGGACGGCCGCGTTGATGTTTATGGCGCTTGTAGAAATTCCTATTTCCAGTTCAGCGTAGTCGCTCGATGCTCTTTTGGATCTAACTTCGAGGAGGCCCGAGATGGTGTGCCCGTAGCGCGAAGAAAAAATACCGTGAGACAACTGCGCGCTTGCTACCATGTGTGGATCGAAAATGGAAAAACCGCCTCCCCAGTAATAGGGATTCTCGATGTAAAAACCGTCAAGAACCGCCATCAGATCCCCGGGATCTCCGCCTCTTATTGAGGGCAGAGCGTTAAACATCCCCGTATAGCCGACTCCGGGAAGGAGCTTGATCGATGTCATAACGTCTTCAACAAGTCCGATCTGCGAGCTTCGTTCCAGGGCTTCTCCCGATATTGCCACGCTGCGGCCGCTCCTGGTTTCGCTTGCGCCGGGCCGCGCGGCAACAATAACCAGTTCCCGGCCTTCTATAATGCCCGCCAGGCGCAGCCCGAGAGAAAAGTTTTCTCCCCGTGTGGGAATAACAAGGCGGCCTGTTTCGTAGCCAGGATAGGTAATCTGAATTGAGACCTGCCTGTCGTCGGGAACCGAAACAAGCGCCTCTCCTTCCAAGTCGCAGACATAGTTTTTGCCGTCCCAGGAGTGAATCACCGCTCCCTCAAGAGGCAATTCCAGGTCCCCGTCAATGACCGATATTTTTACATCCCTCGCCCAAATGAGACAGGCGGATAATAAAAAAAGCAGAATTATGCTTCCAGGATTTTTCACTTGTTACAATTCTAGCAGAAATGCTAAAAAAGGCAACCAAGGGATTTTCTTAAAAATTCCGCGATTCCATGGCCAGCGCTTTTTCCAGAGCTTTTACCATCATTCTTTCAATTACAAGCGGAATTAAAACCACAAGGCGCGATAAACTTTTTCGGCCGCCCCTGCTTTTCCACGCGAGGTTGATATCTTCCCAAATCACAAAAAAAAGCGGCAGGAAGCCAAGCATAAGCGAAATTGAAAGGCCGATTTTAAGTTTTTCCGCGTGCAGGGCGGTTTCCAGGCGGGAAATGGATTTTCTTAATTCGGCGCTTGTTGTAACCGTGAAGAGTAAAGACCCCGCGGCAAAAGCCGCGCCAAGCCTGAAACAGAAAATGATGCCTTCCCGAAGGCCTCCAGTGTTAATGCGCAGGGGAGAAAATTCCAGAGCCTGAAAAAGCAGAATGGCGAGGACGATAAAAAAAAGCGGACCGCTTCCCCTTAAAAGCGCGGTGGGACCAATGCGCGCTATACATGAGAGAACGATCAAAAAGATGATAATTCCGGAAAGAACGGCAAGGTTTGGAAGAAACGCCGCGAGGGAGAGGAGAAGGACAACAATGAGTTTTAATCCCGCGTTCATGCGATGCAGCGGCGATGAGCCCCTGTTATACGCCCAGGGGGTATTTTTTTTCATTCCAGCCATGTGCAGTCCCCTGCGCTCTTGTAAGTTTTCCTTGGATCTCTGACGCCCCAGGCGGGATCGAGCCTTTCAAGTATTTCCTCCGGGGTACCGGAGTCTTTTATTTTTCCTTCCGCGATGACAAGCAGACGATCCGCGAAAGCCAAAACCTTTTCCAGTTCGTGGGTAAGGATGATAATTGTTCTGCCTGATTGCTTTAAAAATTTGATTATTGAAAGTACCTGAACCACACCTGGCCAGTCGAGGTTTGCGAAAGGCTCGTCCATGATTATTGTTTTGCATCCCATCGCGAGCACTCCCGCCGCGGCAAGCCGCCGTTTTTCTCCACCCGATAAATGCCGGACGGGAAAATCCCTTTTTTCACAAAGGCCCAGACTTTTAAGGGTTTCCTCCAGGCGGCTTTCAATTTCCTTTTTGCCCAGTTTCAGGTTTTCCGGGCCAAAGCGTATATCCTCTTCAACTGTCTCCCCCAGAATTTGAGCCTCAGGTTCCTGGAATACGAGGCCAACTGAACTGTGAATGGTATTTCCGCATTTTGAAAGAGCTTCTCCCTTATAGAGTATTGTTCCCTCGGTAGCTTCCAGTAAGCCGCTTAGAATTTTCATGAGTAAAGTTTTTCCGGAACCGTTGGCCCCCGCTATGATAAGACATTCCCCTTCGATGATATCAAGATCTATGCCTGACAGAGCTTCAAAATTATTTGAAAATATTTTTTTTAGTCTGCGAACAGAAAAAAGGATATTTGCCATCAAACAAATAATAAATAAGAAATAAGAATTAAGAAATAGGGAAAGAACTATTATTTTCCCTTATGGTTCAACCGCCGTATATGGCAATCATCACGCCGGCGGCGATGGCGGTGCCGATAACGCCTGCCACATTTGGACCCATGGCATGCATCAAAAGGAAGTTGCCTGGATCGTATTCCTGGCCAACTTTATTTGAAACACGGGCAGCCATCGGAACAGCGGAAACACCGGCTGAGCCGATAAGCGGATTAATCTTCTCTTTTAGGAAAAGGTTCATGAGCTTTGCCATCAGAACTCCGGAAGCTGTAGCCAGGGCAAAGGCGATAAGTCCCATAACCACGATCATCAAAGATGAGGGGTTAAGGAATTTTTCGGGAGTCATCTGGCTGCCGACACCCAGAGAAAGAAACATTGATACAATGTTCATCAGGGCATTCTGGGAGGTATCTGAAAGACGATCTGTTACCTTGCATTCCCTTAGGAAATTTCCAAACATCAAACAGCCGATAAGTGGCGCCGCGGCGGGAATCAGAAGCAGCGATAGAATAAAAACCACTATGGGGAATATAGCTTTTTCTTTCTGGGAAACCGGCCTTAACTGTTTCATCCTTATTAATCGCTCTTCTTTTGTAGTGAGTAGTTTCATAATGGGAGGCTGGATGATGGGCACAAGGGCCATGTACGAATAAGCCGCAACCGCGACTGTAGCCAAAAGGTGGGGCGCGAGTTTTGCGGCAATATAAATCGTGGTGGGACCGTCAGCGCCGCCGATGATTGAAACAGCACATGCTTCTTTGAGATTAAAGGCAACTCCGGGCAGAAAATTCGCAATGCTGACAAAAAATAAGGTGCCGAATACGCCAAATTGCGCTGCCGCGCCAAGCAAGGCAGTTTTTGGATTTGCGATCAAGGGGCCAAAGTCGGTCATGGCTCCAATACCTATAAATATAATCAGCGGAAAGAATTCGTTCCCAACCCCGCCTTCATAGATAATGTGGAGGAAACCATGTGGAGCAAAACCCATGCCAGCCAGGGGAATATTGACAAAAATGGTTCCAAAACCAATGGGAATTAATAGCAGCGGTTCAAATTTTTTAACCGCTCCCAAATAAACTATAAGGAATCCCACCACCACCATTAGCAATTCCTGCCAGCCCAGGACCAAGGTGGTTAAAAAGCTGTCGGTATCACTATTAAAGATAGTCGTTTCTTTTTCTATATTGTCGTTTATAAACGCAAAAATACCTGTGGTTTCCGCAATCTTTCCGATAAAGCTTCTCAAAGATATGCGGGGAAGGTCTGAGCTGTTGGGGATGTGGGCGTCCATATTCCTGAATGATGGCAGTTCATCGCTTGAAGCGCTTGCTTGAGCTTGTCCCCTGGGGCTGAATGAGGCGCTAATAAAGGAAAAAACCAAAGCAATGCTAATGATTAATAAACAAGCCTTTATGATAAATACCGGATCCTTTTTATCAAACATATCGTTTCCTTTAAAATTTAATTCGTTTTTCTATGTTCCGAAACTGCAGCCGAAATTGCAGCGATTATTTTGGTGTCTTTATCCTTGTTGCCGGAATCTTTTTCGCTGTAATCCTTTTCGCTAATTATCTTTCCAACAAGGGAAATGATAACAACCATAATAATTAAAAACCCAAACACAATTCCCAAACCAAGAAGGGTTAAAATCCCGCTTTGCTCAAGCATTTCAAGTATTGTCATTGTCTTGCTTTTAACTCCTTTGCATCTCGCTCATGAAGTCTTTTGTTATTTCTTATTAAAACTGTTACAATTCTTTTGTGTTTATTATAATGACCGCAAAATGAGTTGTCAAGGAAAAAAAATAGAATAGTTGTATCTAATAGACACTGACCCACGAGTCGTACAACGTATCGTACTCGTAAATTCTTCCAGCGTCCGAAATGGCGTAAGATACCTCGCGCACAAACTGATCTCCGAGGTCAGTTCCCAAAAAGACAAGGTGGCATGCGCCTTTTCCGTTCAGATCTTCGGTTTCCCCGGTGACAAGGGTTGACATACCCAGCCCGTAAATAAATTCTTGGGCTTTTTCCACCCGTGCGAGGAGATAATCGATCTCGTTTTCGCCCGGGTGGTATCCAACCGCGTCATCATGCGTCGAGAAAAAGAAAAAACGCTCAACCGGGGTTCCGTAACCGTCAAGCAATTTTTGGCCGCTCTGGAACCACAGTATCAATCCCCGCAGGGAATCGCCTGAAATGAAATATGTCCCGCTGTTTGATGCGGGGCAGTTGTCGCGGTTCGTGTAATCCAGGGAAAGATGAAAGGAGATGGTACCGGGCCGCCTGCCGCCGGGATCGTTTTCCGCCAGGGCAATCTCGAATGTGCCGAGATAGCCTGCGTAATTCCAGTCGACAAATTCGTCGTAAAGGCCCAGCCCAAACAAAACTTCTCCGTCTTCCGAAAAGCGCAGAATGGCGTAATTGTTTTCTTCGTCATTTCTGCCGGGCCATTCGGAACGCCAGTCCGTGCCAAAAAAACCTGTCAGGCCGCAAAGCAGCTTCATATCGTATCGCAAACCGTTTCTGTCAGCAGCGTAAATGGTATCCTTTGATCTTGTGCCTTCTCGGTCCGGCGCAAAGGAGAGGGAAACAATGTCACTTAGGAAGGGAAGCCGGCCTTCGATGTATATTGAATAATCAGGCGCAAGCACATTTGACAAAGCCCATTCCACCCCGCCGTCTTCCATGAGGAATATGAGCGCCGGCATAACGAGATTTCCGTACACCGGGAAATCTTCCGCGTCATGGTACTGTAAATAATCCAGCTCCCCAATCTTGGCGATGCACGCGTCCTTCACTCTTCCAGAAAGGCCCTCGATCGCTATAGGCCCTTTGGAGAGCTTAATGCCGGGAAAACGCTCCGCCGTAAAAGCGCTGAGTCGATGCAGCTCTTCCCATCTATCGAGCTCATAGGAAAGGCTTGCCACGCCGTTTTCTATCCGCAGTTCTACAAGCCCTTCCGCATCCTTGTAGCTTATATTACCGCCTTCCGGTTTTGCGGCAGCTTGAGGTTTTTTCCCTGTGCAAGCCCCAAGGCAGAACATTAAAATCAGAATGCCTATTATCGCCTGGATTTTCATGTTTGGATTATGCTATTTCATTTTCACCGGGTCAAGGGCAAAGCTCTGCTCCGGTTTATTGTCTTCGGTCTGCAATTAAATCAGAGGCGATTCTTCTTAATCGGGGAGCGGCTATGACCGCAGCAATTCCCTTGAGGATATCTCCTGCGATAAAGGGAATAAAGCCTGCCATTAGAGCTTTTATCCAGTTGAGGTTTCTGCTTATTTTTAGCCAAACAATTCCGGGTATGTAAATTACAAGGAAGCCCGCAATGACAGCGAGAATTATGCGAAGGAGGGGGATCTTTGTGCTTCCCCTGCCCGCGATTAAACCTGATGTTAACGCGGCGAGTAAGTATCCGATTAGAAAGCCTCCGGTGGGACCCGCGAAGCGGGCTATGCCGCCTGCGCCGCCTGCGAAAACAGGTAGACCGATAATTCCCGAAAGCAGGAAAAGACCGACCGCGGCGCTTCCCAAAAGCGGACCAAGGATGAGGCCTGAAAGAACGGCGAAAAGATTTTGCAAAACTATGGGGACAGGACCTATGGGTAAAACAACAAGAGCTCCAGCCGCGGTCATGGCTGCGAATAACGCAGTAAGTGAGACCTTCGCGAGCAGTTGTGGTTTTTTAATGGAGCTCAATTTTTTGATCTTTTAAAAAAGACCGTTCTTTATGAACGGTCTTTTTATTTTTCCTTATTACACGCCCTTTGGATTGGGGCCGTACTGGTTTTGACCGGGGGTTCCGTCCTGGGCCCAGAACACGATGAGAATAATTGCTCCAACGATGGGGACGAGGCACAAGAGAAGCAATAAGCCTGTTTTATTTATATCGTGCAGGCGTCTTGCGCCGACCGCGAGACTCGGTAGAAGAATAGCCAGGCCAAAAAGACCGGAAATAATGGAAAAGATTATTCCAAGAACCGGTATCTGAGCCAGGATGGAGAGTACTACTGAAATTGCGATATTGCAAAGGAAAAAGGTCCAAAACTCCCTGCGGCGGGCGCGACCGTTAAATACCACATATTGTTTCAATACGCCTAAATAAGAAATCAACAAAGCTTCCATAAATCCTCCTGAACATGTTTTGCTATACAAATATATCATATCGGAAATAAAAATCAAGGGGAAAACTGTAAAAATATTTTTTGGAATTGTCAAAACTTAAGCTAAGATGTTATGATAAATATATGAACGTTATTGCATTTAATGGCAGCCCCCACTCAGACGGGGTAGTAGCAGGCGGAATATCCGTAATGAAAAGGGAGCTGGAAAAGGAAGGAATTTCCGTCGAGCTCATTCATGTTGGAAACAAGAACATACATGGCTGTATGGCTTGCAGGAAGTGCGGCGAACTCCGGCGCTGTGTGATTGACGGAGATATTGTAAACGAGTGCCGTGAAAAACTTAATTCCGCTAGTGGAGTGATCCTTGGGAGCCCTGTGTATTACGCGGGCGTTGCAGGAACTTTTAAATGCTTTCTGGATCGGCTTTTTTTCCCGGGGACCGATATGAAATACAAGGTGGGAGCAACTGTTGTTTCCCTGAGGCGCACCGGGGGAATAACGACTTTCCACCAGCTCAATAATTACCTTAACCTTGCCCAGGCGATTATCACCCCCGGTATATATTGGGAAGTGATCCATGGCAATACCAAAGAAGATCTGACCCAGGATGAAGAGGGGCTTCAGATCATGGAGGTCCAGGGCCGGAACATGGCCTGGCTTCTTAAAACTCTGGAATCAGGCAGGAAGGAAATTCCCCCTCCGGATTTGGTTAAGAGAGTTAGGACGAACTTTATCCGCTAAAGTTTATATCACCGTACCTGGATAAAGCACCGCCGCTTTTGGGATAACTATAATTCCGTCAACAATATGATAGTTGCCGTAGTTGCCGTCCGCCCGTGCTATGTTATCGTCTACCCCGATGCGGCAGCCTTCCCCTATACATGCGTTTTTATCGATAATCGCGCGTTTAACAAGGGTACCCCTTCCAATGCCAAGGTTGGGGATTCGTTCCTCCGCGTTCTTCAGTTTTTGGGCATCCGATTCGTAGTAGTCGGCGCCCATACAGATCACCCCGTTCAGGCTGGAACCAGGCTCGATGATGGTTCGCAGTCCGACGATGGAATCGCTGATGGACGCGTTGGTGATAATACAGCCTTCTGCCGCGATTGACTGGTTCATGTTGCTGAAATTCATCTTCGAGGGAGGCAGGCAGCGGGGATGCGTGTAGATGGGATGATCCTCATCGTAAAAGTCAAAACGCGGCCTCAAGGTGGTAAGTTCAAGGTTGGCCTCATAAAAACTTTTGATTGTTCCTATGTCTTCCCAGTAGCCGGTAAAAATGTACGAGTTCACTTTTAACTGGTCTATGGCCTGCGGAATAATTTCCTTGCCAAAATCAGTAAGCTCATTGTCCAGGCATGATTCCATGGCTTTCGCGCTGAAGATGTAAATACCCATGGAACCGAGGTATTCTTCTCCGTTCTTTTTATCTCTTTTTAATTCCGGCGGAATTTTATACCCCGAAATATCCTTAACCGGACCCGGCTTTTCCATAAATTCCGTAATCGTGTTGTTTTTATCGGCTTTCAGTATACCCAACTGACTCGCGTCTTCCCTGGATACTGGCGTACACGCGATTGTAATGTCCGCGCCGGATTCTTTGTGCTTTTTCATAAAGTCCTTAAGATCCATGCGGTAGAGCTGATCTCCTGAGAGTATCAGGTAATACGAGGGTTTTTTGATGTCGAAATGGGCCAGGTTCTTGCGAACCGCGTCGGCTGTGCCTTCAAACCAGCCGGAATGTTCGAGGGTTTGCTCGGCGGCCAGTATTTCAACGAATCCACCGGAAAAATGGTCAAAATTGTAGGTCTGGGACAGGTGTAGGTGCAGTGAAGCGGAATTAAACTGGGTTAAAATGTATATTTGTTTCAGATTTGCGTTGATACAGTTGGATATTGGGATGTCTACAAGACGGAATTTGCCTCCAAATGGAACTGCAGGCTTGGCCCTGGCCTTGGTCAGGGGAAATAACCTGGTGCCTTTGCCGCCTCCCAATACAATTGATAGGACTTCAAACACAAGCGCCTCCTATTTTATAATAAATGTTTAACTACCAATGTTTACTTCTCAATTATAGTGTACTTTAAGTATAGAATGCTATTCTTTCTGTGTCGATAGGGGATAGAATACATTTATGGACCAAACCCTGAAAAAAATCCTTTCCAGCCCGGAATTTGCAGCAAACATCGTGGTGGAAAAGCTTCTGCCAGCCTGGGAAGGCTCTTTTGTGCCTTTCCCGGCGGATCTTGACGAAAAAATTG
>Ga0123353_10016776_pt1 | contig 10722 bp, 9 predicted proteins | sample TergutLab28metaG_3_FD_92763 | JGI IMG/M metagenome (GOLD analysis project Ga0123353, IMG submission 92763) | Labiotermes labralis P3 segment gut microbial communities from Petit-Saut dam, French Guiana - Lab288 P3 | ecosystem: Host-associated > Arthropoda: Insects > Digestive system > Gut ... | reverse complement strand
TCAGATGTGTGACTCAGGATGTTTGTACATACATAAATAACTTCAATAAATGAAAGTTTCGAAACACCGATGTGGATGATGCAATATTTTGGAAATTCTTGTAAAGCTGTGGCGAAAATACAGTATTTACCGACTTTAAAGAAACTTCTCGATGTTATAACCTCAAATCTTGCATAATAACATGCTATTTATAGGACAATTAATTAGGATCTGGAAGGAGAGTATTAAGGAAATATATGAGAGGATAGTAGAATTAATAATTAATTCAAGACGCAGAAAGTAAGAATTTTTACACGATACTACGACTGTACGAGATTGTAAGGGATGCTTTTTGTGTACATCTGGATACCTTAACAATAGATTGTTCCCATAGAGTTACGTATACACCACGTGTCAATAAATCAAGTATCACATTTCTGCACATATGTAATTCGGGGCTGGTACTGATGTAATACTTGTGTGAGGTATTGCACGTTACACTGTGTCTACTTGTACGAATTGTTTCTGCAGTAAATGCAAACAAGTTACTTAAATTCCAGCACAAAACACTTGAACTATAAAATACCTAAAGATGCCCCTCAGCTTAATGCATCGCCACGCACCAAAGCCATATACGTCAAAGAATGTACGCATATATCTCCACAACTTATTAACATCGGGAGTAGCGGAGGTGAGTGGCCGCAAGTGACACTGTCGAAAGGCTGTTGCACTTGGGAAGAAAAATCGCTCGGTAGCCATCGAATAGAAGGCTGGATGGGCCTCAGTGGCGGTCTCGGCTTTTTATAGAAGAATGATTTTCCGCGCCGGGAATCGAATCGTATTTCGTCTACCATCTAATCTGTGGCTTGGTCACGTTCATTTAATAGTGAATTCGTCTCTTGTCTTTGTTTTGACTGTTAAACTTCAGCTTGTCGGATCTTTCCCTGGCTGTTTCATTCGAGTGTTCTTTGTAACTTATGTCTTTGTTGCTGTACAGGAAAGCTTAGTACTGGCGACGTTTATTGGCTGACTGTTGCTTCAGAAGAAGGTTACGAGGGGTGAGCACAAGAGTGCTAATGGGCAACGTGGTGACGTGAATTTCCCCTGTGGTAACTATACCCTATCTCCTTCCTACCAACTTACAGCAGAGACATGTTAGAAATATCTTTTGCCTTATATCATTAAAAGGAGGTGTTAAATTAAACATGACCTGGTTTAAAGCGTGTATTATTATTTAAGAACATCTTGATTAGCTACGTGATTTAGATTTTACAGCGTAGCTAGCATTGAACAGTATAATTCTAGCTGCGCACTGCACCGCATACAGCAAAAACTCTGAGAAAGTCTACGTCGGTCATAGGTGTTGTGGAAATATGCGAATACTAGACATAAAAATTACAGATATTACAAATGAAGGGTGTTCCATTGCAAGACGGTCCTTTGTGAGGAAACGGTATAAACAGAGAATGAATTCATATAAATTAAATGTCTTCGTTCCTGCTACTGACCCAAGAAAGAAGCAATTACAATACGAGTAAAGGTAGGCCTACTCTTGTGTACCCTATGAAGGTATGTGGGGGGGGGGGGTTGGAAGTGGAAGTACAACTCAACCCATTCTTAGCCTAGGCTATAGATAGAAGAAATTGTCAGCTTCACGCTGCCATCACTTTGCTCAACCCCCACTACACAGTGTAAGACCCGCGGGCCGGTTTGGCTACTTTGAAGAAGAGAGAAATTCGTTGTCCCTGCAAGGAATCGCAACCCATCCAAAGCCAGATTAATCTAGCCAACATCCTCATGCCCTCGTTCTTTAAGCCCCGTTTTAATAAGTACTACATTCTGATCCACATTACGTCTCTAAAACTCTTACATTCCGTGTATACTCTGTCATGTGTGTTTTTCGTACCACTACCTGTTTTCATCAGTAATAATTGTTTGCGAATTTCACAATGTGGAATTGCCATTTTTGCATTTTCTCCAGCCCAATGATATTTCCTGTCTCTTTTGTGTTAGAATATTCTCCGAAAGCCCCAGATTTTATTGTTCGAGCTTCTCTATAATGATACGTAACGAACATCAACTAATGCGGTACGCCTGTCATGAAAGTATATGAATGGATTGCCATAGTTTTCCAAGGTCTCAAAAATAATTCTCAAAGCCACCTTTGCACTCTTCAACATTTCAGTCAGACGCCGCATCATGATCGAAGACGACGCTTGCTGACAGCGCCACTGTCGGTCGAGGACATAAAAACTGTTGTCTTACTCTGCATCTATAGGCTTATTATGCTTGTGTGTGTCACATCTGCTTTATGTTCTTTCCGCTAGCTAGGAAGGAAGAAAATATGATATGTGATATTATATTTGATGATATGATACGATATGATATATGATATATATGATAGATAGATATGATATATTTGTTAACTGCAGTTGGGTAGCCACCCGGTGGCAGTAGTAGAGTAAACAATCACACAAACAATGCACAGAACGACACAAAATAAACAATACATAGAACAACACAAAAATTTTGGAAGAATGCGGGCCGTGCCCCGTCTTTGCGGGGTTTACCCTGGCATTTGCATTACAACTGAGGAAAAAGCACGGAAAAACTTCAGTCAGGGGAGCCGAAGAGTTCCAGTTGGCACGATGAAGATACATAAATAGACATGACAATAAAAATACATAAATTACAATAATAAACAGGAATATTGCGAATTCAGTAGTAGTCGCATTCGTACACGAATTCTTGACTGCAACAGGCTTAATAATTTCTGAACGAACAAAGCAGATAAAAAATACGATATTTTTGGTCCCAAAACGACAACCAAAATTACGTTTTATGTAATTATGACATATGACAAGAGAATTAAAAGCCCACTGACACTTGTCCTTCCATCTGCTTCCTTCTGGTGGTTTGGTTACCGAGGCTAGAAAAGTAATGAGCAGAGACACGACAACAGGAAAATAAATGACGCTGCATTGCTGCTGCAACTGTATTTCGGTTTCTACTGAGAAATGAACATCACTTCTTCCTTTCTATCACATTGTTTCTTCCTGTTGTAGCTGTGAGAGTGAGACTAGTATGTATCCTTTGAAAGTGTTGAGAAAGGGGTGGTTGTTCCCATCATAAAAATAAACCCTTTCTTCCAGGACACAATTCACCACCTTCGCCTTCACCCTAATGTGGTTTGTACAACAGTGTATTATAAACCCAAATTAAATCGAATTTAAATTTTAAATACCACAAATTATCACTGAGGAACTTGCATTTCTTAACCCCCTGGCCCCACAAATTTTCCAGTACTACTATATAATCCCGGTACCGCGGTAGCACAGTGGTTAAGGAGCTGTGATACAAATCGGAAGGTCGCTGATTCGATCCCAGCTGGTGTCTGGATTTTTTATTGACATAAAATCCTTCCGATCGCACTATGGCCCTGGGGTCAACTCAGCCTCTAACAGAAATGAGTACCAGGAGTATTTCATGGGGGTAAAGGCGGCCGGTGCGTAAGGCTGACAACCTACCACCATTCTGTGCCGTTGTCACGAAATCTAGGAACCGTAACTTCCTGGAACCCTCTGGGCCTGTCCAGGCCTGTAACGGGACTGCTTTACCTTTTACTATATAATCCAAATCAGATATATTTTGTCAGTATTTCAGACTTTTTTTGTTGTAATTCTGTCGATTTTGCGCAGAAATGTGTTTTATTGGCTTCTCCAATCCAGTTCTTTGAACAGGTGAGAAATGTAGAAACTTGTACGATTTGTGTTCTCCAGCAGAAACTACGTCACGACGGATGATCTGTGCAGAATATGTGGTACGCAGTAGCAAATAAGAAAGGCGTCAGGTTTCCGTAAGCTTAGGAGATCTTATATTTTATTGTAAACTGTCCTCAACCCAAAGTTTAAGGATGGCTTTACATGTCAGGCCCAAATGAATAGATTTTAACTTTTCTTTTTAATTTTGAAGACGGAGGAAAATCCTACCCCCTGAAACTTATCGTTTGATTTTGTTTTTATTTTAAACACGAGCAGATGTACGAACTCCATAAAGTACATAAACAAATAGGATAGTGCAGTCATTATTTTAGTCGTAAAATCTGAAGTCAGAAGATCACTTGTGATTCACAAGCTGAGATGTGAGAATAATAAAGTAGATCGTAGGAAATAGGGCGTGAGGGTAAACATTGATTCCTTTTTGCTCCGATAGCGTATAAAGTTGGTCTATTGTGAATGCGGTAAAGTATTTCGGGTTTTGTAAGAGACGGGAAGTTCATTGACTTGATCGACTAATATCAGCTTCTGTGTACCACAAAGTTCTGTACTTTCCTTATCTGGAGATTGTCTCCTCCTTCCCCTTCCGATCTGCGCTGTTACGATAACGAGACTCGCTTGACATATTATGGCTGCATAATTATTCGAGACACTACACCGTACACTACAAGTTAAGCTCATAGGCTAATTTTTCTTTCTGGCTTGAGAAAACCGTTCTTCAGAGCCCGGATATAAATGCAAAAATTTGTCCAACACCGCTGAGATATACATATAACCTCGTATACAAGTTTTGTTGTTGATATAATTTCTTCCTGTTCTCGAAAACAACCTTAGGTTACGATCCATTTTTCTCAAGATTCGGCGGGAGGGAAGGAGAAGATGGAGAGACTTAGCTTACATGAAAAGTTTGCAGAAAGAAGCACAAACCAAACTAAAGCCGTACATATATCCGGTTGATATAAATTATTACCCAAGGATATGTGTTACTGATGCTATGTATACGGATGGGTATTGGGTCTGGTGTAATGGTTGCCAGCAGAATGTAATAAAATATTACACTTTTATCTTATTTGTAACATAGACTGTTTGTTTGTTTCCCTACAGAAATGTCGCCCTCTTTTATTTTTATGCGCCCTTCGTCTGAGCTCAAAATTTAAGCCTCAAATAAACAATAGAACTTTTGTAGGTATAGGTGTCTACATTTTATGTTCACCCATAGAAATTCTGTGTTGCATATCATGGCATTTTCTTATCCTGGTTTATACAAGTGAGTAATAATTTGGCTGTGCTGTAAGCTTATTACGTTTGGTACCGTAGCTTAAAATGTGATAGTTGTCATGAATATGAAAAATGATTAATTTGCAGTACGTATTACTTCAACTTATAGTTTTCAGGGTACATATGTGTATATGTGTATATGTGATTATATGGGCTGTAATCCTATTAAGTCACGGCACGTGTAATCCTGCCATAAATACTGACTATGAGTATTCGCTTATAACACAATGGTGGGCTTTTCCGTTCTTCCGAATTCTTACAGAATTACCGATTAACTAACTAGTAATTCGTCTGTTATATTGGTCTGGATAATAAATAGTAATTCGTCATGTAGTGAATAAATATGTCACATTTTATGTAACTCAAATTTACGCCACTTGTCCGTACCATGAACCCGATAAGTCCAGTGTACACCCTGTCACCCTATTTCAGGTCCGTTTTATACAGTGTTAACCTGTCATCTAAGCTTAGGTCTTTCGAGCTTTTCCTCCCTGCATGTTTTCTACCTACAGTCGTGTGTTACTGTCTTTTTTCCCCTGCGTGCCACGTACGCTACCCATATCATATACTTAGTTTGATCAGTCCGTGATATCTGTGTGGCTGTCTTAACGTTCTTCGTACTGCTCAAGTCCAGTGATATAAAGCACTAGATACTGAGGTGTATAAATGTCTGCAATACTCATATGATTTGCACTTCAAAGCTCCGTTAGAATTCCCTTTAATTCTAAATGTTTATTTCTACGGAATCTGTAGAATGGCCTGCGACTGTAGAGCGACTGATATAAATAGAAAGGGGTGACATTCATTCTCAAGAAAGTCCAGTTTTTGTTATGTTGGCCACCTCGTCCAGACCGGATCTGGAATCCAACCGGCCTCATATTTGGTGGATATTGGAAAATCTTCTTTAAGGTGTAAAGCAAGCGGAGCCTGAAACTTGCCGTTTAAATCTTCTAGTGCCTATGTCAATTAATTTTATGTGATATTTATTTATTCCTATGCGCTTCCGAGGCATAATGTTTAGGCAAACTTACATTTACACAGTTCACTTGAACACTGATTTTCATTAGATCTTTCATAAATGAAAATCCGGCTGGTTTTATCCACTTTAATGTATCTCGTGCTGTTTGATCCTTTGTTCAAAACTCTATTTTTGGTCGCAGGCACCTACGTTTCTCACAATCCAATTACCCCTACATCCTCTGATAAATAAAAATTATAATTAGAGGAACAACAGATTTGCTAGTGTAAGATTTTAAAATAACTCATGCGAGAAAATTAATTAACTTTGTAAATTATTTTCTTTTTAGTTATCATGCGGCATACTCTGGTATTTCGTTATCAACCATTTGGGGAAAACTGCTGCGTCCGTCTTTATTTGTTTATTCACTCGTTCAGTAAGCATACTGATTTTTTCAGTTTCGAGGTATTTAAGCGACACAAATTTTAACTTCAGGCAATCTGTTATCCCACGGACCAATCAGTAGTCGGACACGCAGCTGCCGGCGACTTCCAGACCAGACGAGATACTAATAGGCTGGGCGACAGCCACAGTGCCCTGACATGGCTTTCCCCGTCAGTGGTTGGGACTCTTAGTTGCGGCTGAGCCACCAGAGTAACATACAGTATTTTTAAGAGTGTTCACATAAGCCACAACAGTGCCTAGTGTGTTTGATGTGGAAATATTCATAGTAGAGCCGGCCTGTAAGGTCAGAGCTGCATGTGTCCTGCCAACCCTCCAGCGTGTCTGTGGCTCGTCCACAGTGTCGTATATGAAGCCAGGCTTGTATTTGCATTGTTAATTGATGGCGATCTGCTTGTATTTATTCGTACATCTGTTTGTTGTAAATGCCTCCTTCGCAAGATTGCAGAAACTTTATTGTTATTTTACTTAATTACACATCACATGCGACGTGCACGAGAAGTGGATGTGGATTTCCACATATTCTCACCCTCGGCACTAGATTCAGCTAATAGTTACATCTATTCAGCAGGCTTTACTACCAAAAAAATGACCGGCGATAGCCATTGGCTACAACGCTGGATGGGCCTTCTGCAATGTTGGAAGTTGTGGTAAAGAGAGGCCCTCTGACACTGGTGGAATAAACTGAGATATTCCTATGTATAGTTTATGTGACATTTCTCCTAAAGTTGTGTGAATATCTGCTTATTAATATGTGTGTAACATAGTGGGAATGACAAACTTCAAATATCACTTTTGTATGTCGGTCGCAGCAAAGATGGGTGTTGAAGGAAACGAGTAAAATATGTCGCACAGCTGACATGAGACAGTCTTATATTCACATATCAGTCTCAGGCTCTATTGCCTTGCAGCTTGGGGTACTGTATTGTATCTGACAGGAATATTATATCGAGGAAACATAAAAAGCAATGGCACGCCTGAGTAATATTTAGTTCTATGGAAGAAATTGATATTCATGTGCCTGAATATTTCCTCAGAGTAACATCGTGTTCTGGTACATTCCCCATCTCTCAGAGGCACAATGTAACGGCACTTCTCCTTCTTTCCATCAATTGTCACGTAGTTCTTCCTTTTGAATTTCACTTATTTTTTATATTTGTAGTTCCGCGCAACGTAATTCTAGGTTGAAGAAGCCCAACAAGATGCAGCTGTATGCAGATATTTATTTACTGCTAAATTACTCTACGTGTTTCGGGCGTCCATCGCACCCATCATCAGGAGTACATAAAACTGTAGTTGCTGCCTCTGGTACAGATCATACTATCTGGGAAGCAACAGTTTTATGTACTCCTGATGATGGGTGCGATGAACGCCCGAAACATTTAAAGAAATTTAGCAGTAAATAAATATCTACATACAGTTGCATCTTGTTGAGTTTCTTCAAACTAACCTTCACTTATTTTGTTCTTTAAAAACAGCTAATAGAGTAAATTAACAAAATAAATCTTTATTCTTAATTATGTAGTGTACAAACCCCGGCCACTGATTTTTGTAAGGTGGCAACTAATATTTGTAGATTCTCAGAAAGGAAGTTGCTTCACCTCATCCTTCTGACCCTTAGAATTTTACAGTAGCTTATTTATCTTAGTAATTAACCAACTTGATGCACAAAATTTTTGTTTCACAATAAGTTTTATTTCATGCCTCTACATGTTTCGAGCACCATGTGCTCATCATCAGGAGGTCAAAATTGTATTATACAGCCTCTGGTATCATCGCACCTATAGGTGGTCGGGACGGCCTTCGTTGTCCTCCCTCCTGGGCATGGCAGGAGTGTAACCGACTTCTGAGGTTGGGACGCCCAAGAGGCGCAGTTACGTTGTCCCGATGATGTGAGTGGTAATATAGGAGGATGTAGTGCCAGGAGGGCCCTTAAACCTAAATTCTACTAATCTACCCAGACCATGGTCACCGCGGAAATCCTCCCTTTCAGGGAAATTTCCCACGGTAGAACCGGGAATCGAACCCGGGACCTCATGATTAGTAGTCAGAGACTCTGACCACTAGACCACGAGGCTGGTTGGATTTAGTGGGAAGTTGATGTAAGTTTCTTACAGAGTTATTTGTGGTGACATTTCTTCGTGCTTGCCATGCCTTTTCCATTGCTGTTCGCCAAAGAACTGAACCTTCATCGTACACAAACTCCTGTAAATGTCTGTAATAAGTACAGTAATCACGGGGCTGAAAATATCGTAAAGAAAAGCGAACACGTTTGTCGTGTTTTTGTGCATGATAATTGCGTCCCTAAAACTGTAAACAGAACTATAAACCGGTGCATTTACACGGCATTACAGTGACGCGGGGGGTGGCTGCTATTTCATGTCGATTTGTTCTTGTTCGGTGTACTGGCGTGCTGATGGATTGTCCTCCCTGCATGCTTGTTTTTATGTCCCCGGATGCCTGTCCTACTCCGTTAATGTATTGCTTCAGACATTATACAAACATGTCTCCAATACAAATTAAGTTACACAAAGAAAATATGCACATGATATACATGTTTTACAGTCCGTTAGATCTGATAATATTGTTATTGCTTTTTTTAAAGCACGTCTTTAAGAAATTAAAATGGCATTTGGTGGAATGAAAATATTTTAATGGGCTCAGAAAAGGAACCGTACTCGTGAAGAAAGATTTCCTTAGGAAAATTAAAATACTTCTTCGAAATGTCAGTTTGTCTTCTTACCTTATTCTGCTGCACTTAGTACAGATGTGCCATCAAGAAGCGGTTGTACTGAAGTTGGATAAATGTAAAAGAGAAGGTAGAGTTTTCCCTTTCCTTGCCATAAAGACATATAGCGGCAGAGGAGTATAGCTCCACTCGTTCTTAATCCCGGTGCTGGAGGGAGGTGAGTGGACAACTTAACTCCCCGGCCGCTTTATTCTCGGGAAGGGACCCCGGTAGACATCGAATAGGAAGTTGGGTGGACCCTAGAGTCGATATCAGCGTTTTGGAGAGGGGAAAAATTCTCTTATTCCTACTCGTATTCGAAACAAGACCTGACACAACACTACACTACCGGGCCCCCAGGATAAATGTAATCCAGGATATTTAAAATTCTGAATATTTTCTGGTCTTATTTGCTGCATGTGACACTTATCTTGACGTCCGGGGAAATCTGATCAGTGTCAGCTGCAACTGTCATGGTAATCAGGCAGCTTTTGAGCTCAGTTCGACTGTCCCAGACTAGGCAAAGTTCCGGATGAATTCGGAACTGCTCAGTGACGTTAGGGTAAGCTGGGGTTATGAACCCGGCCGGCAATAAGAAGTACCTGGTGCCTCCAGTTAATTACTGAAGAAACTGAACTGTTTTTGTAGAAGGGTGGTATATATTCTGTTGCGATCTTGTCTGTGTTGTGGGATTTGTGGTTCTCATGGTGACGACTGAAAATTATCTTCGTGGATGTGACGCCATATAGACTTGTAGAATATTACCGACTTATAAGAGGGTTCTACTACCTCAATCATCTACCCTGATAATAAATACAGCAAGACGCTACGAAACGTCTGTATATTTACGTAAGATTAGACCTAAGTTGTGTCACATTCAAGAAGACATGTAGACTTCTGGGCTTCCGTTTTGAAGTATGCACTGACCATGACTAGCAATGCAGCGATTTTAAATTGATTGATGTTTATAATTACGCAGAGAATATAGTGGTGGACTCGTAGAATTTAGTGCTCTGTGTACGGAGGATTTGCAGTTCAGTGGATTGTTAGTATAACAGATTTGTCACCTGAAGCATTTCCCCGAAAATCCGTATATTTCAGACGTTTTTGGTAATAGCGCCACTTAATCAGCAGTACACTGCACCCGTAATGAATTGCCGGCAAGTAAGGAAAATATGCCTCTATGTTTGCATCGTGTCATTACTGCACTCCTAAAGGAGTTTCAGCTCGTAAAGCAGTCTGTGCTTACAATTTCGTCTCTGCTATAAACCCCTTTGTGATATGGTGGTAGGTATTAGGTACTTTATTTCAAAACCAAAATATCCAACCTGTCATATCAAACTCAAAACCTTCCCCTTTTAACCCTTTCCACCTCTGTTTGAAACAAGTGTTGGGAGGAGTGGGGGTGGGGGCTGTACTACATTAGAACACCTGGTGCACCATAACATTATTACCGAAAACTTGTTACATGGCTTACACCAGTCGTACTTTGGCACAATGGCTGTCTCATTTGCTCCTAGCTTCCTTTTCATCTCACCGTC
>Ga0123353_10016773_pt1 | contig 10723 bp, 7 predicted proteins | sample TergutLab28metaG_3_FD_92763 | JGI IMG/M metagenome (GOLD analysis project Ga0123353, IMG submission 92763) | Labiotermes labralis P3 segment gut microbial communities from Petit-Saut dam, French Guiana - Lab288 P3 | ecosystem: Host-associated > Arthropoda: Insects > Digestive system > Gut ... | reverse complement strand
ATTATTACTACTATTCATTGTCTTAGTTATAATGATATTGACGCATTACCCGCTATATGGGTAAATTACGATCCGCCCGTGAGTCCTCCGTCATCAAATCCTACAGTATGTATAAATACGGAGATTTCACCTGTTGCCTTCACTACAACTGGCGCCACAGGCATTGGAACAGCCACAGGCTTGCCCAATGGCGTTACGGCTGTGTGGGCAAACGGTATGATTACTATCAGCGGCACACCAACAGAATCGGGATTATTTAGCTACAACATTCCGTTAACAAGCGGTTACGGCATAATAAATGCTACGGGAACAATCACTGTCAATGCAGCCTCGACAATTACATTGGCAAGTGGCGGGCAAACTCAAACTGTTTGTGAAGGGATAGCCATAACAAACATGGTTTGTGTATTCGGCGGCAGTGCCACCAATGCAACGGTTGACTATTCGCCTTGTACCGGTCACGGTTTGAGCGACAACGTGAATACAAGCGATCGCACGGTAACAGTTAGCGGAACACCTTTGTTGAGTCATGTTACTTATACCATTACTACAAGCGGTAGCTGTGCTGCTGACACGATTAGCGGAGCGGTGACAGTAAACCCGTTACCGGCAGAATTTACACTACCAGATCAAACGATATGCACAGGTCCAATGAGTATCACCTTTAGCGGTACGGGTATTGATCCGGATAACTGCATTTGGGCGAATGACAATACAAGCATTGGTTTGGCGGCAAACGGTGTTGGGAATATCAGTTTTACAGCAATCAATGAAGGGACAGCTCCTCTTACTGCAACTATTACTGTAACTCCAGTATCTTCAGACGGTTGCCCTGCGCATGACTTAGCTCAAATGTTTACAATTACAGTACACGGCAAGCCTGCACCGCCCAAGTTGAAGAAGCATTCTGTAGAGAGAGTGGTAAAGGAATGACATTATCATCACCTTTCCCGTTATGGATTCGTCCTAAAAACCGTATATCTCAATAATAAATAACCAATTAGCAAAATTACCCCTATGTAATAAGTACGGCGTTATATTTTTCATATTTTCGCATCTTATTAGGCTAATCACATTCATCTACTAGCGCCCTGAATGTTAGCATGTTAAACTATGGCTTTATTAGAAACATTTGAAAAACAAGGCAATTGGTTGTTTAAGAGAAGAAGTCATTTTCCTCTTTTCATCGTAATCATTGGTGTTTTATGGTATGTTTTTTCACTCTATCATCACAAAGTTTGTGTGCATGTTTGGTGGATAGACTTTCTGTTTTTGTGCGTTGGCTTTTTTGGATTACTCATCAGAATTTTTACGATAGGATTTACACCCAAGGGCACCAGCGGCAGAAACACCGGCGAAGGTCAAGTGGCAGAGCAACTTAACACTTCAGGGATTTACGCTATGGTAAGACACCCACTCTATTTGGGAAACTTTTTTATGTGGCTCGCCCCGGTGTTCATCATTTCGGATTTGTGGTTTACCCTGTTCTTTTGCGCTTTTTACTGGATCTATTATGAAAGAATCATGTTTGCCGAAGAGCAGTTTTTAAGGAAAAAATTTGGACAAGCGTACTTGGATTGGGCAAGCAAAACACCGGCATTTATTCCAAACCTTTCGTTATATAAAAAAGCCAATTTGCAATTCTCTCTAAAAAATGTGCTCAAACGCGAGTACAACAGTTTCTTCAGTTTAGTTTTCACCATGACATTGGTAAGGGCAATCGGTTTTTCAGTAACCACAAAACAATGCTACCTTGATACTCCTTGGATTATCATATTTTTCACAGCATCTGTTATCTTTTTATCGTTAAAAATATTGAAAAAGGCTACGAGGGTTTTGGAGGTGGAAGGAAGGTAGATGTTTTCTCGCAAAGGCGCGAAAACGCAAAGACATCAAGTGTATACAAAAAAAGAGGCTGCCTTATATAAGACAGCCCCACCAATAGAAACTAACCAAATTTAATTTTGTATTGGAATTTTTGTAGTATAAATAGTGTTGTTTTGTGAAATTAAATTCACATAGTAAATTCCGTTGGCTACTTGAAGCGAGATCGTGGTTTCTACATCACTAATAGCGCTTTTATGTATTACACGACCCCTTATGTCGGTAATTATTACCGATTTTAACGGCGTTCTATTTTCATTTTTCACATAAACTACATTCCTATAGCTGTAAACAATGACTTCGGATAAAGGTTTTTCTATTTCAATACCTACTCCTCCTTTTATCAAGATATTGGTGGTTCTTGCTTCCGAGAGTGCGCCATCTGAATACACGGCTTTTACGGCATACCGGTACCTTCCATCCGGTAATGTACTCCATGTATTATCCGTATAAGTAAGTTCGGTAGTATAGCCGGAAAGCTCTGTCCACAATGCTTCAGGGTCTCCGTCGGTCAGCCTGTAAACCGCATAACCGGTTACGGACTTTGAAACGGTCTTATTCGTTTTTTCATACAGATAGCCTTCTGCACGCAGCATGAGGTTGCCATAAAATCCCGCACTTTCTATAGGTGCAAACGCTATTGCATCATAATCAGCGCTGTAAAAGTTTGTTTCCGGAAATAGTGGATATTCATTAGTTGCCAAGGTCGTTCCCAATGATAAGAATGATGTATTGTGGCTCATGGCAATATAAAATCCGTTAGGCGCGGAAACAGGTTGAGGAAATTCATATTCACACCATTGCATGACTTCGGTAGGAACATTGTGTGCCGAGAAGATAATGTTACTGGTTGGTTGCCCTGCTGCATCTAATTCAAAGAGAAACAGATTAACCTCAGTGTGATAGCCTGCATTGTCGGTTAAATACCACGACATCTTGGTGAGTAGCGCACTAACTCTGTGGCATGTTCCTATCACTCCTTTGGGGGCAGCATCTAAAAATCCTAACTGATCCATGCAAACTCCGCTATCGTATCGAAAAGTTACAGGCTCTCTTGGTTCTTCCCAGCTGACCACAGCAACGCTGCCTACTTCCTTTGCCACAGGATTGAATGCGGGGTATTTTATTTCAACGAGTTCTATGTTGTGAGTGAGATTTGCACTTACTTCAACGGTTGAGGTGTAAATCTCGTATCCTTTTACTGTTGCTTGAATATTGTAAGTAAAACCTCCGTAAACATTGGCCATTGAATAATTCCCGTTTTCGTCGGTAGTAGTAGTGTAGTTATCATATCCTGAAAGTTTTATTACAACATTCAGAATGCCTTCGGGCGCATCGGTTCCTGTTACTTTACCGCTCACTGTATAGGTGGGAAGCGGCGTCAAGGTTAGCTCTACCGTAGTGTTATCGTTGGAAACTATTGTTACGGGCGCAATAACATCTGCATATCCAAGTTTGCTTGCCTTAATTTGGTGATTACCGGGCAACATGATGCTAAAATGGAAATCGCCCTCCTCGTCGGTTATACGTTTGAAGGTTGTGCCGATTATTTCCACCGCAACTCCTTCAATGGGCGTTGTTTCGCTGCTAACAGAGCCTGAGAGCGTTCCCAAATCTTCAAGCGCAATGCCTATCACAATATTAGGATGGCAGTAAATACTTGTGCCCGGTTGCGTCCAGTTGAATGCTTCGGTATCGCTGTTATAAAAACGACTTCTGTGGATAACCTCAGGAGTTACCGTACAATAAAACACATCATTGCTGGAAAAAAAATCCGCATCCATCGGATGGTCTGTCATGATAACCAAATTACTTCCGGTATATTCAAAAGGGATATCGAACATGATACTTATTGTATTTTTCCCTATGGGAAAATAGATTTCTCCGTTGAACACGAGCGTAAATTCCGATTCGGGCAACCATTCATCAAGCGAGGATACCGTTGTATTAGCCAGCCACACTTTTATGGGTTTAGAACCCACCTCAGACACAAAATTATTAAAATACTGTATTTGAATGATCTTTGCCGGTCTGCCTATTATTTCGTGATCAAAATATATAGACTGTGATCTGCTACTTTGAAAGTCGAAACATATTGGAACTGTCGGAGTTACGTTGATTTCCGTACCGATAGTTTCTTCAAACAGGTTGCTTTCATCAGGCTGCACCGTTATATGCATAGCGGGTGTTACATCGTTGGTAGGGTTTATGTCTCCCACTATATCTAAAACAGCGCGCAGGGCAAAGGATCCTGCGTTTTCCGGCGTCCAGATAATATTTACCAGAGCTGTCTCGTCCGGCGCTATCTCTATTCCGGCATCAACTGCCAATACGTTGTTGTCATCGTCAACTAACTTTACGCGATACTCTGTTAAAGGTTGAGTGCCTGTATTTTCAACAAGTACTTTGTACAAAAACGGTTCTCCCACCATAGGAGTAACGGCGCCAAAAACTTTCCTTGCAGCGCCGTCAATGCCCGATAATTTAACAGATATATCATCAATAAACCAAACATCAGCGTCATCGCCCATATATTTGAAAGCCAAATAAACATTATCTCCTGCATAATCACTCAACGAAATGGAGATCTTTTTCCACGAAGATGATATTTCATTATCGCCGGCTAACTGTTTTAGTAATGTAAACGACCCAACAGATGCGTCTGTGGTTGATATCCAAATACCGCTATGATAGTTATCCTCAGGGAAACGATTGAGAGACCAAAATTCAAGCAAAGATTCCATATTGTTGGGAAGTCTCAGTTTTGGGGTAATCAGCCAGCCCTCCTGCATTGGAGATTCATACCAATGCACTGCCGAACCGGTGGTTTCCGAATGTGAAAACAGATGTATAGACCATGTTCTGTCATCTTGATCTTGATCAACATTATAAACCGTCCAGCTCGGCGGAAACTCCAGATTGTCAAAATTTTCTTCTAATGGAAATCCGGCTAAATTGCCCATAATATTAAGAACAGATATTGTTTTTGAATCATTATCCGGTACTGCATCTGCTGTTGCAACAATAGTAACTGTTATCGCATAGCTACCTTCATCAGAAAGATCTAATGTGGTGGGGAAAATATATTCCCTTTCCTCTAAACCCGGTATAGAACCGGTGTAGTTTTCGGTGGCAACCGGCGTTCCGTTAAATTTCAACGCTAACTGAAAACCGCTTAGCGGATGGTTGCCGTTGTTTCTGATTACTACTTTAACTTCTTCGTTTTCAGTAAGATTTTCATTGTATCCTGCTCGTGGCGCTGTTATGGCAACCAATTCGGCATCAACATAACCTTGAAAATCAATTATGGTAATCTCATCTAACTGCACACCGTAGCCGGAGTTTAAGGCGGCTTCAAAAGCAATATAATACTCGGCTGATTTTTCGGGAAGTTCAATAACCCTTTCCGTCCAGTCGGGAAGATCGGTTAAATACTCTTCCAACAAATTCCAATTGCCGTTACTCGAATTTTTATAATAAACTCTACAAACATCTTGGTCGTTTGCCCTGTTTCTTTGGGTGTGCCGGAATTTTAAAGCGGGGTTAGCCGTAGCGCTCAGATCAAAGGGAGGAGTGATCAGTTTTGTGGTATGTTCGCGCTCTGCCTCACCTCCCGATATACGAGCTTTATAAGCGCCTTCCGATGCGCTGTTCGGCATTCCGGTATTTGCGGAAACCACTGTCCAGTTGGTTGTTCCTGAAACATACTCCTGCTCCCAGCACAGAGGGAATGTGGTTTCGTTGTTTTCAAAACCCTCCTGCCAGGGAAATTCGGCAATCATAAGGCAGAAACTTTTAGTGTTTGAAGTAGCCTCGCCGCCTTCGCCTATTGCATTTTTAGCGACCAACCTGTAAAAACAAGTTCCTGTTTGTGTGATGGTTTCTGTAAAAGTTGTTTCTGCCTGATTGCCTGAAACCAATTCATTTGAAGGCATTCTGAAAATATCATAAAGAATCTCTTCCGAGGTAAAATATCCGCCGTGTAAGCCTTCCGAAGGGGCGCTCCAGGCGAGTTGTGCAACTAAGCCGGTTGCCGTAAGTTGAACATTTTCGGGCGCTGCCGGCACATCTCTGCCAATCCATGCGGTTGCACGGCTTGGCTGACTTTTGCCTTCTGAATTTTCTGCAACAACGGTATAAGTGTATAATCCCGAAGCAGTAACCGTAGTTGTATAGTTTTCATCGGCGCCTATAATGGGATTTGAACCGGAATAGATGGGCGTTGCTCCGGCGTTCTCATAAATCTCAATCGCCGTCAGATCGGTTAGCGCTCCTACCCAGGCGGTAAAACTCGGATTAGTCCAGTTTATGCTTGCCGTTAATGCACCCGAAGCGTCCGGAGTAACCGTTAAGTTTTCAACAGGAGCGGGCGCAAAAAGGTTTGATCCGCTGCTAACAATGCAAAAAGCCTGATAATCTTGCGCGCATTCTCCCAAATCTGTTAACGCACCCGAAGATTTGTCAATTCTGTAAAAAGTGCGCCCCGAAAGGCTTGTTCTCGACGCCCAATACAGTTCATTCGTTTCTCTGTCAATACTTAAATTCTGGTTATTAATAGGATTAATTTCTATAGACCCTGCAACGGAATATGCACCTGTTGCAAGATCAATCACTCTCAAATCACTTGTTCCTGTTCCTATGGCGTAGCACACGCCGTAATTATCAATGGCAATGGTATAAGTCCTATAATTTGTTGCCAAGGTAGAAATTCCGGAAAATGCTCCGGTTTCAATATTTAAAGTGCCAAAAACGCTGTTGCTGCCTTCATTGGCTACTGCATAAAAAATACCGGTAAGCGGATTTACCGCCAATCCTGTCGCATCAACAGTGTTGGCAATATAATCAACGTCTCCGGTCTGCTGATCCATAATACCGAGTTGAGTTACGCCGCTTGTCCATGTAACGACGTAAATAACTCCGTTTTCGCTACCGTCATCAAACCATTCCATACATCTCCATGCGGAACTTCCTACAGATGTTATTTTGTTCCCGCCATTAGGGGTGCCTAATGTGGTTTTGAACAAGCCCGGATCGGATGTAGCGCCGGTTGGAGTGGCATAAAACATAGGGAAGTCATTCCCTCTTTGGGCATAACCTGCTTTCAAAAGAAAGAGAATTAGTGCCATTGATAATAGAATTTTTTTCATAAAAGGTAAAAAATTAATTGATAATTGATGTTTTTTAACGGTGCAAAAAAACAGGTTTAAAAAAAAGAAATGAGATACTGCAAGGGGTTTAAAGAGCAAATTTATAAATTTGGCTCAGTTCTTAACGAGCGTGCGCTGCAAGCGCGATTGCCCAATCAATTCCAATTCCAACACAATTCCACCAAATCCTTCCAAGGCACACCGGCATTCTCCGCAATGGAACGATTACAAATCTCTCCGTTATAGCAATATACGCTTTTTAGAAATAATGGATTTAATTGAATGGCACGTTGTGGATTATTGGAAAACAGAAGCGTTGAAACCAATTGACAAACCGTATCCTGTATTTGAGAATTATCTAAATTGAGAAAGTTAATACCTACTGCAGTAATTTTTTTCTCATGTAAAAATTCTACCATTTCATTTGTAAACAGTTCCGGAGGAGCAGTAGAAATAATGAGCTGTTTCTCTTTCAAAAAGAAAATATCTTCTACCGAAAACGGCGCATATTTTAAAACAATGCTGGAAAGCGCGATAATGGGCAGTTCATCTTCCATAATATCAGCGCCATACTCTGTAAACTGATAATCGGAAATCTCATGTTCAATTCCTAATCCTCTTTGAATGAGTACTGCCACATGTTCATCTACAAGCTCCTCAATCTGTTTAAGTGAAAGCATTAATGGTTCAAACAGCGTTTCGGAAGAGAGCATGCCGATGGTAGCTCTAACGTTGTGTGTCTCAGTTCCGATAGGGGAGAGTTGCGGTTCAAGTGTGTGTTTGGGATTAAAAGGAGCGTTCATTAGAAAGTAAATTTACGTGTTTGATCATCCATTCGTTCAATTTTGATTTTTACGCGTTCGTCAGTTAAAATAGCTTCTATATTTTCCGGCCATTCCATGAAGCAATAGTGCCCGCTCTCCAAATACTCAAAAAGTCCAATGGCAATCGCTTCTTCCGGACGTTCAATACGGTAAAAATCGAAATGATATACCGGCTCGTTTTGCGATGTCCAATATTCATTTATTATGGCAAACGTAGGACTTGAAGGAATATTTTGAATATTCAAACATTTAGATAAAGCCTTGATTAGTGTGGTTTTACCCGCACCCATTTCACCATTAAAGCAAAAAATCCGATGACCGGGATAGGTGCTTAGAATTGTTTTGGCGACTTCATCTAACTGGTCGAGTCTTGCGGTTATTTCTTTGGTTTTCATTTGAATAAGATTATATGAATCGAAGAGTTGCTATTTCGTTTCCAAAGGCATGTAACTTATTTTCTATTTTTCGGATTGTTTTATAACTTGGGTTACGTGTGCCGTTGATATAATGACTTAATTGTCTTTGATTTACATTTGTAATGCGTTCTAATCCTGCGAGTGTAAATGCGTAAGCGTACTGTTGTAAAAACGACGCTGCATCGTATTTAAACTCAAACTCCAAATTTTCCGGAAATTTTTTTCCAATATCTGCGTAATAGGCGCGCATTTCCTCTATGGAATTATTAAAATCGGCGATCGCTTCTGCAACTGTATTTCCGTCACCAATAGCGCCAAAAGGTAAATTTGTTTCAATGTAAATTCCATATTTACCGTCTCTTCCTCTTTCAATTATTGCTACTGCTTTCATACTTATTTAGTTTTACTTAACATATTATTACAATTTAACACCCGAATCCCTACTAATTTGCTTTAACGTCCCGGGCATAACTTCTTCGCTTTTGTGATGACTTAGTTGAAATTCTTTTTCTGTAATCGGACTAAACCAAATAGGATGCTTTTTACCATTCCTAATGTGGTAACACCCTTCTTTGGCTACTTTTCGTTCGACTTCGGAGTATTTCATTCTTTAGCTTTATTCATACATAATGATGCGGCAAAGATATTAAAATTAATATCATTTTTGTCATTAAGAAAAAATAATTCCTCAATTTTTTTTTATGCGTTGGAATTGACGTATTTGGTTTACAAAAAGATAAAATTACTCATACGCTCCTATACTTGGTGGATTGCCGCGCGAATTTCCCAGAATATCTTTATCTACTCCAATTGGTTTCCCTTTGTCAATGGCAGGTGAGGAGGTGCGAAGCGTAAAATTAAGCTTACTAATATCAGTAAATTGCGGGTCTTCATTACGTAAACAATTTATAAAATAGTCAGAAGGATTTTTTGCTTTTACCAAACAATTTTCAAACGATGCTTCTAAATCACTTCCATTAACTTTATTAACAAGCACTTCTGTCTCATTATTTCCGAAAACAATACAATTGGTGAACTCGGCTTTTGCTTCATACGCAACCTCGTAAAGAGAAACTGCATTACTCACATAACATGCCGGCACTTTTCGTTCCTGTTGTGTAAAATAATTGGCTATAGTGAGATGTTTCATCGTATATTGTCCGCCTTCTAATTGCAAACTGCTTGCCCCATTGTTCGCGATAAGACAATTCGTCATATTTACATTCAAAAAACGCGACAACACGCCATTGAATTGCGTATTTCGAATAATCGTATTTTCAATATTTACTAATGAGTAAGGTGTAACGGTAATCTTATCATCAGGGAAGGGTTCAACTTGTATTCCTACCTGAGCATTAGTAATAATGGCGTAATTGATATTTACGTTGGCACCTTCGTTAATCCAAATTCTGCTCCATTGCGCAAAGTCATTGTTAAACCATGCTTCCAATCGGTCGCCTCTAAATAGAACGGGTTCGTCTAAAGTGCCGTTAACTTCCAAATTGCTATAGCGATAGGCTAATAATCCCGAATTATTATGAAAATATATCTTTGTTCCGGGTTCTATAATGAGTGTGCCTAAAGAATCAATAGTTGCCCAGCCATATACTACGTAAGGTTTTTCCTTAGTCCATTTTACGGTTTCATGCTCTCCGGCAACTATTTTATAACGCAGATTTGGATTGCCCTGGTCTGCTATAATAAAACGCGCATCCTGTCCGTATGCCAACAATTTCACATTTTGTTTACGATACTCGGTCGAAAACACAATAGAGTCGGTTACTAAAAACGGGTTGTTTTGCAGCCCCGGATTAATATTAACCTTTACAAAAACAAAAATGCTGTCTTTTTTGGGAATTACGATGTCTTTTAAAGAAGGACCCGGCATTCCGTTTACGTTAATGCTGTAGTAAGAGTTTTTTCCGCCTGCTATAAAAACCGTAGCGGTAATGTCGCTATTTGAAGTGTTGTGTACCGTAAAATGTTTTGTAACAGATCCGATAGAGGTAAACACCGTATCGAAAGTAATTTCAGTGTTAGAGAATCGAAGGGCGGAATTTCCGTTTTCGTAGTTTTTTTTACATGAAACAGCCATGGCTAAGCATAGGATCAGCGGTAGGATATAAAGGAAATTTATGGGTATTCGGTTCATGTTTTTTGCACGCAGATGAGGCGAATTTAAGGGATAAACGCGGATTTTGGTTGTTTATTACAATTTACGGCTAAAACTCCCATGTAACTAAAAAATATCATTTTCAAATTCATGTACTTACCTAATGATTTTCAGGTTTAGTTTTTTTTTGAGGTGCTATTATTTTTTTTACCCCTCGACAAACGCCTTTTAGAAGTGTATCTTTGCGATTCAATTCTCCCCCGCTGGCGGGGCAATCGGCAAACCAATCTCCCCCGCTGGCGGGGGCAGGGGGTGGAAAAAAGAAAGGAACTAAAACAT
>Ga0123353_10016772_pt1 | contig 10723 bp, 9 predicted proteins | sample TergutLab28metaG_3_FD_92763 | JGI IMG/M metagenome (GOLD analysis project Ga0123353, IMG submission 92763) | Labiotermes labralis P3 segment gut microbial communities from Petit-Saut dam, French Guiana - Lab288 P3 | ecosystem: Host-associated > Arthropoda: Insects > Digestive system > Gut ... | reverse complement strand
CGTTGCAAACGGCTTTGCCGAGTGAAGATGACCTTTGACACTGAAAGTGACGCAACTCCCAGAAAGGGAGCGTCTGCGCAGTGTCAGTGGAAATCTTCAGCGCATGTGATTATCGCACCGTATTGCAACACGAGAAGAGAACCATCTAATGAACGCATCGCTCCTGTCTTGTACAGGATGGTCTTGTTGTCGTTCTTGACAACAACCCTGAAAGGACATTGCATGCCTCCTTCCAACATCTTTCCCGGTGTCAATTTTGCCAACATCGCCAGTGATCCGACTTTCAAAGAGGCGAGTGTGCGTTCTTTCATTATCGATCCCTTGTTGCAGCGACTGGGCTACACTGCCGAAAACATCGTTCCTGAAAAGACGATCCAAATTCAGACGGGCAGCAAGAAAAAATCCATTTCGTATTTTGCCGATTACGCTCTGAAAATCGGTAGCAGTTTCGTTTGCGTCATCGAAGCGAAAGCACCTGAAAAGAGCATCGCCGAAAGTTCGCTCATCGATCAAGCGTTTTCCTACGCCTCGCATCGGGAAATCCGAAGCAATTATTTCGCACTGTGTAACGGATTGGACTTTTCCCTGTTCCGTACCGACCTCGACCGCTCAAACGTGCTGAACTTTTCCGTGCCGGAAGGTTGAAAAATACCATTGTTCGTGTACAATGTACGGTATTGTAGAGATTCTGCCAACAGTGATCCGTTTGAAAACGACATGTCCGTTCCTGATACTCAATCTTTAATGCTTCCGTTTCTGCAAATCCTTGGAGATGGCAGGGAACGATTTCTTAAGGATATTGTGGCGATAATTGCTGATACGTTAAACCTTACCGACGAACAGCGCAACAAGTGTCATGCAAAGTGTGGTGCGAATGTTCTATCGAAGAATGTGGCATTTGCCGGAATGTATTTCGTGAAGGCAAACTTGGTTTCGAAACCACGGAAGGCTTGTTTTCAGATAACAGAAGCCGGAAAAGTTCTTTTACGAACAAAACCGGACAGCATCAGTATCCGATTTTTAAGGGACAATTATCCTTCCTTGGCGCAGTGGTTGAGATCACGAGTTAAAAGTGCAGAGAGTAATGAGAATGAATATGAACCGGTCCTTGTCGCCAAGCAACCGGAGGAGTTGCTTGAAGATGCATATGATATCCTCTGTTCAGATTTAGCTCAGGAATTATTGGATCAAGTCAAGTTGGCGCATTGGCGGTTTTTTGAACGAATTGTGGTCGATCTGCTGACGCGAATGGGATACGGTGGTTCACGACAGGATGCGGGAAAAGTTGTCGGCAAGAGCGGAGACAACGGGATTGATGGCGTTATCAACGAAGATAAACTCGGTCTTGACGTGGTGTATATCCAAGCCAAGCGATACACTGATCCTGTAACGATTTCACAGGTGCGGGATTTTGCTGGTGCTTTGCTTGCCCAAAAAGCCAGAAAAGGTGTTTTCATTACGACTTCCTCATTTCCAAAGTCGGCAGTGGAATTCGTTTCCCAGATTGAGCCAAAAGTTATCCTGATAGATGGTCAGCGGCTTGCCCAGTTGATGATAGAATTCAACGTAGGTGTCTCCGTCAAAGAAATTTATGAAGTCAAACGAATAGATTCCGACTATTTTGACGAAAATGAATAAGGCTCTCGCGGACAATTTTGACCGGACGATGCGCCCTTAGTAGCATGAGAACTCCCCAACAACGCGCCCTTATACCCTTATCCAATGGAAGTTCAATTTAATAACTTGTACACGCATTTTGTTTTTACGGTCGAGAACCGTCAGTCGATAATCAAGGAGAAAATCCGGGAACGAATTGAAAAATACATCACCGGAATTGTCAACAATCACGAATGTAAGCTGTATGCCATTTATGCTAATCCCGACCACGTTCACTTTTTAGTTTCGCGTAACCCGAAAGTGTGCGAACATCGATTAGCCGAATTGGTAGCAGAGGGAACAGAAACTTTTATAAACACCAACAATTTGTGCAACGGTAGATTTCGATGGCAAACAACGTGTTCGGCATTTTCTGTTTCCAAAAAAGAAGTCGATAAAGTGTGCAAGTACATTTTGCATCAGCCGGAACACCACAAAACGCAATCGGTAGAAGAAGAGTTTGATACAATGACCGCACATTATTTGAAATCGTTATCCGATAAGGGAATAAGGGCGCAGTAGTGGGAGTGAATCTGTGCTACTAAGGGCGCATAGCGAGCGGGAAGGAAGAGAAGCCCGATTCGATGACATTGTCCGGTCAATTATGCCGCTCTTGAAAAACGGCAAAACGCCGGAGGAGCAGACGATATTGAGCGTATTGGAAGACATTGCAGAACGCTACGGCAAGGACTGTTGGCGATTAAAAGCGGACGTACCGCAACTGTTTCGGTAAAATACAGGCTTTTGTTTCAATTTTTCCTTCGATTCTGCCGATGAAGCCAGTGTGGTGTAGTGGTTTTGCCGCCTGTTGTCATGAAATCGAAAGGAATCGTAGCACTGTGTCTCTTTGCTCTGCCATGCATCCTGCTGAGCGGTTGTGTGAATTTACAATTTGGCGGAAAAACACATAATTGTAACGGTCTGGCGGATATGGCGGCAGCAAATGCACGAGTCGCACAACTGGAAAGCCGAATCAACGCGCTGGAACACTACGCAAGTATCACACCGCCAGCACAGTCGTCGGTCTCGGTAGCGTCGTATCAAATTGAACAGGGCGGAGTCCAAGTGAGGAAGGTGGAAACGATACCTTCGGTCGCCGTTACTCGATAACGATGCATTACGTTTCGTTTTTTTCGATCTTGAAAGGTTTGCCAAACGGTCAATTCAGGCGTTCGGCATTGCGCTGCGTTCCATCCTTTTCACTGAAATATCGTAATACTTTTTCTCAATCTCGAAGCCTACGAATCTACGGTTGGTCTCTATCGCCGCAACGCCGTGCGAGCCGCTACCTACAAACGGGTCCAACACAATTTGTCCCGGTTGAGTAAACAGTTTTACCAAGTGTGCAATCAAACAAACCGGCTTAACCGTCATGTGTTCGATTTTTTCGTCGGTTTCATTTCGTCTGACTTGCTTTGATATTTCCATAACCGTACCGGGAAACATGCCATCCAGTGATTCTTTCATGTTCACCAAGCCCACTTGATATTTTTGCCAGTTTTCAATGAATGTACCTTCTTTTGGTTTTTGTGCTAAAACCATTGGCTCGATTTGCGGTTTTAACTGAGGTGTTTTTAGTCCGTCGAGTTCTATAATCAATTTTTGTTTTTCTTCCTTTGTCATCTTTTTATCTTTTCGGATAAAATGATTTTGCGAAAACGCCTTCGCTTGTCCTTCGTATTTCCAACCGAGCAAATCACGAATTTCAAAACCCGCCAAATCAAGTGCCATCGCTGTTCGATGGTAGAGTCTGCCCTGTGAAAAGACAACGCAAAACCCGCCGGGCTTTAGGATCCGCATAAATTCCCGGCACAATGGTTCTAAAAAATTTTGCAGATTCTCTCCCTGTGCCCTATCAAATTTCATACCAACGGGCAACCCACCGATTACTCCCGATTTTGACGCTTTGGTTTTCAGTTTTTTGTCATTCCACCCACCGTCCATGCCGTCCATGAAATACGGAGGGTCGGTAACGATAAAGTCAATAGAATTGTCGGCGATGTTTTTGATGCCTTGTCGGCAATCCTCATTAAATAATTGGTAAGTTCCTTCTTCCATTGTTCCTGTTCGCCCAACCCCCGTCATTGGCATTGTAATCGACAAAGACGGGAGTGTCAACTCCAACTCCGAAAACAACACGAATCGGCTACTGGAACGCAATGTCGATGCCTTGTCCGATGCTGAAAAACTTTCAAGAAAAATAGCCGGACGCACAAGCGGCTAAATGTCCAAATTTTTAACCTCCAGCGCATGCTTTTCAATAAACTCCCGGCGAGGTTCGACTTTATCGCCCATCAATATCCGAAATAGATCATCCGCTGCTGCTGCATCTTCCATTGTTACCTGAATCAACGTCCGATTCTCCATGTTCATCGTCGTGTCCCGAAGTTCTTCCGGGTCCATTTCGCCCAATCCTTTGAAGCGCGTAACCTTCATTCCCTTTTGGTCGCCGCTCCGGCGCACCACTGCAAGCAACTCCCGCAAGTCCTCGATACCCTTTGCATCGTCATTCCTACGCAAATAATAGCGAGCCGTGTCCATTCCTGTCCGTACCAGCGGGATCAATGCGTCGATCTCAAAGCCAATCTCACGAAGTTCCAGCAGATACTTGTTGAGAGTTCGAACCTCATGCAATTCGATGATGTGTAATCGCGGGGATTCCGGCGATGCAATTACCGGCTCTCCACCGTCTGGCGAATCGGCAAGGGAAATCTCCTTGCCGGACTCCTGTTCGATTCTGTCTTGAAATGCTTTTAACTTTTCTCTGTCCGTGAACCATTCTTCCTGCCGGTCATAGAAAACATGATATACCGGCAATCTTCCCGTCTCCTTATCTTGCCGCTGGGCATGGTCGCGGAGGCTGATTCCCCGGCGTTCCAATGCCAGTATCGCTTCGTCCAAACTCGCAAGCGTTTTGCAGAGTTTTTCCATCTCTTCCCCTTCAAACGTTCGACCATCGCCAGGATCGAACACGGCATTCTGCAATCCGAGGTCGAGCAAAATACGTTGCATTTCTTCGTCGGACGCAATGTACCGATCTGCTCGTCCCTTTTGTTGAATACGATAAAGCGGCGGACACGCAATGAACACATGACCCGCCTTGACCAACTCATACATTTGTCGGTAGAAAAACGTCAACAGCAGCGTCCGAATATGCGAACCATCGACATCGGCATCAGTCATAATCACAACCTTACCGTATCGCCGCTTTGCCAAGTCGATGTCCGCCCCGATACCGCATCCAAGGGCGGCAATCATGGCAAGCACTTCGGTATTGGCAAAAACTTTTGCATCGGTCGCCTTATAGACGTTCAAGATTTTACCCCGCAACGGCAAAATCGCCTGATACTCCCGGATTCGTCCCCCTTCCGCACTACCGCCAGCAGAGTCCCCCTCGACCAGATAGAGTTCGCACTTATCGACTTCCTTGCTGGTACAGTCTCGGAGTTTGCCCGGCAGACCGCCGTAGGACAACGCCCCCTTCCGCTCCCGAACCAACGCTCGCGCTTTTCTTGCGCTTTCCCGTGCTTCGGCGGCAACGATTCCCTTCTCAACGATAATTTTTGCCGTCTTGGGATGCTCTTCGAGAAATTTTGCCAACTGCTCGCCGACAAGGGAATTCACGATACCTTCCACCTCGCTATTGCCAAGTTTGGTTTTTGTTTGTCCCTCAAATCGGGGATTGGGAACCCGCACCGAAATCACGGCGGTCAGTCCCTCGCGGAAATCTTCGCCGGAGGGAGGCGGGACTTTTTCCTTGAACATCTTCGCATTCTTGCCGTAGTTGTTCAGTGTCCGTGTGAGTGCGGTGCGAAAGCCGGACATGTGCGTACCGCCTTCGATGGTGTAAATGTTGTTGACGTAAGAACGCAAATTTTCAGTGTATTCGACGGTATATTGCAGAGCAACATCGACGGACACGCCTTCGGCATGACCGGTCATACGGACGACTTCGCTATGGGCGGGATCGGTTGAACGGTTCATGTTTTTCACGAAGTCAATCAAGCCGTCTTTGTATTCGAAGGTATCCTCCGCCCCGGTGCGGACATCGCGGAAGATGATTTTCACGCCGCTGTTGAGAAATGCCAAGTCCTGCAGGCGGCGGAAGAGAATGTTGTGGTCGAATTTCCGGTCGGGAAAGATTTCTTCGTCCGGCATGAACGTGGTTTTCGTACCGCGTTTTTCGGACTTGCCAACCTTTTCGACATCACCGCTGGGAATTCCGCGAGCATATTCTTGGTGATAGATAAAACCATCGCGGGAGACATCCACTTCGCACCATTCGGAGAGAAAGTTGACGACGGTAACGCCGACTCCGTGCAATCCGCCGGAAGTTTGGTACGCTCCTTTGGAGAACTTGCCGCCGAATTTGAGTACGGTCATAACTCCTTCCAGAGTGGACTTTTTCAATTCGGGATGCTCTTCGACGGGAATACCGCGACCGTCGTCTTCAACGGTAACGGAGCCGTCGTTGTTGATTTGAATGATAATTGTCGAAGCGAATCCTGCCATGGCTTCGTCGATGGAGTTATCGACGACTTCGCTGACGAGGTGGTGGAGTCCTCGGCTGGTGGTATCGCCGATGTACATGGCGGGTCGCTTACGGACGTGCTCTTGATCGGAGAGATGTTCGAGGTCTTTGGCGGTATAATCTTCGTTCGCACCCGGCAAGGTACCCGGCGCAACGGCAAACTGTTCTGTCGATTCGGTCATGCGGGTTATTATAGCATAGATGCCGGAATCGGCAAGATTGGCGACTCCAATTTCACGGTCCAAATCACCAAAGGCTACTGACATTGTAGAGATGAATGTTCGTATCTGCCGTAATCAGACACATGCCTTCGGTCATTGCCGATGCAATAAGGATTCGGTCGAATGGATCACGGTGCAAAAGCGGAAGAGTTTCAACTTGTTTGACGTGGCTTTCCGTAATTGAAAGCAACCCAAAGCCGTTTTTGCGAATGATGCGGAAAAATTCGGATACTCCGCCATCAAATTCCATTTTTCCCGTGCCTATTTTGATCGCCAATTCCCATGCCGAAGCCATGCTGACAAACTTTTCGTTAGCGGGGTTCAGAATAGTGTGCTTTGCCGCTTCCGAAAGTTTTTCGTTGTCGCCGAAAGCCCACAGAGCGACATGCGTATCCAAAAGGTATTTCATCACATGTACTCCTCGAACTCTTCCATCGGTGCATCGAAATCATCTGCCATCCAGATTTTTCCCTTCATGCAACCTAATTGCGGTATTATGCTGGGATTGGGTTTGATAATGACAGGATCGATAGTAGCAGTACGTAAATTATCTGTCCTGTGGGTTTTCCCTTCCCAACCACCCAGTTGCGGCATCTTTTCTGTCGGTTCGGCGGTTACGGCAAACGGAATCCCGTGTTGCTGGATTGTTTGTTTCAAGAAATTGTTGATAGCGGTACTCATATCGAGTCCCAACGACGTAAACACTTCCTGTGCTTGGTCTTTAATTTCACTATCGACATCGATGTTAATGTTTGCAATAGACATGGGCATTCTCCTACGCTGCAAAATCTACTCGGTAATTGTAACATAAACGGCAAAAGGGGCAAGATTGTTTGCGTTTGCCTGCCGGAACAAATTGCCCAAAAATTGGACACATTCCTCTTGCCAAAACTTGGAAAATTGACTATCATTCGCCGGTTTTTAATTTTTCAATGAGTTTGCCATGTCGTTTCGCACAACGCTGTTCATTCTTTGCATTTTGTTCAGTTCCTTGAACGCCTTTGCTCAACTGCCCCATCAAAATGGACAGGTTTGGCGTGAATATCCCGCCGCCGGAGGAAATGCAACACCATCTTTCATTGCGGAGTATATCCGGCGCGAAACCGGCGAAGCGGCATGGACTGGCAACAATTTCGGTCTCATTAGTTGCAATAGTCAAAAACTGTACGTCTATCACACTCCCTCCATGCAACAGCAGGTCGCCGAAATCGTCGCAAGATTTATGCGTCCCGAAACAAAGAATGTCGGTTTTGTTACGAAAAATAAACTCTACTCGGTTTCAAAATACGCCGAGGGTATCACCGATATTCGACAACTGGTTATGAGATACCTCCATCCGATTGCCATGCCGGATACAACCCACGATGTCTCGGCATACTGGATTGCCAAAGACGACATTCCGAAATTTTGGGAAAAACTCCAAGACGCAGAGAAAAGCGACATGCGTTTCGATTGGTTAGACGGTCCCGAGTTCTCCACGCTCAATGGCATGATTGGAAACGTTAATGACACCACAACGATACCGTTTTGCACCCATGTCATTCCCATTCAAGAGGGAACGAAAACAGCATACCATCCGGTCATCTCGATGGTGGACAACGGACAATCCATGCAGTCGTTTTCGTTACTTTCGTGGGATTGCCGAACGGCAACGACCGACATTTCTGCCGTGTATTCACATCTTGTCAAAGTAGGTTTGATGCAATTCGAAGGGGCGGATTCTCAAAAAATCACGATACAGCAACCGGTGCAAACAAAATTTAGGTTCTCGAAAAATGGTCTCGTTTGGTCCACCGATGGAATGCTCGTCGTGTTCTATGATGGTGGAGAACGTCTTTTAGAGGGACGTGTCGAAACTGGTGTACCGGTTTTGAACAAAATTCCGTACTTCCAGCGATTGTTCTCAAACACTGCTGGTGTTCGGGAGATTGTGCCGGTCAACGGTATCTTGACTGTCCAGATGGTTGAAGAAGAGACTTTGCAACAGGCGGTACGGCAGGGTGTTGGGTACGGGAACGTTGTGCGATGAGCAAATCGCTTTCGGACGTGCTCTTGATCGGAGAGATGCTCGAGGTCTTTGGCGATGCTGTGCTTATTTATGCGGGGCTTCGTTCGCACCGGGCAGAGTGCCGGAGGCAATCGTAAACTGTTCTGTCGATTCGGTCATACGGGTTGTTATAACATCGATGGCAAAAGTGGCAAGATTGGCGGAAGCAGAGACACAATCGTAAGATTGCGGAAACCACGCAAGAACGTGATGGCGTTCTACAAAATTCCTATGGATTTGAGACTGTTGATACAATAAGGTTGTCGCTAGAAAGTAATATGCCGCTCTACGCGGATGGCATCAACTGATATTGAATCACGATAGCGGACTGCTTATTCGGGACAATGACTTCCAGTTCGATCAACTCTTTACCCGACAGAACACGTTGTTCCCCCGGTGCATAGTCGTTCTTAATCGTTACACGGTATTTCGCAACCGGATCAATGCATCGAAGATGAAGTTCCCGCGCCACAAGGGGCGATTCTGCCTGACGGAAGACGTAAACGAGTCCCGCCTCCAAATCCGCACGATGGAGTTGCCATACCACGAGTTCCTTTCGTCCAATCTTCGCATCCGAAAGCGGATAGAAATCGCCGTACCAAAATTTCTGGTGAATTTTGGTCTCCTGTACCGCTTTGCGCGAAAGTTCAAATTGATAGTCATCGTCAAAGAAATTGAACTCGAAATGCGGTCCCATAGTGGTCGAACTGCGAATGTTGTAAGGGTCAGGTTCCCACACAATTGTCGCAAAGAGCGGAATGTATTGTGCCAAGCCGAGCGTTTGCATTTGATCCCACTCGGGATGTCCCTGCCAGACGCAAGTGTCCGAACGTGTGAGGGTAACGGAAATGTTGATGGTCTCCAAATCAATGCGGCGTCCGCCGGACGCACAATTATCAACCCAGAGCCCCGGAATCTCCTTTCGGAAACAATTCCACATTTCGTAAAGTCCTTCAACATATCGGATTTCGGTCATTCCCTGACGATTCGGTTCATCGTTGTTCCGCCAGTACACCAGTGGGTCAATGTTGAAATCATTGCGATAAATATCGACACCGTACTCCTTGATCCGATTCAAGAGCAGGTCAGTCAAGAACGCTCTCGCTTCGGGATCGTTCAACTGGAACAATCCATCACCGTTGCCCCCCATACCCATATGGGTATTTTCTCCAGCAAACATCACGTATTGCGGATATTTTTCGGCAATTTCGGTGCCACTGGCGACCCGCTCTGGCTCGAACCAAAGGATGAAGTTCAAGCCGAGATCATGAACTGCCTTTCCCAAAACTCCCATGCCTTGGGGAAAACTTTCAGGGTCGGCAAACCAGTTACCGACACCATGCGGAAATCCTACGGGGAACCACGCCGCATCGAACCAGTAACTATCGCATCCGACTTCTTTCAGTTTTCGCGCAAGAGTTACCTGATCGTCGAATTTTTCCCAACCCGGTCGTTGGCGATAATAGCGGTTAAAGCATTGACCAACGGTTAACAGTTTTTGCGGCAAACCGTTTTGCATTTTGGGGGTGTACTCAAACATGAGAAGCCGCCGAAACAGTGCGTGGGCACTCAAACGGTCGCTTTTCCATGGCATGATCAACACTCGAGGACTGCGAATTTTTTCGCCGGGAAACAGTACCGTCGAAATCTTTTCCATGCCTGCGGAGACGGCAAAATCCTTGTCGTTCGGGCGTACAAAATCGGCACTCCACTGTCCTGACCAGCCGAGAGCCAGAAAAAAGCCCCCAGAAATCGCCGTGTTGTCGGCATTGTTGCGTTGGATATTCCAAAACGGAAACGCCGTCTCGGAAGAAGGTCGTCCCCCGTGCGGAGCAAAATGCTTGCGTTCCTTCGCTCGGAGCGGATATTCTACCGGCAGCCATGAATAGATGTCGCATGAGTCACCGTTGAGTGTATGAACCACTACCGGTTGATTGCCCGGAAAACTGTCGGACGGCATGGTAACACTCATGTTGATTGCCTTGACGTTTTCGATCAACGGCGTATTGTTCGCTCCCGTGTTTTCAAAGTACAAAATCCAATCGACACCGGCAAACCGCTCAAATCGCCGTACAAGGGTGGAGACCTTCAAACCGGTTTTCGGATCAGTCCATGAATACTCGGAATTGAGTTTGTCAATATCTCTTTCCGCGAATTTCCAAGTGGGAAGCAACTCGGACGAATCGACACCGCCGTATTGGAACGAAAAGGGGATTGCCAAGTCTATCGGCAATGGGGCGACATCGCTCAAATGGTATGAAATTCCCG
>Ga0123353_10016771_pt1 | contig 10723 bp, 9 predicted proteins | sample TergutLab28metaG_3_FD_92763 | JGI IMG/M metagenome (GOLD analysis project Ga0123353, IMG submission 92763) | Labiotermes labralis P3 segment gut microbial communities from Petit-Saut dam, French Guiana - Lab288 P3 | ecosystem: Host-associated > Arthropoda: Insects > Digestive system > Gut ... | reverse complement strand
TATTTAGGAAAGTAATTCTGTAATATCTTTACAAAACATGACACCTTCTTCGTATCAGACCGCTTACCATTTCCCCTTATCTTGGGCATAATACCTACGGTCCAGGCAGATGTTAATGTAGTTACAGTCTTCAAGTTACAGCAAAAAGATTTACAATGGCAGTCATAATAAAATGACATAGGGTACCGAATACGAAACCGAGTATACTTTTCCACACATTAGTTAAATACAAAGTACACCGATTTAAAAATAAACTATGTCTACTGCACACTTAACTTTTACGGAAATCACTTAATTGTTATGTATAATTTTTAATAACATTTTGGTCATATAGAAAAACAGCCAGTCTTTCAAAATTGCAGCAAATGTGTATTCTTTATGCTGGTTCAGTTATGGTTATGTTCCATAAAGGAAGCATAAAATATTCTAGGGAGGCAGAGGGTTCATTGTTATGTTACGTTTATTTCGCTCCTTAACAATACTCCCTGTGTTATTCTTGTTCCCCATTTGAGTGGTAACGCGAAATTTATCCTGCTGAAAAGCCATTAATATTTATCTGCACATATTCGTGGCTGTAAATGTTTATTTCAACGACCTCCTTAACGCCAAATAACCTGCGACAAGGAAAGTCAGTCCTTTCAAAAGCGACAACTTGTGCGTAGCATCAGAAGTGTTAATTACTTGCGACGGGATTGTATAAACGACTGGATAAAGTTAGAATATGCGTCACATGGCGAGCTTGACGGCTTACTGAACGTAACCTACCTGGCATTCGTACGTGCCATTGTCGCGTTTCTGAACGTATTTGATCTGCAAATTCCAGTCGTCTCCTCCCTCTGTGTGCACAACCTGGAATCTCTCGTCATTAGTGTAGGTGAAGAGGCCTGAAGTCAGTATGTGCCAGTCTCTGCGCCTGATCCACGACACCTGGAACACAGTCCAGTCACAAGAACTGGTTAACCAACAATGCAACAACATCGTTTCCCACAGACTCTTCGGGGCTTCATGGCGGCATACAGCTAAGTTTTCCATGCAAGAGTAATGGCAATTTGTGGTGGTTCACTCTTCTGGCGTTTCGGTGAACCTAGATTGCGCCATCTAAAAGATGTGCTAAAGGAGGCCTGGTTCAAGCTTCTACACTGTAGTTTTAATATGCGTCTTCCCGCTGTGTTTGTATAGATACTTAACAATAAATAAGACAATTGGCCAGATGTTTATCGGACCGTGCATCATTGTGATAACTGAAGAATAATAAACCAACTAGATACTACTTGTTATTTTATTGTACTTCGTACAGGCTCAACATGTTTCGGGCACTACTATGCCCATCATCAGGAGCTCGGGACTATGATGTTGACTACCACATTGGTCGTTTCGTTTTTGGTTTGCTGTGTGTTGGAGGTTAGGTGCGGTTAGCGTGGAGTAGTGTCCGAGCTGCAGCTGCAACACGGACACTACTCCAGCCGATCAATGTGGTAGTCAACATTATAGTCGCGAGCTCCTGATGATGGGCATAGTAGTGCCCGAAATATGTTGAACCTATAAGAATTATAATAAAATAACAAGTGGCATCTAGTTGGTTTATTATTCTTCAGTTAAGACAGTCAGCCTGTACAGAACACTTTAGGGTAATCAAGAAAGCTACATGTTTCTGTTATGTAAAAAAACATCATCAGGCTTCGTATTTCAGAGGTACACTAAGAAGGGAGTCAAACAGCTACTGCCACATGTTCAGTAACAGTACTGAGGGACGGGATCTCGCCTATATATGAAACGTTTGTAGATATCACATTTGGGAAATATTTTTACAAAATATAAAATTATTGTAAAACATTATTAGTAAGGAAGACGTCAGGCATAAAATTCTTAAAATTGGCGATGAATCTTCAATGAAAATTTCAAAACTTATGACTAGCAGGCTGCATGGTTGAGCAAAATACGGAAGCGATGGGCCGGTAGTCTGTTGGAGGTATATTGCTGGACTGTCTTATTTATTGTTACGTCAGCACTACAAGTTCACAAAATAATTTTCTATAAACTCAGTGTTTATTTTTGTAACAATAAGTCGGCTTGTCAACCCATCAGCTCTGTAGGGACGTACGAACATTTACAAGTTAAAAATTATTATTTTTAGAACATTATCCCTTACGCCATAGATCTGATATTTACAACCAAATATTGAGAAAAATAGACTGACATTGTATTCTTTATCAGCTACATAAACAATAGGCTTGTGTGTTTTCTGTGTTACGCGAGTTTTCATAGTCACTAAATGTCGGCACTAGACGAATAAGAAAAAGCAGGCAAGCAATGTAGGTAAATGTAACACTATGGCGCTTTTGCGTAATGTTTACACCGTCTCGACTAACCTAACAGCTTGAATCCATTTCACTCGATGACAGCGCTACTTTAAGTCACCGACAACAGTTAAACGTACTTAGGTCTTCGCGTAACATGACCGATATTTTCGACGGATTGTAACCGAATTTGGATTTTATAGACAGATTTAAATGAAACTCTCTAATACCAAATTTTAGGAAAATCCGTCCAGTGGCAGCCGAGTTGATACATGCGCATAGACAGACGAACGGACAGACATGAAACTATTAGGCGCTTTTAGTGACTATTTGAAAGCATCTGAAAAGAAGTTTATCTATAACTGGAATGGATGGCCACGAATTCCACGGAGTAAAAAATGAACGGCACCCAGAAAATACGTTACTACGAACAGCATAGTTTGTTTGCTGCCTTAATCACTCGGTTTTATACAACTGTCAGTTTGAACAGACAGTACACGAAATTCACGCAACGAGTCTCGAAAGTTCTTGGCTTAGACGAATGTGAAATCAGATTTGTTTTATCTGATAATACAGTGATGTATTGCATCACGACTTTCGAGCATATTAATCAACCCGAAACCATGAACCAAGAAAAAATATGGCGCACAAGATGTGTTCCATGTGCTCCTCTGAATCATCTGTTCAAACCATTTGTAGTTCTGACATATCCTTCGCAAGCCGCTTTCAAAAGGCGCAAAAAGAAAAAGTATTTGAGATTCTTTCAGTGAATGCGTCCTTACAATTGATTGATTTAAATTAAAATTGAAATGGCTCAACACTACTTTGTAAAATTCTCAAATAACTGAACGACATAAGTTCATGAAAGCAAATTATCGGTTCTCCAATATTTACATGCATACAAACGGAAGGAAACACATTCTAAATGGCGTTCCGGCAGGATAACGACTGTCAACTTCGTGATCAGCTTAACAATTTAGCTAAAACAAGCTCATTTCTTATGTGGAATCGAAAAAGTAAGAGTCGTTGTTCTGTATAGTTCACATCATGCAACAACTTTCATAAGAACAGCCAACTTTTAACGATATCGATATATTTCTTTTCACTTTCACAAAAACCGCCACGCTATAAACCAAAATAAAATTATCGCAAAATACTGTGTGCATGTCATACAAAAACTAAATCGAAACTTCCTAAATTATTCGTAGTATGGTAAGTAGAACATGTGGACAGAATAACAAATGACTTCTATACTAAGCGTTCCCCCTTTTTTTTTTTTTTTAATAATTATAAAAGTAGCAGGGTCTACTTTTATAGGAACTGTATTTGACTAGTCAAAATAAATAACAAGTTTATATGACGGTTGAAAACTTCTAATGATAAACAAATATAAATATTCCACATAAAACTGAAAGCAATTTTCTACTTTGTATACTTTCCAATCCTTTTGTATGAGGTGAAATTTTCATCTCATTTTTACGCATCACATCACACAGCGTCAGAATGGCTCCTTTGAAGAAAAGGGACAGTTAACGAATACCTTGAGACTTTGAAAACCACAAACCTTTCAGATTTCTGATGAGTGTGCTAATTATACAATATCTAAACACAAAACTATGTCAAAGGCGCGATTTTTAGTATTCATCTCGCGTACCGTCTCTGGGGGGAAAATTTAAGTTTTAAACAAATTACTCTGGCGCTGACAACTTTGATACGCGGTTTCATCATCTATGCTATTTTGTACGAATGGGCTGTGAAAATGTTTGAAGAGCAACAAAAATAAAATTAAATTGTGACAAATTTACGCTATTCTGAATAGGAAGAAAATGCATCTCGTACAATGCATTATTATTTTTAAAAAGAATTTCTGGGAAGTATCGGTTTGGCAAGCCAGCTTGCCTTAGTATTACTGTAGCCTATAAAAAATTCTCACGAAAACCTCAAACAAAACGTAAATATTCCAAGACTATATCACCTACAGCGTAATCTGTAAGTTTCCAACGTCACCATTTTAATCTGATGTTTATCGGACCGTGCATCATTGTGATAACTGAAGAATGAAAAGCCAACTAGATGCCACTTATTATTTTACTGTACTTCTTATAGGCTCAACATGTTTCGGGCACTACTACGCCCATCATCAGAAGCTCGTGACTATGATGTTGACTACCACATTGGTCGTGTCGTTCTTGGTTTGCTGTATGTTGGAGGTTAGGTGCGGTTAGTCTGGAGTAGTGTCCGGACTGCAGCTGCAGTCCGGACACTACTCCAGCCTAACCGCAACTAAATTCCAACCTACAACAAACCAAGAACGAAACGACCAATATGGTAACCAATATCATAGACGCGAGCTCCTGATGATGGGCATAGTAATGCCCGAAACATGTTGAGCCTATAAGAAATACAATAAAATAGTAAGTGGCATCTAGTTGGTTTTTTATTCTTCAGTTGTCACCGTTTTAGTAACACAACATAAAATAATGTCTCCCAGAAAAGCCTAATGCCTATGAATTCTCTTCTCCGTTACTGTGGGTTGTGGCGACACGGTACTGGGTGACTGGTTCCCGACGTTTCGATATAGCGTAGTGTTCTTCAAAAGTCGTACACAGAGCACCCAATGACGTGGCGCCATATCCCAGAGGTACTGAGTGCCAAACGTACCGCTGTGAGGGCCTAAAATTTTGCACAGTAAGAATATCATACATATGTTGTTTATCGCTATGAAACGACAACCTTCGTGCAGATATCATACTTTCAAATACACTATAAATCTGTTAACAAAATTTTGAATATATATATATATATATATATATGTCCTAGGTACAACCATTCCATTTCCCCAAATGAGTGTTTTCTCCGCCCTGAAATTGATATGAAATTCAAAGCAATTATGAGGTAGTTTCAAACGGCATGCGATCCGAACAGGCCCACAGTCGCTAATTATGGCGGTGGTGGTAGGCATGTAAACAAACAAAAACACACACACACAAAATGGCATGTGAATTTGTGATCAAATCTAAATCTCTCGTCAAAACTTCGAAAATGACGAGAAACTTCCTTCTTCTTTAGAGACAACCGCAGCAGAATACTGCCGCAAACTGCAGTCATGTGTTAAAGGGCGCAGCAAGAAAAAGAATCAGAAATGTGTTTGTCCTTCTGGGAATTATTACACTTCGTTCACGGCTGGCAGCCCTGCAGGATGGGCGCGGAGTAAAGGTAAGTAATTTAATCTTGGAACGTGCCAGCTGCCTGAACGCAATCCACCCTCCCCATGGGTATAATATTTATGTTGAAATGTGAGCCACGAATGTAGATTTGATCAGTGAGACCAAGCTCTCCCATTGGTCGTACTGAACTCTAAAAGTGTTGAGAGACCAAATACACTAGTTGCATCACAAAAACATTAGTTACTGAGCTTGGTAACGAAGAAGCTGCAACCGTGTTCATTATTATACCTAAACATTCTCCACATTACATGTGGAGAATGTCCCTATACATGAAGCAAGATTCAAATGATTTTCAAATAGCCTGCGACAAACTGAAACACAATTCACTGCCGTTGTGTTTAATAATATTGTAGCCACTGGAAGCTGCTACACGTTTATATGCTGAAGAATAAAACACAACGAGATGCCACTTATTATTTTATTGTACTTCTTATAGGCTCAACATGTTTCGGGCATTACTGTGCCCTTCATCAGGAGCTCGCGACTATGATGTTGATTACCACATTGGTCGTTTCCTTCTTGGTTTGCTGTATGTTAGAGGTTAGGTGCGGTTAGGTTGGAGTGGTGTCCGGGCTGCAGCCCGGACACTAGTCCAGCCTAACCGCACCTAACCTCCAACATACATGGGCTGCAGCCCGGACACTAGTCCAGCCTAACCGCACCTAACCTCCAACATACAGAAAACCTCCGGGCTGCAGCCCGGACACTACTCCATCCTAACCGCACCTAACCTCCAACCTACATCAAACCAAGAACGAAACGACCAATGTGTTAATCAACATCATAGTCGCGAGCTCCTGATGATGGGCATAGTAATGCCCGAAACATGTTGAGCCTATAAGAAGTACAATAAAATAACAAGTGGCATCTAGTTGTGTTTTATTCTTCAGTTATCACAATGACGCACGGTCCAATAAACACCAGACGTCTATAAACCTTTACCTTTAAAAAGGCAGTACGTTGCAGAACAACACAAAAACATAAAATTACACTCTTTCAGGCCACGTGCAGTGAAACAGTCACCGCCCACCGATGCGAAATGCCATTTTTAACCATTAAAACCTAAAATTTATGTACGTAATTACAGTATGTATACACACAAATCTGAAATTTAATTCAAATAGACAGGACATGATGTAGCAATTTGTTCACGTGAACGAGGTGCTAACTTTCCGTGTGCTACCATGACATAGGGTTTAATCTTGCAGAAAGGATTATACTGCCATAAACTTTGAAGTTCTGAACCAATTTCACTATTCGTTATCATTCCCTATCAGAAGAAAATGAGACTAGATTCCTCCGAAAAAATTTGTATTTAAAGAACGAAGCAACATTTCTCCGAAACGTTTGAGGCAGCAGGATCTTCACGACAGTTGGTACTTGAGGAGTGTCAACCCAACTGCAGTTAACAAATATATTAATATCAATATTAGGATGAAGTAGCATGATCTTCCGAGGCCATGGTACTTGAAGAAGGCTACATCATTTTCCCCCGAAAAGTTATTACTTGAAGAATGAGGTTGCAGATTCATCCAAAAGTTTGCTTATTGGGGAAAGAAGCAACAGGTACCTCCGAAACTTTGCTGCTTGATGAATAAATCGACAAATACCTCCAAAATTTTGTTACTTGCAGAAGTGTGTACCAGTTTCTGCCGCAACACTCATATCTGCACCCAAAGCTGCACAGTGCCACTTTTCGCAAAACAGCGACCAGAATATTCGAAGCAGAGGAACCCTCACACCATACACACGTTCTTCACTACACTTGTTCAAATTCACTGTTCCCCACAAACACCCAGTCCCATCTATTTACATCAGATGACTAAAACCGCCCGGAACGTTATTTTGTAATAAAGTTCTTTGAAAAATGAAATGATAAGGGAATTTTGACGAAAAATGCTAATTATATTCACATGTAATTTTCGGTAAATGAATAAAAATGGGAGAAATTGCCTGTACGCCCTCGTTTTTATCTGATTTCCAAACCTATTACACGGGGTCCAATAATGACTGGAACAAGAAGGCGGAGGATGTAAAAAAATTGAGTTCTTATTTTTAATCTTGTTTCGAAACTACACTATAAACTACAACCCCTAATAGATGTAAAGTTTAAATAGAATTTTCAAGTCTTCAAAAGCAGCTTGTCGATGAATAATTTTGTACGTGACGTAAAAACTGCTATTAATACTTAAAACTCCTTTGCATGTATCACGATGCCGATGTGTATTGAGGAACTTCATAAATTTATAAATAACTGAATAAATATTATTTACTCTTTAATATTAAAGAAGGCGAGACAGTCAGGGCATGCAGCACGCTTTACAGGGATAACAAATGCACACAGTACTCTGGCAGAAGTCCCTGCATGAAGAACTGATATTAAAATCTAAACAGGGTAGTAAAGTAAGTCTTGATTCATCTACTTCGGGACAGAGACAGACGTGGACTGTTTCAGTCACAGTAATTAATATTCCTGTTACAGGCAGACACTAGCTGAGTGGCTCCTGCTCAAGAAAGACTAGGCTCCAAGGCAATAATTACGCCGAGCGTTATTTAACAGAGAACACGGAAATATATCTGTATGCAGAGGCACATCAGCATTATGATTACGTTGTCAACAACAGTTTTTCACCTGCAATAAGCGAACATCATGTCCCATTAGAAGGTAGCCAAGATGTGTTTGTAAAATAAAAGTTAGTCCGACTCAGTTTTATGTACACCTTTTTGTTCCAGTATAAAGTCATACCGTACATTACATTATTCCTTTATCTTTTCTGGGAGTGAGCTCTGGTCCACAACCCTCCCCAACAACTTTGACATTCAGAGGACCGTGTATCGCATTCTTATAATAAAGCCTCTCAAACAACTTACTAGACAACCAAGTCGTGATAATGATGTCACTGAAAGCAGGGACCATTATCTTTGTGTCACTGAAACCCAATCACATTTCAAAGACTGGCACAGAGTTTATGGAAAGCTAGTAGCCTTATAAGTCGGAACTGCAATACGTACCTTTGTCTATGTGGTTTGAATGTACGCGAGCTAACGAAGCACATAAAATGGTTCTTTTTTCCTAACCGCAGTAAACTGTAGGTGTAAAATGGGATTTTATAACATGCCTAGAGAAAAAGATCTTTCGGACAGAAGTCAGACAACTCACTTCGCACTGAAGAAACTTGATTTCCTACTAATTTTGTGTTTTAAATTCTGCATTTAGCTAGCGCGGTCGTCAATGAGCTAAGAACTGCAGTAAGGTTCATATGTTAGCGTGTGGAGCTAATGTCCTTATCTTCTACCTGAATCAAAATTCTAAATATGTTATAAACTGCTGTAGATATTTTGTATGTTATCATTATCACCATCGCTAATGTCTTTCTGGAAACCACTTATAACTGCGCACAGTTTAAATTGGACACACAGCCCGACAACCTCAAATTTTCGGGCAGTAATATTTTCAATTATTATCGCATAATGCAACGTGCCCCATGCCAGATTGGTTCGTGACGAAGGCCAAGACTAAGAAGCAATCCAATCGGTCCTCCAGGATTGCTGGAGGTTGGACGTAAGGCTGGCATCCTGCTCCGGAAAAAATATTGTTACGAAATCCAAAGAAGCAATGGCCGGACGGTCCGAAATACGACGACCTATGAAACGATTTAAGGACCTGAGAATTGGTTCGTGGAATGTTTTACGGAAGGTGCCAGGAAGTTAGGGGGAGAGAAACTGGAGGAATGCTGCAAGGAATGGGGGCAGCTGGCACAAGCTTCTGAAGAAGGCCTTGGCTCAAAATGGGTTTTTGTGCCAATGATGATGATGATAATGATAATGCAACATAAAAATGTTTGAAGAATGTTTATAAACTATCCTCACACAAAAGTCTTATTCTTGCTGCTAATTTTGCATTTGTTAACGCTGTCAAATTGCGAGCTAAATGAAAATACACGATCAGCCACTTTGTCGTTTTTACGCACTCTGCTGAAACAAAAGGGCTTAAAACTGCGTATCTGTCGAAGAGCTATTACCGCAAACAACTCAGGCCTAGGAGAAGCTAGTTCTGTCCACCATTACACGGTTGTGTGTCTGCTATGTCTTATTAGTGTGCGTAGATATCAAAAGCCACGAATTTGATGTTTGTGTGACCCTGCATCTCTGATACAACAGTACAAACAACCAACTAGATGTAACAGTAGCAATTTATTAGTAAATTCAATAAGCTCAACATGCTTCGGGCGATAATTTTGCCCATCTTCAGGAGCACAAGACTGTGTGTACAGCTTGTGGTATAATGTACCGACGATGCCGCCTGCTGGTGACAAGGTTACCAGCAGGCAACTTCGGTGGTGATGTGGCTGCAGCCACATCACCACCGAATTAACCACACCGATGTATTTTTTATTGACTATTTTAACAACTGTAACTTTAGTAAGCACGAATAACGCGCACCCTGATGATATTGTGATTGCACCGAAACATGTCGGAACTGTTTTAATGTAAATTTTAGTATTGTTTTAAGGCATTTCTCTTGTGCATCAGTTGGTGGATAAAGACTTTGATCTAATTTAATTTGCGCGAATGAGATGCACACTTTATTTGTCAGAACGGTATTCTTAGACGGAGAAATGTGTAATGCATTTTTTTTTTATAATTATCAGTCCAATTTAGAATGTAATAGTGTGTCCCCTGATGCTGCAGTAAAAGTAACAAAACATCAGTAGCGCTGCCATATACTCCGTATCACATGCACCGCCCTAGGCTGACAGATTTTTAACCAATTTAAGACAAACGTTTTCAAGAAAATTATTTTGCTATTTTGTTTCGAAGGTAACGAGCAATTTCACTGCTGAAAATGTTAAGAAATCTTCACAGTAGTAAACGTAAAGAAACCCTTTCGTTTTCTTGTTCTCTTGGACTATCAAATAAGTAACGACGCAAGAGCCAATACTCTGAGAACGATAATTCTGTCACAACATGTAGAGTGCTAAAGACAGTAAGTAGGAAAGAATGTGTAACTGCGTTATTGAAAGCTAAATATTGAACTTCGCCGCGTTCAAGAACATTTTGGAATATATTCTGTCCATAATTTTAAATTGAGCCATCCCCGTTGTGTATATATAAATAATAGGTGTGGGGTCAGTCTATAACACAACAATATTTAAAGGTGTTTAATAATGATAAAAGTAAAATACATGTTTCGGCCTA
>Ga0123353_10016770_pt1 | contig 10723 bp, 8 predicted proteins | sample TergutLab28metaG_3_FD_92763 | JGI IMG/M metagenome (GOLD analysis project Ga0123353, IMG submission 92763) | Labiotermes labralis P3 segment gut microbial communities from Petit-Saut dam, French Guiana - Lab288 P3 | ecosystem: Host-associated > Arthropoda: Insects > Digestive system > Gut ... | reverse complement strand
TCTTATCAGCGCTACCCTCACACCAGAGTCACTCGCTGCTACCACATCCACACCAGCGGACTCTTATCAGCGCTACCCTTACACCAGAGTCACTCGCTGCTACCACATCCACACCAGCGGACTTTACCAGCGCTGCGTTTCTATTTGATATTCTCACGAAAAGAGCACTTGGTAAACAGGATTTTGTGTTTTCGTTTCATGTTCCTTAATACAAGGAAACCCGCAGAATGCAAAAAAACCGTAAAACTAATAAAAGTGATATAAACTATATGGAGAAAGACAAGAAGTGAAGTTGGGTTGTTCGACACAAATGCGAGTTCAACGGCCGTTGGCAGAGGGCGGTGCAACACCGACAGTTGGAAGAAAGTGACAGGCCGTCCTTATCTTTCCTTTAGGTCTGATAGCTTGTGACGAAGTGCGGACATTTCGCAAATACGGTAGTGTCTTTAGTGGTAAATTAAGAAACAAAGTCCTAACCAACTGGTTTGCTCAGTAAACTTTCTGCTGCTTGCTGCAGGTTGCTTAGGCTTGCGGGCGATAAAAGAACGTTCAGAACAGAAGACTTTGAATTCACCTGAGCTGCAAGGATCGCGAAATCGCAAGCTAACAGACTGAAGATACAATAATATTAACAGCCAACTAGTTTCAACAGTAACAAATTTTATTGATAATTACAATAGGCTCAACATGTTTCGGGCGATAATTTCGCCCATCCTCACGAGCACTAGACTGTGTTTACAGCTTGTGGTAAAATACATCGGCGATGCTGCCAGCAGGCAACATCGCCGGTGTATTACACCACAGCCTAGTGCTCATGAGGATGGGCGAAATTATCGCCCGAAACATGTTGAGCCTATTGTAATTATCAATAAAATTTGTTATTGTTGCATCCAGCTGGCTGTTTATATTATTGTATCAGTGACGCAAGGTCACACAAACATCAGACTGAAGTCTGTTCAACAGGCTACCAACGTTATACGTCCAGGAATATATTAATTCTTCTTTCACTTAGTTTCTTATTTAAAAAATGTTAACACGACGTTTGGGTCACAAACAAGCCATCTTCAAGTAAGTACAGACAAATTCTGAAAGCTTTAACATGTGTGTAATATGGTCATTAAAATATACAAAATCCAAGGACCGCAATTACAGATATTTTCGAATTCTTATTGAAAAAATTTTCGTAAAACAAGATACGAAACTGAGGGTTTAACTTAGGGATTTTTAGAACTCCTGTAACAGACTACAAGAAGCAATAAACGTGCTATTCCAAGTCACAACTCTCGCAGTGTCTATGTTGGTTCCTCTGTTTGACTTGTAAATGTGCTGGTCTTGGTAACGACATTAGTTCTGTGGATAAGTACAACAATTTTTCTTTCTTTCTTCGGGGCGTAACTTCCAACTGTATTCTTGTATGATCAATGGCGGTGTGTGGCAGACTGTACCTGCATTTAAGATTAAAATTGACTGGGAATTTTAAAGACAAATTCCGTAATTATGTGCACTGTACCAACAATCTAGCAACTCTCCACATCCTTGTTGACAAAGGCGATGAACCTGGTCATTTATAACGTGGAGTGGTGCAGTATGGCAGTTTAATAGGCAAACACATTAAGGTATGTAGGATTGCTTTATGCGCTGAACAGCAACACCTGGCCAAGAAGCACAGGTACAGCTAGTGTTTCGAGATACCCCATGTCCTTTGATTTATAAGTGTTCCTGATAGAGTAGGGAACAGTTTCGTTGAATCAGTGAAGTGCGTAAATGAAGAGCTGTGACAGTGACACTGCGCTACGTCACCACCTCAGTGTGTTGCAGTTTCACAGCCAACTGACAAGTTCCATCTTTATCATTGCACCGTACATTATGTAGTTTATTTCAGTAACACACCAACAAATGCATATATATTCATTTAATGATCTAAAATTCACATTAAACACTTAAAACGCTCCTTCATGTGCTCGAAAGGCAATGTTCAGACTGGATTGCTTAAACAGATTGGTGATGCCCAATGATAAGACGCATCACCAATCTGTTTAAGCAATCCAATCTAAACATTGCCTTCCGAGAAACCAATATCATACAACAACAACAAACTGAAAAACAGACTAGTAGAAATCCAAGTGGAATATACAAATTAGTGTGTAATACATGTAATAACGTATACGTAGGACAGTCAGTAAGATCTCTAAATGTAAGACGTAAAGAACACGTAAGATATATAAGAACTAACAATCCTTTTTTTGACGTTTTGCTCACCGTGCATCTCAGTATATTTATCTCAGTAATTAACCAACTTGATGCACAAAATTTTTGTTTTACAATAAGTTTTATTTCATGCCTCTACATTTTCGAGCACATGTGCTCATCATCAGGAGGTCAAAATTGCATTACACAGCCTCTGGTATCATCATACCTATAAAACTTATTGTAAAACAAAAATGTTGTGCATCAAGTTGGTTAATTACTGAGATAACAATCGTTTATCCGCTTATGCATTGCACACTTTACGGAATAGACACGAATATGGTATGACAGCAGATACATTCCAGTTATTGAAGACACGTCAGAAACGCACACGTATGAACTGTTGGGAAGCCTTATATAAACAAATATTCCATCAGCATAAAGTATTTATTACCGAACAACAGGTTAATGACACCAACCTCCTCTATGAACTTGCTAACATAACACGAATCCTTCCACGTGATCCATAGTTAGTCTCGCGCTGAACGTCGCACAACGCACATCCATAGTCAGGCTCATTCTGAACAGTATACGACTCACACAATACACAAGGTAAGCACAACTCACTTTCCATCCCATATAACCTCATTATTTGTGCAATAATTAGTTCTTACTATATTGCTTTGACAGTCTATTAAATAAATATATTTGTTTACAGACGTGCTGCCACAGCACCAACTGAACGTAACGATGTAAATCACTGAGTGTTTTTAAACTATAGCTTTAGCAAGGAACAATGTATGCTCCCTGAGGATGATCGTATGATCGAAATATGTAGGAGCGTTTTAAGTGTTTTAATGTGAATTTTAGATCATTAAATGAATATATGTGCATTTATTAGTGTATTAATTAAATAAATGACAAGTTACAAATTATTAAATCGCTCAGAGTAACAGATGGGCCGGGTAGCGTAGTCGGTATAGCTACTGGCTACGGGTTGGACGGTCCGGGGATCGAATCCCGGTGGGGGACAGATTTTCCGCACCTGTCCAGACCGGCCCTGGGGCCCACCCAGCCTCCTGCACAAATGGGTACCGGGTCTTTCGTGGGGGTAAAGAGCGGCCGGGGCGTGACGCTGAGCCCCCGCCTTCTAGTGCCGTGGTCAAGAAAGAGTAGAGCTATATCGCTACTCACCCTATGGGCCATACGGCCTGTACAGAGCGTCCGTGTCTGTACAAGGGTGCACTCTGCCTTTACTTAGAGTAGGAGAAAGAGCATTCGTGAAAATTCTTAAAGATATTCATCGCTACGACAGTTGCACTCTTTTGATACCGACATTACATGTCAAATGAGACACAACATTAGTGCGGTACAGTGTGTGACGTGTGGCTGCAGGTTACGATACAGACTCAGCTGCGTGGCCATCACGTGAAGACTACGATAATATTAACGCGCTCCTCCATGGTCTCTTTTGTCAGCCGTTTCCGTACCCTTAGAGCAAATGAAGATTATTTTAGATGCTAAACGTTTTCTTCAGGCTCAGTTCGTATGTCACAGAACACTTCTCCTTCTCAATTAGGCAAATTCTTTCTTTGGCCTCATCACTTAATTCACACAGAACGGAATGAATGTGAACAGTTTGAATGCGGTATGAAGTCAGTCGTAACAATGATAAAATGTTAACAGTGATAACAATACTACCAATGCTAGCAATTGTAAAATGTTAACAATGCTAACAATTGTAAAAAATGCTGGCAATGTTAATGTTAACACTTTAACAATGCTAGCAATGTTAATAATTCTAACAATGTTAACAATTATAACAATGCCAACAATTGTAACATGTTAACAATTGTAACAATGTTAATATTATAACAATGCCAACAATTGTAAAATGTTAACAATGCTAACAATTGTAAAAATGCTGGCAATGTTAATGTTAACACTTTAACAATGCTAACAATGCTAACAATGCTAACACTGACAACAATGCTAACAACTGTAAAAATGTTAACAATGCTAACAATGATAATAGTGCTAACAATTATAACAATTGTAAAAATGCTTGTAATGTTAACAATTGTAACAATGTTAACAATGCTAACACTGACAACAGTGCTAATAACTGTAACAATGTTAACAATCGTAATGCCAACAATGCTAACAACGCTAACAACTGTAAGAATGCTAACAAGGACGTGGCCGACTTCATCCTGCAATTGCCCAACCGGTCCAACAACCAAACCAACGTCACTCATAGCTGTGGCAGCTGCCTTCAATACGTGCAGCCTGACAGCAGTACTGTTATTTTGCTTGCGTCAGCGTCGCGGCCAGTCGTGCCCCACCGCCATAAACAGCTGTTATTTTGAATGGCGCAAGCACGCCTACAGAATAACATAAACACGTAAAGAGCTAAGAAAGAAGCGCAGCAACTCTCCTGCCGAACCGCGACACACACACAGTTCAGCGGCGCAAGTCACACAACACGTCACACCGCAAGTTGTTCTGGAGATGGCGCATCGCTTCGTGCGATCTGGTTTCCACTGGTTCGTTCCACAGTCTAAAGAGATCCTCTCACCTCCACTCTCCGAACGGCATGAGTTACGCGGTAATGTCGGCCTAATTCTCACCTAAACTTTCAACTCAACACCTGCGTTAAACGACAAGTAAGGCGATATGACGTACATAAACAACAGAAAATTACAATATACTCCTGTTTTACCGTCCAACACGGTACTTCGCTGCCTTGTATCTTTTCCGCTCACAGGTCTTAATTCGGGTTATTTATCGATTGCTTTGTGATTACAACAGGAAGCTGCTGATAAACGTTCCCAGTGGCTGTTTTCTGTCGCCAGCTGAAGCCAATATTCTGCCATATTTAACCCAACAGCAAAATTTTACATCTTCAAATTAATATGTAAAAAACAGGTGAAGATGGTGATGTTAAGGAGAAGACGTGTACAGGAGAAACAAACGTTGTTAAACAAACAACTTATCTGCCGTTCCTTGCCCACAGTAACGCGCAGTGTAATTAGGTTAAGCACTGTCCCTAATCGTCCCCGAGAGGTCCCTCTCTCTTTCAACAAATGCCTCAATTACCTGAATGGAGTCATTCCCTAGCCATCCCGTACAGCGTCTTGCTGAGTTCAGGCAAATCAATCGAGTCACTTCTTCGTATTAGCTGGCACGAGATGCCGCAGCACAAAGTCTCGTGTCTGCACCTTCTGCCCCCCTCAGAGGCACAGAAAAGAGCTTCTCCCCACCTACCGCTCAGACATAAACAGAAGAGCACAGCAGTGCCTCACTCTGAGATACAATCTCACGACCACAGCAGTGGCTCACTCTGAGTTACAATTTCACGAGTGTCCTATTTATGTGTAGAGTGATTGGAACGAAACTATTATATGCTGAACACGTGGGTATTTTGTTCAATATGTGTTTTCATACGGACACTAATATGTGACCAAGTAACACTGTACTCCTTTATGGATCTAGGCAGCTATGTGTTTCGGCTCTGTTAAGCAGTCCTCCAGCTCTGTACGTCTACACACGAACAGAACACACAGCAGTAAATGCGGTCATTCAAAACCGCGGTCACTATTTTCAAATCACATGTTAAACTGACGCAGTATAACACACTACTAAAAATATTATGAACATCGTTAGTACAGTTACATGTCACGTAATGCAATTTTCAAATATTTGTAACCACGTTCCAAATAGATAAAACAGACATCCGTAAAATTATAGGCAGTGCCCTAGCAAATTCAGAAAAAACAGTACGCTGTTTATCAGTTTCAAATACGACGGAATAAACAGATAAACGAGACACAACAAAGTAAGGCGCATCGACTTCATTGTTCGCATATATATATATATATATATATGGGTCTGAAAAGCAGTCCCGTTACTGGTCTGGAGTGGCCCAAAGAGTATCAGGAAGTTAAAGTTCCCAGATTTCATGACAACGGCACAGGATGGTGGTAAGGTAAGGATGTCAGTCCTACGCACCGACCGCCTTTACCCCCAGGAAATACTCCTGGTACTCATTTCTCCTACAGGCTGAGTCGACCCCAGGGCCATAGTGCGATCGGAAGGATTTTATGTCAATGAAAAATTCCAATGACACCATGAGTCTAAGTGTTTGAAAAAGACAGCTATAGCTGAATAGAACACTCCGTCTTTTTCTTTATGTCCATGTGTATCAGAAACGGGGGTGGGGGGTGAAGCAAATTGCATAATTAGGAGCTTTATAAAGCGTACTGATAATTAAATGTTAATCCACTTTAATGAGAGGTTATTAAATGGACAAGGATTGTAAAACTCGTGCAAGAAGTGAGAAATGCAAACAAAGTTAAATTAAAGAAACCAGGCGTAAGTTACACGTGCGACGTAGGATAATATTAAAATGTATCATTAATTTTAGGGGACAGATGTAGAAGTCAATTTTATCTGTTGATCGCTTCAGCTGTTTCAATTGACAAGTACATTTCAATTGCTACCACGTAAATACACAGGTCAGTTTCAGATCAGTGTCAGACATGCTGTAAGGACCAGCACAGTTGCTGTTAGGACGACAGAGAGTAAAAGAAGACAGTCATGTGGCTGAGCGGCCTAAGATAGGGCAATGGACAGTTTTCAGGAAGGTTCGGCAAATTGAGACTCCGCAAAGGGGCAGAATTTGAGTGGCTGAATGACTGTCAGGGGCACCGCGGTAGCACAGTGGTTAAGGTGCTGTGCTACAAATCGGAAGGTCGCTGGTTCGATCCCAGCTGGTGTCAATGGAATTTTTAATTCAAATAATCCTTCCGATCGCACTATGGCCCTGGGGTCGACTCAGCCTCAAACAGAAATGAGTACCAGGAGCATTTCCTGGGGGTAAAAGCGGACGGTGTGTATGGTTGATAACCTTACCACCATTCTGGGCCATTGTCACGTAATCTGGGAGCCTTAACTTACTGGAACCCTCTGGGCACCTCGGGCATGTAATGGGACTGATTTACCTCAATGACTGTCAGCAGCTGACTGATACTCCGGTGCAAATTGAGGCGTATTTCCATCAAATACTATATGTGTGCGAAACAAGGGAATCAGTGCAAGAGGCGTTGGGGAGGGGGCAGGCTTGTGGACCTACAACATCGGCGGCTGTTCCCGTAAGGTCCCACCGGGTCCAGCGGCCGGTAGCGGAAATATTTACACGAGGGCTTTAAATGTAATTGAAAGGGGATAAACGCATACTGTTATTGTGATGGTAAGGTGCGTTTAACAGTACAGCGAATGCTCTAGGAATATATACATACATAAATATTTGTTGTTGAGTTCGGAGTGAAAAACTTTCATGTGGATGGATGTTACGTAATGGTTTGCTTAACTCCTTAGAGACGGAAGGTAATCTCTTTAAAGTAAAGGGCCGGTTCGTAACGCGGAGTAAACACACTTCGTCTCGGTTATGAAAACCAATCAGTTAATGTTGTATTGGGGAAATAATGGCTGTTTGTTCTGAGATCCACACAAAACACATAAATACACTGTGTGGGCAGAACGTGGAATTGTTGAATGTTAAACTGGCGGTACATATAGTGACCAGTGTGGTTTATAAAGTTGCCAAAGTTGTAGTAGGTTTAAGTTGCTCTCTGTGTACAGTAGATATCAATCAGTTCCACAAACTGCCTTTAAGAATACACTCTCAGTTGGCTGCTACCTAACTTCAGTTGCATTAAGCCAACTGTCAGTCTGCACTACGCAGTTTGATCCACAAGAAAAGACAACAAATTTCAAAGAAGTGTTTCTTTAGTTCCAACATCAAAGTACTTTTTACATCGTCCTAAAATTAGACGCAGCTCGTTCCACAGCCATCACGTTCCGCGAACCTCCAAAGCACCTCACTCTAAGTATGTATTTAATGTGACCAAGCAGTCATTCCTGTACAATCCTTGCCCCTGTGTCCACTCTTACCACACGAACTTAACTATCTCACCGACCCAGCTCTATCGCGCCGTACACAACATTTCCACTCCACACCTAACACTTAAATAACTACATTTCAACTGCCTTCCAAAAGCATATAGACCTGCAGTGTTTAGACCTAACATGAACTCAATTTGCAGTGGTCAAGGTCACTACGCAGACCTCACAAGTTTCAGCCTCACCTGCCATGTTGCTGCATATCACACTGTGCACCTGCAGAGTTGCAGTGCAAAAATAAATCAGGTGCAACAGCACAAACGCAACGACGAACCGCTGTCCGAGTGAGCAGTTCGGATCATTTTGCAGTAACATCACCGACGGTGGTGGCAGCAGGCTCAATGGCGTGTTCAGCTCGCTGACGTGGTCCGTGATCTTTGTGGTGGAAGTAATAGACTAATGTGCCTGTAAAGCTGTTATTTAATGGCGCTATAAATTGCTAACATTATACAGCGTCGGAGGCGGTGATATTAGAATTTTGAACGAGCGATACCGACAGAGGAAAAATGAAGTTCTGACAGGAGACCCTGCGACAGTGCCACTTTGTCAACCACAAATCCTGGCCCGGGGCCTGAGCTTTGAATTTAATGACAGGCAGCGAGAGAGAGAGAGAGGGAGAGATACAGTGGCACTGTGTGCTCTCTGCAGAATGTTTAGCGCTTGTATTGTCCTGCTCCAGTAGCCTGGAAAACGTCTGCAGAGCGGGATGTCTAACGAGATGTTTGGAGTGCTAGTAGGGCAGGACCGAAGTTACAAGACACTCGGCCATATCGCCAGTGTCTGTGTCTGTTTGCAGAATATTGGTAGAGAAAAAGGCGGTCCGAATTATATACAGATAGGATGGAAAGGAATGTAACGGGCGGGTGGGGGGGGGGATACTTATGAGTGTAGAGCGATCGGCTTCCGACAGGTATCTCTCACACGGGAGTTGCGTGTGGGTTTGTGTGCAGAAAGGCACACACAAGTGTCGCACCATCCACAGACACACGCAGCATTGTATCCACATACCTTCAGAGCCTCTTCAAATGTATCTCAGTCCTTTCGCTGCGAATTCGGCCGCGTCCATGGACCGAATATCTCAGAGCGCAAATTTAAATTCTAGGCACTATTTACGTGTCAGAAATTTCAGAGACTCCTCTAAATGTCATAGCTGTTGGTTATTAAAATGACTGGGGCTAAAACATTTCGAAAGAACGCGCTTTTCTATCATCAGAGTGATTACACTTTGCAGGTACTGCATCAGTGCAGCCACCTGAACACAAATACGATCCCACAAAGTGTAATGACCGTGAAGAATGTCACTAAAACACCTGACAGTGTCCAGTTTTTAAAACGTCTCCATCTTCCTGAGCAACAATCATACACTTTCACATAACTTTTCGACAAAATATATTTAATTATTTAAATGATGTCGGTTTTGTTTAACTGCTCATGTTTGGCAGTGAAAATTTATGTCGGTCTTTCTGAAACCGCGTCGTCGGTCCTGGACAAGGAGGCAGAGCGTTTGTCGTCTAGGGAAAGACGAAATACAACTGGAACGCACTGTGTGACAACTTAAAAAGGATAAAACAATTAACAAAAATTCCCCTCAACACATGCAAAACTATACGTATCTCATTTGCTATGCTCATTGTTCTCTCCATATATACACATTACGCCAATTACAATCCCTCTCTCTGCTAATTATTTTCTCCCTACGTACACATTACGCCAATTACAACCCATCTCTATGCTTATTTCTCTCTCCCTATGTACACATTACGCCAATTACAACCCATCTCTATGCTTATTTCTCTCTCCCTATGTACACATTACGCCAATTACAACCCCTCTCCTTGCTCATTATTCTCTCTCTATGTACACATTACGCCAATTACAACTGCTCTCTCTGCTCATGTTTCTCTCTCTATGTACACTACGCCAATTACAACCCCTCTCTCTGCTCATTATTCTCTCCCTATGTACACATTACGCCAATTACAAACACTCTCTATGCTTATTTTTCTCTCCATATGTACACACTACGCAAATTACAACCCCTCTCTATGCTCATAATTCTCTTCCTATGTACACATTACGCCAATTACAACCCCTCTCTCTGCTCATTATTCTCTCCCTATGTACACATTGCGCCAAATAAACCCCTCTCTCTGCTCATTATTATGTCCCTGTGTACACATTACGCCAATTACAACCCCTCTCTATGATCATTTTCCTCTCCCTATGTACACATTACGCCAATTAAACCCCTCCCTCTGCTCATTTTTCTCTCTCTATGTACACATCACGCCAATTACAAAGCCTCTCTATGCTCATTTTTCTCTCTCTATGTTCACACTACGCCAATTACAACCCCTCTCTCTGCTCATTATTCTCTCCCTATGTACACATTACGCCAATCACAACCCCTCTCTCTGCTCATTATTCTCTCCTTATGTACACATTACGCCAATTACAACCCCTCTCTCTGCTCATTATTCTCTTTCTATGTACACACTACGCCAATTACAACCCCTCTCCTTGTTCATTATTCTCTCTCTATGTACACATTACGCCAATTACAACCCCTCTC